>Ga0302314_10002248_pt1 | contig 35918 bp, 38 predicted proteins | sample III_Palsa_N2_3_FD_200533 | JGI IMG/M metagenome (GOLD analysis project Ga0302314, IMG submission 200533) | Peat permafrost microbial communities from Stordalen Mire near Abisko, Sweden - III_Palsa_N2_3 | ecosystem: Environmental > Terrestrial > Soil > Palsa > Peat permafrost | place: Sweden...
CTCGCCTGCATGACGATGACCGCGGTCAGCACGGCCCAATAGCTCTGCGGCAGGCCCAGCACGACGTCGGTGACGAAGAAGGCGGCCATGCCGGCGATCAGGATGCGCAGGCCCAGGCGGAACTCGCCTGGATGGCCGGTGACCCAGGTGCGTGCGGCGGCCCAGCGATCACCCATGTTGTCCCCGGTCTCATTGCGATGGCGATGGATCATGCCCGGCGCGCCGGATCGCGACAACAGTTAAGCATCTGCCAAACTATCGCTTGACGCTGGCCGTCGGATCTTGATAGTTAGGTACATGCTTAACCAATCGCCTTCGCTCGATCTCATGTTCCAGGCACTCGCCGACCCGACGCGGCGGGCGATGGTCGAACGGCTGGGCCAGGGACCGGCCTCGGTCAGCGAGCTGGCCCGGCCGCTCGCCATGTCGATGCCGGCGGTGATGCAGCATTTGCAGATGCTGGAGGCCTCGGGCCTGGTCCGGTCGGAGAAGACCGGCCGGGTCCGGACCTGCCGGATCGAGCCCGAGGCGCTCAGCCTCGCCGAACAATGGATCAACGCCCGCCGGATCGATTGGCAACGCAAGCTCGATCGGCTCGGCGACTATCTGGATCAAACTGAACCCAAGGGAAAGTCATGACCGAACGCAACACTGTCCATGCCGTGTTCACCATCGAGCGGACCTATGCCGCGGCCCCCGCCCGCGTCTTCGCCGCCTGGGCCGACAAGGAGGCGAAATCGCGCTGGTTCGGCGCCGACAAATCGGCCGAGCGGCAGCCCGAAATGGATTTCCGCGTCGGCGGGCGCGAGCGGCTGAGCGGCACCTGGCACGGCGATGGCGTCCTCGTCCGGTTCGAAGCGCATTATTTCGACATCCTGCCGAACGAGCGCCTCGTCTATGCCTATGACATGTACTTGGGCGACCAGCATATTTCGGTCTCGCTGGCGACCGTCGAGTTCAGGCCGGCCGGCGCCGGGACACGGCTGGTCGTGACCGAACAGGGGACGTTCCTCGACGGCTATGACGATGCCGGCTCGCGCGAACACGGCACCGGTTGGTTGCTGGAGAAATTGGGCAATAGCCTAGAGGCGGCATGATCGATCTCATCGTCACCGACACGCCGGCGCCGGCCGATCGCGACGCGATCCTCGACGGGCTCAACGACTATAATCGCGCGGAGACCGGCGGCGACGACGCCCAGCCGCTGGCCGTGCTGATCCAGGGCGAGCGCGGCGTCACCACCGGCGGGCTGCTCGGGCGGACTTGGCTCGGCTGGCTCTATGTCGAACTGCTCTATGTGCCCGACGGCCTGCGCGGCACCGGCGTCGGCCGCGACGTGATGCTGCGGGCGGAGGCCGAGGCGCGAGCGCGCGGCTGCATCGGCATCTGGCTCAATACCTTCAGCTTCCAGGCCCGCGGCTTCTACGAAAAGCTGGGTTTCACGCTGATCGGCCAGATCGACGATTACCCGATCGGCCACCAACGCTTTTTCCTGCAGAAGCGGCTTTAGGCCAGCAGATTCGCAGCCGCGAACACGACGGCACCCATGCCCAGCAGCAGGAACGGGCTGAGCTTCTGATGGCGCAGCAGCAGGCCGGTCGAGACGGCGGCGACGGCCCAGGCGAGCCAGCCGCCGTCGGCGTTCCTGAGCACGTTCAAGGCGCCGGCCAGGATCAGACCGGCCGCGATCGGTGCCAACCCGCGCTCGATCTTGCCTTGCCAGGGCGCCCCGCGATAGCGCCGCCAGATCCGCGCCAGCCCATAGACCAGCACCGAGGACGGCACGAAGATCGCGACTGAGGCGACGGCCGCCCCGGCCCAGCCGGCGACCTGCCAGCCGATCAGGGTCACGATCAGCGTGTTGGGCCCGGGTGCGGCGCGCGAAATGCCGAAGTCATCCAAGAACTGCGCCTGGGTCAGCCAATGATGCACATCCACGCTTTGGTGCTGGATGTCCGACAGGATGCTGAGGCCCCCGCCGATCGAGGCAAGCGACAGCGGGGCGAAGGTCACCAGCAGGGCCAGCAGCGGATTGTCGCGCATCAGCGGGCGCCACGCCGGAACGCCAGCATCAGGCTGACCGGTACCAGCACGGCCACGACCGGCAGCATCGGCAGGCGCATAAGCCCGACGGTGGCGAAGGTCGCGATCAGCACGGCCAGCGAGCCGAGGTCGCCGGAGGCCCGCCGGGCCGCGCGCCAGCCGAGCGTCAGCGACAGCCCGACCGCGGCGGCGGTGACGCCGGCCAGCACCGCATGGACCGAGGTGAGCCCGCCATAGCGGCCATAGACGAAGCCAATCAGGATGATGACGACGATGGGGGCGGCCAGCACGCCGGTAACCGCCAGGGCGGCACCGGCGCTGCCGCGCAGTGCGAAGCCAATCCAGATCGCCAGATTGACGACATTCACCCCCGGCATCGCCTGGGCCATGGCGAGACCCGAGAGGAAATCCGCCTCGCTCATCCAGCCGCGCCGGCCGACGAACTCGCGATGCATCCAGCCCGACAGGCCGCCGCCGAAACTGGTGAGACCGATATTCAGAAAGGCGCTGAACAGCGTCGTCAGCGTCGGCGGCGGCAGGGCTGCGGTCTCGGTCATCGGGTCTGTTCTCCTCGGGGATGGAGCGTCGCCCGGCCGCGCCGCCGGGGCAAGACCGCCGATTGGTTCGCAACCTTACGATTTGACAATCCTGCCGTCGCAAGGACGCGTGGATCGCGCGGCCGGTCGCTGGGGTAGAGTTCTCGTCTCATCGGATAAGAACGCGACGGTCCCAGATCGTGCAGGCCCCCAGTAGCGGTACGCTTCCCAGACCCTCCCTCCTCGGGCCGCTTTCCAACCCGACCTATCGTGGCATCTGGATCGCGACGCTGTTCTCGAATTTCGGCGTCTGGATCCAGTCGGTCGCGGCCGCCTGGGCCATGACCTCGATCGCGCCGACCGTCGATTTCGTCGCCTGGGTGCAGGCCGCGACCTCGCTGCCGCCGCTATTCTTCACCATTCTGGGCGGCGTGCTGGCCGATCGGGTCGATCAGCGCCTGGTGTTCCTGGTGGCGCAGTCGATCGTGCTGGCGGTGGCGCTGACGCTGTCGGGCCTGCAGTTCTTCGGCCTGATCACGCCCTGGCTGCTGCTGGCGCTGACCTTCGCACTCGATAGCGGCTCGGCGCTCCGCTACCCGGCCTATCAAACCACGATCGGCGAGATCCTGCCGCGCGAGATGATCCCGAGCGCGCTCGTCTTGAGCAGCATCGGCTGGAACATCGCGCGCGCGACCGGCCCGGCGCTGGGCGGCATCATCATCGCGGTCTGGGGCGTGTCGGCGGCCTTCGCCATCAATGCGCTGCTGAACACCTACATCATCTTCGTCCTGGTGCGCTGGCGCCGCCGCGCCAAGATCGTCAAGCCGAAGCGGACCGGCAGCATCGCCGCCGAAGTGCGCGGCGGCTTCGCCTATGTCGCGAGCGCGCCGGCGATCCGTGCCGCGATGTTCCGCTGCTTCGTCTTTACCTTGTTCGCGAGCGCGCTCTGGTCGCTGCTGCCGCTGGTCGCGAAGAACCTGGTCGGCGGCGGCCCGTCGACCTATGGCGTCATGCTGGGGGCCTTGGGCGTGGGCGCGCTGGTCGGTGCCGGCGTGATCGGCTGGATGCGCCATACCTTGGGCCTGCGCCGCCTGTTCGCGATCGCCACGGCCTGCTTCTGCCTGGCGACGGCGGTGCTGGCCTTCGCCACCTCGCTCTGGGCCATCGTGCCGCTCTTGGCCCTGGGCGGGCTCGGCTGGATGGTCGCCATGTCGACCTTCAACGTCGTGGTCCAGATGGCGTCGCACGAGACCTTCAAGGGCCGGGCGATCTCGGTCTATTACGTGGCGCTGTTCGGCGGGCTGGCGCTCGGCAGCTGGATCTGGGGCCATGTCGCCGAACAGATCGACGTCCGCGCCGGCCTGGGCGCCGCCGCCTGCGGCTTGGCCGCGAGTCTGTTGCTCTATCGCCGGCCGTCCCGCATGGACCTGCATTTCGCCGTGCCCGCCGACGCGGATTAGCTGGTCTCGCGCGGTTCGAACAGCTTCGGATAGGTCCGGCCGTAATATCCGGTCACGCCGTCGTGCGACAGGCCGATGAAGGCGCGATAGCCGGGGGCGATGACATAGCCGATGCCGGTCACCAGGATGGCGCCGCCGAACAGGATATAGACCCGGTCGATGCCCAGCTTTGCCAGGCCGATGCCGCCGAGCGCCGGTCCGATACTGGCCGCGACCTGCATCACCATGATGTGCACGCTGGTCATCCGCGCCCGGAACGACGGCGGGATCGCCAGCATGCGATGGGTCTGGCCGACCAGCTGGGTGGTCGAGATGCACAACCCGCAGACCGCGAAGGCGGCCAGCAGGACCGGCGGGTAATCGGCCGCCCCGACGGCGGCGAAGCATAGGCCCATGCCGACGATCGCGGCGGTATAGATGGCGAAGCGACCGATCCGGTCGGCCAGCCGGGCGGACAGGCCGAGTGCGCCCAGCAGCATGCCGGCCGACAGCGCGGCCTCGCACAGGCCCAGCCAGGCGCCGGACAGGTGCAGCGACTGGATCTTCATCGGCAGCAGCATGCCGATGCAGGGCAAGAGGAAGATCGCGAACAGAAAGGTGACGAGCGTCCACCAGCGCTCGACCTTGATGTGCCATTTCGCGGCGAGGCCGGCGCGGATGTCGGCAAGCCAGGCCGACGCCCCGGTGGTTGCCGCGCGGGATACCGGGTTCTTCGGGATGCGCAATGTCAGCACGTAGGCGACCATCAGCAACAGGACGTAAAGCCAGAGCGCGCTTGCCGTGCCGGAAAAGGCCAGGACCCCGCCGCCCAGCGTCGGACCGATCAGCCGGCCCAAGGCCTGACCGCTCTTTTGCAACCCCAGTCCCGCGGTGAGTTTGTCGGCCGGCAACATCTCGGCCACGATGCTGGCGCTGGCCGGTGCCGCCAGCGATCCCGCCGCGGCGCCGACCAGATCGAGCCCGATGATCAACGGCAGGCTATAGGCACCGGACTGCACCAGCGCCGCCAGGCCGATGGCGACCACCACCAGCCCGGCCAAGCCCACGGTCATGACCGATCGCTTGCAATAGCGATCGCCGAACGGCGACAGCAGCGGCAGGAAGACGAGGGCGCCGATCGCGACGATCGCGGCATAGAGCGCCAGATCCGCCCCACCGCCCTGCTGGGCGATCCACCAGGCGAGCGCCACATGGCCGACCATGCCGGCCGCGAGCGTCAACGTATCGCTCAACAGCAACGCTTGGAACGACGGGCCCAACGCACCGACCCGGCCCAGAAACCCACGCAACATCCCGACGCTCCCCGACCTGAACGCCAGCATCGGCGAGCGGTCGGGTGGTGGTCAATCCCCGGTACAAAATATTTGGCGGTGACCACTTGGTGTGGAGTTGCTCCTACCCCAGCATGATCGCCTGCACGCTCGGGCGCTCGCAGATCCGGGCGAACCATTGGGTCAGTTTCGGCTTGTCGGCCAGGATCGCCTCGCCCTCGGGCGTTTGGCGGAAATAATTGAAATGCGGCGCCAGATGCAGGTCGGCCAAAGTCAGGTCGGCGCCGGTCAGATAGGGGGCGGCGATGATCGCCTCCAGCGCTTCGGCACAGACGTGCGCCTGGGGGATGGCGGCCGCGACCTTGGCCTCGTCGGTCGGTCGGCCGAAGAAGCGCGGCGCCACGATGCGCTCGAACGCGATATCGCCGCTCCAGGTCCGGTGCAGGTAGCAATCGACGATGCCGATGATCTGGTTCATGCGCGCCGCTTCCTGCGGCGTTGCCGGCTCCAGCAGCGGCCCGGGGAAGACCTGGTCGACATAGCGCAGCATCGCCTGGGTTTCGTAGAGCGCGAAGCCGTCGTGATCGAGCGCGCCCATCTTGCCGAACGGATGGCGGGCCAGATGTTCGGGGGTCTTGAGCGCGTTCGGGGCCATAGCCACCATCTCGAAATCGACGCCCTTTTCGGTGAGGCCGAGCCGGGCCGCCTGGACATAGGGGCTGTTGGCGACGCCATAGAGTTTTACGCTCATGAGGGTTCCCCTTCGGACGGTTCCGCCTGGTCGGCATGGGCCTTGAACAGCTGCTCGAACACGAGCACCCAGCCGCCATTGTAGGAGTCGCGCCGCTCGGCGCCGTCGGTCTTGAGCCGGTCCCAGCCGGCATGGACCAACTTGACCTCGGTGCCGTCGGCGACCGGGCGGAAGGTGACGTCGATCCGTTGCGCCTCGTCGGCGCTGCATTGGACCTGCCAGGAAAACGCCATCGCATGGGGCGGGTCCCAGGCCAGTACATGGCCCCAGACGGTCTCGGTACCGCCTTGGTCGATCTGGTAGAGCCGTCCGCCGACGCGGGATTCGAAATGGCAGTCGATGGCCGCCCCCAGCGAGAATTTGGCGAGCGGCCACCATTGGCCGATCTCGGACGTGAACACGCGGAAGGCGGTCGCCGGCGCGCAGCGCACGGTGATGGTCTTGACCACCGGCGGGATCTGAAAGGCGGTGACGGCATCAGTCATGGCTTTTGTTCCTCCCGTTCGGCCGCAGCCGCAAAGCGCCCGAGTGTCGCGCGCCACATGTCGTCGATATAGGTCCGAAGCTCGCCCAGCGCGGCGCTGTCGGCGGAATAGATCCGGCGCGTGCCGGCCCGTTCCTCCTGCACCAGGCCGGCATCCTTCAGCACCTTCAGATGCTGCGAGACGGCGGGCCGGCTGATCGGCAGATCCTCGGCGATTTCGCCGACCGACCGCGGCCCCTCGACGACCCGTTCCAGGATCGTCCGGCGCATCGGATCGGACAGGGCGGCAAGCGTAAGTGCGTAAGTCATGCCTTACGTTAGATTTGACTTACGGTTCATGTCAAGTCCGGCTCACGCCTCCGTGCGTTGGCGGGGTCGAGCGATCGTGGCTAGATCCGGCCGTCGTTCCGATCGAAAGGCCATCGCCATGCGCTTCCTGCTTGTTTGTCTCGCCCTGCTGCTGCCGACGCTCGCCCGGGCCGAGCCGATCACGCTCAAGGCCGCCGATGGCGTGGCGGTGTTCGGCGAGGTCTGGGCGGCGCCCGATCGCCCTAACGGCAAAAAGCCGCCGGTGATCGTCGCGTTCCACCAGGCCGGATCGAACCATGCCGAATATGCGCCGATCGCGCCGAAGCTGGTCGCGGCCGGCTTCACCGTGCTGGCGATCGACCAGCGCGCCGGCGGCGACCTGTTCGGTGCCCACAACAAGACCGTGACCGCGCTCGGTCGTTCCGCGGACTTCGGCGCGGCCCTGCCGGATCTGGAAGCGGCACTGGCCTGGGGCCGTCAGACGGCGGCCGGCGCGCCGGTGATCGCGATCGGCTCCAGCTATTCGGCGGCGCTGGTGTTCCTGCTGGCGGCGCAGCATCCGGGCGAACTCGCGGCAATCCTGTCCTTCTCGCCGGGCGAATATCTGGGCGGTTCGGACACGGTCCACCAGGCGGCACGGCAGCTGCAGATCCCGGTCCTGGTCGATTCCGCCGCCTCGTCGGGCGAGATCGCGGCGGCCAAATCCATCCTCGCGGCGGTGCCGGCCGCCAACAAGATCCAGATCCTGCCTCATGCCGGCGTCCATGGCGCCTCCACCCTGCGGGCTGACCAGGACCCGGCAGGGGCAGAGGAGAATTGGCACGGCGTGCTTACGTTTCTGGCGCCGTTCGCGGCGTCTTGATCTGAGAGGGCTGACGTCTCGCCCGGTTTAGGGCTTACTGCCCCCGAAACGTGGGGGAGGCGACTTATGCGACATTCGAAGATCATCGGCGGCCTGGCGCTGCTGCTGGCGTCCGGCGGCGCAGACGCAGCGTCCCGACCGGCGGTCGAGGGCGAGCATGGCATGGTCGTCTCGTCCCAGCATCTGGCGTCCGAGATCGGCGTCGAGATCCTGAAGGCCGGCGGCAATGCCATCGATGCCGCGGTCGCAGTCGGCTATGCCGAGGCGGTGACCAATTCCTGCTGCGGCAATATCGGCGGCGGCGGCTTCATGGTGCTGCACCTGGCCGCCAACGGGCAAAATCAGGCGCGCGACAGCTTCATCAATTTCCGCGAGACGGCACCGGCCGCGGCCACCGCCACCATGTATCAGGATGCCCAGGGCAATGTGGTGAAGGGCGCCAGCCTCGTGGGCTATCTGGCCGTGGGCGTGCCGGGGACGGTCATGGGGCTCGACACCGCGCTCAAGGAGTACGGCAAGCTGCCGCGCGCCCGGGTGATGGCGCCGGCGATCAAGCTGGCGCGCGACGGCTTCGTGCTGACCCGCGGCGATACCGACATCATGGATCAGCGCACCAGCCAGTTCCGCGCCGATCCGACGATCGCCGCCATCTTCCTGCGCAAGGACGGCACGGCGCTGCAGCCGGGCGACAAGCTGGTGCAGAAGGATCTGGCGGCGACGCTGCAGGCGATCGCCGACCATGGCTCCGACGCCTTCTACAAGGGCAAGCTGCCGGCGGAGATCGAGGCTGAGGCGAAGGCCCATGGCGGCATCCTGACCGCCGCCGATTTCGCCGCCTACAAGGTGACCGAATCCGCGCCGCTCGGCTGCGACTATCGCGGCTATCACTTCCTGTCGGCGCCGCCGCCGTCCTCGGGCGGCGTCACCATGTGCGAGACGCTGAACATTCTCGAGGGCTACGACCTGAAGGCGCTGGGCTTTCATTCGGCCGCGGCGGTCCATGTCATGACCGAGGCGATGCGCCACGCCTATCTCGACCGCAACAGCTACCTGGGCGACCCGGCCTTCATCGCCAATCCGCTCGACCGGCTGCTGTCCAAGGACTATGCCGCCCAGATCCGCGCCACCATTCCGGCCGACAAGGCGACCGCGTCCAAGGATCTGGCGCCGGGCGTGGCGCCGCACGAGAAGATGGAGACGACGCATTATTCCGTGGTCGATGCGGCCGGCAATGCCGCCTCGGTGACCTACACGGTCAATGGCTTGTTTGGGGCACTCGTCATCCCCGGCCATGCCGGATTCTTCCTCAATGACGAGATGGATGATTTCACCACCAAGGTCGGGGTGCCGAACCTGTTCGGGCTGGTTCAGGGCACGGCCAACGCGATCGCGCCGGGCAAGCGGCCGCTGTCGTCGATGGCGCCGACGCTGGTGACCAAGGACGGCAGGATCTTCCTGGTGCTGGGCTCGCCCGGCGGCTCGCGCATCATCACCATCACGCTGGAGACGGCGCTCAACATCGTCGATTACGGCATGGAGCCGCAGGAGGCGGTCGATGCCCCGCGCATTCATCACCAATGGCTGCCCGACGAGGTCGATCTGGAGCCCTGGGCGGTCTCGCCCGACAGCGCCAAACTGCTGACCGGCATGGGCTACAGGCTTGTACAGCAGACGCCCTGGGGGGCGGCCGAGCTGATCGCGATCGGCCCGGACAAGCCGGTGGGATCCGGCCCGGCCTCGTCCGGCAATGATGCCTCGGTCGGCGGCAAGATGCGCCCGGGCCTGCGCTACGGCGCCAACGACGACCGCCGTCCTGCCGGGGCCGCAGTCGGTTACTAGGAAAGAAACCGATGCTGTTCGATTTCGCCGAGCTGTCGGCACAGGCCCGCTACAAGCTGCTCGCCTCGACGGTCGTGCCCCGGCCGATCGCCTGGGTCGTCAGCCGGAGTGCCGCCGGCGCGGTCAATGCGGCGCCGTTCTCGTTCTTCAACGTGCTGGCCGGCGATCCGCCGACCGTCGGCATCAGCATCGGCAACCGGGCGCGCGATCTGCCCAAGGACACGCTGGCGAACATCCGCGCGACCGGCGAGTTTGTGGTCAATCTGGTGTCGCGCGACAATGCCGAGGCGATGAACAAGACCGCGACCGACTTTCCCCCGGGGGTCGATGAACTGGCGGCGGCGAAGCTCACCCGCCTGCCGTCGGTCAAGGTCACGCCGCCGCGCATTGCCGAAAGCCCGGTCGCGTTCGAATGCAAGCTGTTCCAGACCATCCCGCTCGGCCCCGCCAACACGCTGGTGCTGGGCCATGTCGTGGCGATGCATGTGCGCGACGACGCGGTGCTGGACGCGATGAAGCACTATATCGATACGCCCAAGCTTGACCTGGTCGGGCGCATGCATGGCGGGGGCGGCTATACCACGACGCGCGACCAGTTCCAGATCGCCCGCATTCCGTTCGACCGGTGGGACGAGGAAGCGAGCTAGGACAAAGCCCGCCGCAGTCTGCTATGGCTCTCGTCCGCGCACGTTTTGGGAACGGGACGAGACGATATGTATAGCGATGACGATCTCGATGCGGCGGTGAAGGCGGGCGTGCTCAGCCCGACAGCGGTCGCGGGCTTTCGCGCCTTCGTCGCGCGGGCGCAGGGGACGGCCGCGGTCGACGAGGAGCAGTTCCGCCTGCTGACCGGCTTCAACGACATCTTCGTCTCGATCGCGGCGATCCTGCTGCTGGGTGCGGTCAGCTGGATCGGCAACAGCATCAATGGCGCCATCGGCGGGGCGGCGCTTGCGGGCACCAGCTGGGCGCTCGCCGAATATTTCACGCGCCGGCGCCGGATGGCCTTGCCCAGCATCGTGCTGCTGCTGGGCTTCGTGCTCGGCATGGAAGGCTTTTGCCTGGGAGTGATCGTTCTCGTCTACGGCAATGTCCCGCCGATGGAGCTCCCGTTCGGGATGGCCGCCGGCGCGGCGCTGACCGCGGTCGCGACCTATGGCCATTGGCGCCGGTTCCGCGTGCCGATCACCGTCGCCGTCGCCACCGTGACGGCGCTGGGCACCATCATGCTGACGCTGGTGGCCCTGGTGCCGACGCTCCAGGACAATTGGCCGCCGCTGCTGCTTGTCGGCGGCCTCGTGGTGTTCGCTGTCGCGATGTGGTGGGATGCCAGCGATCCGACCCGCACGACCCGCCGCTCCGACGTCGCCTTTTGGCTGCACCTGTCGGCCTCGCCGATGATCGTGCATCCGTTGTTCAAGATGCTGGGGTTGCTGGGTTTGAACGAGGCGGACACGACCCGCGCCGCTGCCGCCATCGGTATCTATCTGCTGCTGGCCCTGGTGGCGCTGGCGGTCGACCGCCGGGCGCTGCTGGTCTCGGCCTTGTTCTATGTCGTCTATGCCATGGCGGCCCTGTTCAAGGCCGCGGGCACGCTCAGCGCCAGCTTTGCCTTGACCGCGCTGGTCATCGGCTCGGCCCTGCTGTTGCTCTCGGCGCTATGGCACCGGGTGCGCGCCGCCGTGCTGGCGCTGTTCCCGGCGGGGCTGCGCGCCCGGCTACCGGCCAGCTGACGCCGGGGCCAGCCCGCGCCTATCGAGTTGCTTGCGCGCCCGTCGGGTGCCGACGTGCCAACCGAGGATGGCCGCCGGCACGACGTAGAGCGCCATGGCCAGATAGACGATCGCGTCCGGCACGCGGTGCGATCCGATGTCGAGTTCGACCTCGTCGTGCAGGCGATGGGTGCTGACCAGGCCGATGGCGATGACGGCAAGGGGAACCAGGCTGATGATCGCGATGCATTGCGCGCGGGCCGTGGCGAAGATCTGGCGGCGCTGGTGCTCTTCCGACGCCGCGATCAGCTGCCAGCGTTCCTGGAGCGACTTGTCCATGTTCCGGGCAGCGATCTCGCGGGCGTAGTCGGCCCGGAAATAGCGCCGCAATTCCTCGATCTGCCGATGGAACATCGGTAGCCGTTCCTCTTGCTTCTAAGCAGAATCTGCTTAAGCGGCGTATCGCTGATGCAGGCGGCTCAAGGCTTCGGCGATCACTTCCGGATGCCGGCTCGCATGCTGAATATCATAGCCCACAGGCTCGCCGTCGCTGCCGAGGTCGATAACGATATCGTCGCCGATGATACGGTTATCGACGGATTCGCCAACTCGCACTTTGACATACAAGCTGTCCGTCGTCGGGTCGTAGTCGAAGTCCTGGCTCATTCGACGAAATCACCGTCTTTGAAGACATTGTGGACTGTCTCGCCATCGTCGAGCGGCACCACGCGAATATACGTCTTAAGACGAGGAATGTAAGCCCAGTAGCGCAGGCGTCCGTCTGCTTGGCGCTCCCGGCGTACCGGTTGGGCAAGCGCTCACGCGATATCGATAGGATCAATCCATCTTCGATCCGCCCGGGTCATGACCACGAGCGCAAAGTAGCGGGTCCGCCAGAACGGCGGAGGCGGCAAGCGTTCGGGGTCATTCACTGCGTTGGCCCCGGCGTTACCGCCCCCTGATTCGGACTATTCCAGCTCGGCCGCCGACTTGATGATGCGGCTGACCATGCCGTAGGCGATGGCTTCCTCGGCGCTCATCCAGTAGTTCCGGTCGCTGTCCTTGCGGACGCGCTCGATCGGCTGGCCGGTCTCGTCGGCGGTGATCTGGTTCAAGCGCTCGCGCATCTTGATGATCTCGCGCGCCTCGATGTCGATGTCGGTCGCCGGACCGCGCACGCCGCCCATCGGCTGATGCAGCAGAAAGCGGGTGTTGGGCAGGCAGAAGCGCTTGTCCTTGTGGCCGCCCAGATAAATCAGCGCGCCGGCAGACGCGACCCAGCCGGTGCCGATGACGCGGACCGGGACATGGTCGCGCACGAAGCGGATGATGTCATGGATGGTGTCGCCGGATTCGACATGGCCGCCGGGCGAGTTGACGAAGATATCGATCGGCTTCGTCGATTCCTCGGCGAGCGTCAAGATGCGGCCGACGACGTCACGGGCCAGCTTGTCGTTGATCTGGCCGAAGACCATGACCTTGCGGCCCTTCAGCAGACGCGATTCCAGTTCGTTGACCGGGGCTGCCGCATCGGCCTTGGGAGCATCCGTATCCGGGGTCTCGGGCTCGTCGTCTTCGTCGGAACGGAAATAGGGCAGGCGGTCGCTCACGGGGGGCATCCTCTCAGTCGCTCGGGTCACGGGACGTTTTCCATCTAAATCGAAAACGCCGCGGGAGTCTCTACCTCTACCTAAGGCGCGGCAGGGCGATCGGCAAGACCGCTTCGAGCGTGCGCGACGCCTGAAGCACCTTATCCTCGCGATAGGCCGGCCCGATCAGCTGCAATCCGGCAGGCATGCCATGGGCGAAACCGATCGGCAGCGAGGCGGCCGGATGGCGCGTCAGGTTGAACGGATAGGTAAACGGCGTCCAGTTGGTCCAGCCGGCATAGGGCCCGCTGTCCGGCGTGTCGCGCCCGGCGCCGAACGCCACCAGCGGCAGGCTGGGCATGACGATCAGGTCGTAGTTTTCGAACAGCTGGTTGATCTGGACCGCGAAGCCTTCCCGCGCCTTGGCGGCATTCAGCGCCTCGATCACGGTATATTTCGCGCCGACCTCGGCATAGGCCTGCAGGCCCGGATCGATCCGGCTGCGTTGTTCGGCCGTGAACTGCGCCAGCAACGTCGCGGCCCCGGCCAGCCAATGTTTGGCGAAGGCATCGTCGACGCCGGGCATGGTGAGCGTGATCGGCTCGATCGTGGCACCAAGGTCTTCCAGGTGCCGCACCGCCTCGGCGACGCGCGCGGCGATCTCCGGATCGACCTGCTCGCCGTTCAGGGTCTCGGCATAGGCGATGCGCCAGCCGGCGACGCCGCCGTCGAGGCCGACGCGCCAGTCGCGCCCGGCCGGCGGCAGGCCGTTGGCGTCGCGCGGGTCCGGCTCCGACAGGACGTTCAGCATCAGCGCGCAATCGGCGACGGTGCGCGTCATCGGGCCGACATGGGCGACGGCGTTGAAGGGCGAGGGCGGATAGGCCGGCACCCGGCCATAGGAGGCTTTCAGCCCATAGATGCCGGTGAAGCCCGCCGGAATCCGGATCGAGCCGCCGCCGTCGGTGCCGATATGCAGCGCGCCCATGCCGCAGGCGGCTGCGACCGCGGCGCCACCGCTCGATCCGCCGGCGGTACGCTCCAGGTTCCAGGGGTTGCGCGTGATGCCGGTCAGCTTGGAATCGGTGACACCCTTCCAGCCGAATTCCGGCGTCGTGGTCTTGCCCAGCAACACCGCGCCATGGGTCTTGAGCCGCGCCACCGACGGCGCATCCTCGGCCCAGTCCTGGTCGCGCGACACCAGCGTCGAGCCGCGCAGCGTCGGCCAGCCCTTGGTCAGGATCAGATCCTTGATCGAGGTCGGCACGCCGTCGACCAGCCCCTGCGGCCGGCCGGCGTGCCAGCGGGCTTCCGACGCGCGGGCGCATGCCAGCGCGCCGTCTTCGTCCAGGAAGCAGAAGGCGTTGACCTTGTCGTTCAGCGCATGGATCGCGGCATAGGCGGCCTTGGTCGCCTCGACCGGCGACAGGGTCTTGCGACGATAGGCGGAGACGAGCTCCGTCGCCGACATCGAGGCCAGTTCATCGCTCATGAGGCGGGTCTCCCGGGTTGCATTCCGTTGAAGGCGTGGGCGACCTGATAGCGCATGGCATGCTTGTCCTCGTCGGACGCGACGCCCACGACCAGGTCGTCCATGGTCAGGCCCAGCATCTCGTTCAGCGTGCGAAACCGGAAGTCCGGCCGGGCCGTCTTGAAATGGTGGCTGACCGAAAACAGCGCCGCCTGATCGACCAGCCAGCCCAATTGCAGCGGCAGGACCAGCTGCGGCAGGCAGAAGCGGCCGAGTGCGGCCAGATAGGTCCGGCAGGCATCCGTCGGCTGGCAGACCAGGATGCTGCATTGGAACACCGAGGAGGGCTCGCGCCGATCCATGCGGAAACAGGCGAAATCGAAATCGTCCGGTAGGGAGGCGAGCTTGGCCAGGTGCCCGGTTGCCCGCAGATCGATATCGAGGGCGGCGAGGCGGGTGCCGTAGAGATCGAGCAGCAGCGGCAGCACGAAGAAGCGGGCGCAGGCATAGGCGACGGCATGGCCATATTGCCGATCGGCGCTGGTTGAATACCCAAAGCTGCCGGGCGCCCGCGCGGCCTCGATCGCGGCCAGGGTCGCGGCCGTTTCGGGCTGGGGATTGACCACATGCAGATGGGCCGAGGCACCTTCCGGCAGCGACAGGATCAGCGAGGCGCCGAACCGCTCGACATAGACGCTGTCGGCGCAGGCGACATAAACGATCGGGCCGGCCTCCGCCTGGCGCAGCACGGCAAACTCGGTCATGGCGGGCGGATAGACGGCGCCGTTCGACAGCCAGGCGCCGACCTCGGCCGACGGCGCCACCAGGCAGCCCTGGCGGAAATAGACGTTGACCTCTGGATTGGCGATCAGCGGCTGCTGGTTCGGCTGCGCCGCCAGATCGCGGAACAGGCGGAAGATCGACAGGGATTGGTCGATCTCGCCGCGCACCATGCGGGCACAACCGGCGAAATAGACCGACAGCGGAAACAGCGGGCTGTCGCGCGGCAGCAGATTGACCAGGCCTTCGAGCACGGCCAGCCGATTGTCGACCAGGCAATATTGCAGCACGCGGGCCAGCAGCACCGGGCCGGGCAGGCCGCGGGTCGCCGCGAACTCCGTCACCCGGATCAGATCGTCGACCCGGCCGGCCTCGGCCAGGATCAACCCGGCCAGCCCCAGCGCCTCCACCGAAGCGGGGGTTTCGACGAGCGCGATCGCGGCATCGAGCGCGCCGGCGCCGTTGCCCTGGCGATAGAGTGCCAGCGCCGCCTCGTAGGCGGGGGTCAGCATCGGGCGACCTCAGCGCTCGTCATCGGGCATTCTTCCTATCAGTCCCAGGAGGAGCGTAGCCGTCCGGCGACGGGCCGGGCAAGCCGGTCAGTGCGCCGGGGTCCAGCGCTGGATCGCCGCAAGCAGGGCGGTCCGGTCGATCGGCTTGGTCAGGTGATCGTTCATGCCGGCATCGCGGCAGCGCCGGGCCTCGCTTTCGAGCGCGTTCGCGGTCACGGCGATGATCGGCACGTCGCGCATCGGCCCGTCGGACTGGCGGATCGCCCGGGTCGCCCCGATGCCGTCCAGCTCCGGCATTTCCATATCCATCAGAATGATGTCGAAACTCTCCTGGTCGGCAGCCGCCACCGCTTCGGTGCCGTTGTTGGCGAAGCGGACCGTGTGGCCGGCATCCAACAGGATGCTTTCGATCACTGCCTGATTGATGAACAGGTCCTCGGCGACCAGGATATGGGCGGCCACACCGTTCGGTCCGGCCGGCGCCGGCGCCGCGACCGCCGCAGGTGCCGCCACGGTCGGCAGGGCGGCGGCGAACCAGAAAGTGGCGCCCTGGCCCTCGTCGCTGTCGACGCCGATTTCGCCCGCCGGCATGGCTTCGACCAGGCGCTTGGAAATCGCCAGCCCCAGTCCCGTGCCGCCGGTTTGGCGATGGGACGAGCGATGCAGTTGCGAGAATTGCTGGAACAGCAGGGATTGCCGGTCCTTGGCGATGCCCATGCCCGTGTCGCTGACCCTGAAGTGCAAGCGCTCGCCGTCGCGCCGGATCGTCAGCGTCACGCCGCCCTCGTCGGTGAATTTGAACGCGTTCGACAGGAGGTTCAGCAGGACCTGGCGCAGCCGGGTCGGGTCGGCCTCGATCCAGTCGGGCAGGTCGGCGGCGAGGTCGAGCCGCAGATAGAGCCCCTTGGTATCGGCCTGGCTGCGCAGGATCGACAGCGCGCCATCGGCCAGCGCCGGCAAACAGACCGGCACCCGCTCCAGCTCCAGCCGGCCGGCCTCGATCTTCGACAGGTCCAGCACGTCGTTCAGGATCGCCAGCAGCGAATTGCCGGAATCCTGGATCAGCGTGGCGGCACGGGTTTGGTCGGGCGTCAGGCCGGAGCGCAGCAGGATGTCGGCGAAGCCCAGGATGCCGTTCATCGGCGTGCGGATCTCGTGGCTGACCGTCGCCAGGAAGTTGGACTTCGCCAGATTGGCGCTGACCGCCTCGTCGCGCGCGGTCTGCAGGGCCTCGGACACGGCCTGGCGTTCGGTCACGTCGCGGACGACGGCCACGACCTCGCGGCTGCCGTCCTCGGTGAGCGCCAGCTGCATGTTCGCTTCGAGCTGCAGCACCGTGCCGTCCGGCCGGATCGACCGGGTCACGATCGTCGCTCGTTCCTCGCCGTCGGCCAGGCGGCGGAATGCGTCGCGTAGTTCCGGGCGGTTCGTCCGGCTGCGTTTCTTGATCAGGTTGGTGCCGACCATCTGTTCCGGCCCGACGCCGAACAGGGATCGGGCCGCGGGCGAGGCATAGCGGCAGGTGCCGTCGAGCGCCACGCGCAGGATCAGGTCGGACGAATTATCCGCAAGCAGACGGTAATCGACCGCCGTCTGGGCCGCCCGTGCCTCGGTCCGCAGCCGGTCGCGAAATTCCAGCATCAGCCAGATGCCGAGCGCCAGGGTGAACAACAGCAGTGCCGTTGTGCCGGCCAGATGGGCGCGCGCCTCCTGCCACCAGTCGGCCAGGATATCGTCCTCGGCGAGCGCGGTCGAGACCACCAGCGGATAGCGGGTCAGCAGACGATAGCTGTTCAACCGGACGACGCCGTCGGTGGTAGACCGGGTGAGCGCAATGCCGGCCGGCGCCTTGGGAAGATAGACTTGGAACAGGCTGCTGTTCGACATGTCGCGGCCGATGTTGCCTTCGACGTAGGGCCGTCGGACCAGCAGCGTGCCGTCGGCATTTGCCAGCAGGATGGCGCCGCCGGCACCGATGTCGAACGTGTCGTAATAGGCCTGGAACTGCCGGGTTTCGATCGTCGCGGTGGCGATGGCCAGCAGACTGCCGTCCGGCCGCTCGACCCGGCGCGACAGCGTGATGATCCAGACATTATCGCCTCGGCTGAGCACGGGCGGGCCGACGTGGAAATCGGTCCCTGAATGGCCGAGGTGATATTGAAAATAGGCCCGGTCGCCGTAGCGCCGCTGGCCGGGATCGAACGGCGCCGAATCGGCGATCAACTGGCCGGACGGGTCGAGCACGGCGAGCGAGCGCAGATGGGAATGGGCATTCGCGACCTGGTCTGCCAATAGCCGGTCGAGCGCGATCAGGGCCTTCGGATCGTCGGCGGCGGACTCGACCCGGTTGGCGACGCCGACCAGGATGGCGGCGGCCACGTCGAACGTATCCTGAACCTCGGCGCTGACCGCCTCCAGCAGGTTGGCGGTGTCCTTCTGTGCCTCGCGCATGTCCTGGTCGCGCGCGTTCCAGACCTGGACCGCGTCCATGGTCGCCAGGCCCAGGCACAGCACCATGACCAGGATCGCCGCCCCGAAAGTCAGCCGCGCCCGTCGGTTCATCTGGCCAGTTCGCGGCGTTGCTGCTCGCATGCGGGTTCAAATCCCCCGTCTCATGGAACCGAGACGTCAGGGATCAGTCTGCCACAAACGGCTTAGGAGCGTGTTAATCGTCGAGCTGTAGCCGATCCGCAATCAGCGCGGGTGCGGCCCGTAGTGGCTCATGAACATGGCCACGGCCGCATCGACATTGCGTTCGATATCGGCCGCACTGGCGACGAACATCGGCTCCAGCAAGCAGCGCAGATGCAGATCGCTCTTGGTCAGCGCGATGAATTGCGCCGCGGCCATCTGCGGGTCCGGCACGACCAGCAGCCCGCGTGCGGTCGCCCGGGCGATGCTTTCGCTGATCATGGTCATCATGTCGTTGCTGCCGGCCTGAAAGATCGTCTGGCCCAGTTCGGGGAAACGCTGGGTTTCGCCGATCACCGCGCGAAACAGGGTCAAGACGCCGGGCGTGGTGACGAAGCTCAGGAACTGCTGGCCGACCAGCCGCAAGGTCTGGGCGGGCTCGGCCTCCTCGTCGCGGGTGATCGCGAACAGCGAGCGCGTGAGGCTGGAACGCGCCGCCGACACGACCTCGGCGAACAGCCGTTCCTTGCTGTCGAAATGCACATAGAGCGTCGCCTTCGATACGCCCGCGCGCTTGGCGACGCCATCCATGCTCGTGCTGCCATAGCCCTGTTCCAAGAACAGGTAACGCGCCGCGTCGAGAATCTGTCCGACCTTGCCGCCAGGGCTGTCGTCCGCCAGGAAATCGGGCATGATCGTGGGTTGCTTCGCCATCGAGGCTGCTCTGAAAAAACTAAACCGTTCAGTTTTCTTCTAGACAAAAGCGGGGCGGCGGTCTACCTAAATCGTCTCTGAACTAAACGGTTCAGTTTCCTGTTGTCCTATCTAACGACCAACGAACGATGCTCCGATCCCATGGGCGGGTCCGGCGCACACGATCAAGGAATTTCGGCGATGGCGGTTACGAACGAAGCGGCCGGCAACAAGGCGACCCCGGCTCCGGCCAGGTCGAGCGCCCTTCCCAAGCTGGTGTTCGGGGGTGTGGTCTTGGCGCTGATCCTGGGCGGCGGCTATTATTGGCTGAGCACGCGCGGCCTCGAATCGACCGACGACGCCTATACCGACGGCACGGCGATCACGATCTCGCCCAAGGTCGCGGGCTATGTCGTCAAGCTGGCGATCGGCGACAACAGCCGCGTCAAGGCCGGCGACACCATCCTGGAGATCGATCCGCGCGACTATCAGGTCGCTCGTGACAAGGCGGTTGCGGCCCAGGCACTGGCCCAGGCCCAGCTCGACAATGCCCGTGTCGCCCTCGATATCGCCAAGGTGAAGTACCCGTCCGATCTGGCGTCCGCCGATGCGGCGGTGGGCTCCGCCAAGGCCGGCTATGCCAAGGCCCATGCCGACCTGGTGCGTCAGCAGAAGGTCGATCCGCGCGCCACGACCCAGCAGCAGATCGATGCGGCGAAGCAGGCCGACCTCGCGACGTCAGCCACGCTCGAGGATGCCGAGGCGAAGCTGAAGATCGCCCAGCTGGTCCAGCAGAACATCGCCCAGGCCCAGGCCCAGGTGGCGCAGCTCGAAGCGCAGGCGGCGTCCGCCAAGGCCGATACCGACCAGGCGGCGCTCAACCTGTCCTATACCCATATGACGGCCCCGGTCGACGGCTGGGTGACGAAGCGCAATGTCGATCTGGGCTCCTATCTGCAGCCGGGCCAGTCCTTGTTCTCGCTGGTCTCGACCCAGGTCTGGGTCACCGCCAATTTCAAGGAATCGCAGCTGACCCACATGCGCCCGGGCCAACCGGTCCGCATCAATATCGACGCCTATCCGGACCTGAATCTGGAAGGCCATGTCGACAGCATCCAGATGGGTTCCGGCTCGCGCTTCACCGCGTTTCCGGCCGAGAACGCGACCGGTAACTTCGTCAAGATCGTCCAGCGCGTGCCGGTCAAGATCGTGATCGACAAGGGGCTCGACGCCGACCATCCGCTGCCGCTCGGTCTGTCGGTCGATCCCGAGGTCACCATCAAGTGAGCGAAGGGCCCGTCGATACCGGCGCGCCCAGCCGTTCGGACTGGCGCCCGCGCGGCAACCCTTGGGCGATCGCCGTCGCCGTCACCTCCGCCGCCTTCATGGAGGTGCTCGACACCACGATCGTCAACGTGGCCCTGCCGCATATCGCCGGCAGCCTTTCGGTCGGCGTGGACGAGGCGACCTGGACGCTGACCTCGTATCTGGTCGCGAACGGCATCGTGCTGCCGATCTCGGGCTGGTTCGGCAGCATCCTCGGCCGCAAGCGCTATTTCGTGATCTGTATCGCCATGTTCACGGTCTGCTCGCTCTTGTGCGGTCTCGCCACCAGCCTGCCGCAGCTGATCCTGTTCCGCGTCATGCAGGGGTTCTTCGGCGGCGGTCTGCAGCCGAACCAGCAGTCGATCATCCTCGACACCTTCCCACCGGCCCGGCGGGGCGCCGCCTTCTCGGTCACCGCCATCGCGACCATCATCGCGCCGGTGCTGGGGCCGACGCTGGGCGGCATCATCACCGACAACATCAGCTGGCGCTGGATCTTCTTCATCAACGTGCCGGTCGGCATCGCGGCTTGCGTCGCGGTGATGACGCTGGTCGAGGACCCGCCCTGGGCCAAGGCCGCGGCGCGGAACGGCAAGCTCAGCATCGATTATATCGGCCTCAGCCTGATCACCCTCGGCCTCGGCAGCCTCGAAATCGTGCTCGATCGCGGCGAGCAGGAGGATTGGCTGAGCTCGAACTTCATCCGGCTGTTCACGGTGATGGCCATCCTCGGCATCGTCGGCGCGGTGTGCTGGCTGCTGATCGCGAAAAAGCCGGTAGTCAACATCCGGGTGCTGGCCAACCGCAATTTCGCGCTGGGCGCCACCATGATCTTCTCGATGGCGGTCGTGCTCTATTCCAGCGCCGTGCTGATCCCGCAATTGGCGCAGCAGCAGCTGGGCTATACCGCGACCTTGTCCGGCATGATCCTGTCGCCGGGTGCGATCCTGACCCTGTTCACCATCCCGATCGTCGGGCGCCTGCTGCCCAAGATCCAGACGCGCTACCTGATCGCGACCGGCTTCACGCTGCTGGGCTGCGCGCTGTTCTATGCCTCGACCATCACGCCCCAGGTCGACTACACGACCTTGGCGCTGATGCGCGCGTTCCAGACGTTTGGATTGGCCTTCCTGTTCGTGCCGATCAGCTCGATCGCCTTTTCGACGATCAAGCCCGAGCTGAACCGGGATGCGGCCTCGCTCTATACCATGTTCCGCAATATCGCGGGCTCGGTCGGCATCTCGGTCGCGACCGCGTTGGTGACCGAACATACCCAGACCCGCATGGCCTACATGTCGGAGCATCTGACGCCGTTCGACCAGCCCTATGTCGATACGCTCGCCCGCAATACCGCGGTGCTGCAGTCCCATGGCGTCGCCGCGACCAACCTCGCGACCACGGCCAACGGCGTGATCTACAAGGGGCTGCTGATGCAGTCCTCGATCCAGGCCTACATCGACGTGTTCGCGATCTGCGCCGTGCTGGCCTTCTGCATCGTGCCGCTGACCTTCCTGTTCGCACCCTCCAAGGTGGGCGGGCGCAAGCCCGTCGGAGCTGATTAAATGACGAACCTACGCACTTCTGTTTCCGTCGCGGCACTGGCGCTCGCGGCGGCCGGCTGCACCGTCGGCCCGGACTATGTGCCGCCCAAGATCGAGGCGCCCGCCGGCTGGACCGAGGACAAGGCCCCCGGCCTGATCGGCACAGGTCCCGAGGCCGACAAGCAGCTCGACCAATGGTGGACCGGCTTCAAGGACCCGACGCTCGATCGGCTGGTCGCGACCGCGATCACCGACAATCTGGATCTCAAGATCGCCGAGCAGCGTCTGATCGAGGCGCGGGCCGAGCGCGCCTCGGCCGCCGCCGGCTTCCTGCCGACGCTCGATGCGTCGGGCAGTGCCGAACGCCAGCGCTATTCGACCCAGCTGAAATTCCCGCCCTATGGCGGCGTGTTCAACACCTACCAGGCGGGATTCGACGCCTCGTGGGAGATCGACGTGTTCGGCAAGACCCGCCGCGCGGTCGAGGCGGCCGACGCCACGGTCGAGGCCACGAACGAAAGCCGGCGCGACGTGCTGGTCAGCCTGTTGGCGGAACTGGGCCGCGACTATTCGGCCCTGCGGTCGGCCCAGGCCCGGCTCGTGATCGCGGAGCGCAACATCAAGGCCGATCAGGACGCGCTCGATCTGACCCATGAGAAGTTCGTGGGCGGGCTCGGCAACGAGCTCGACGTGGCCCAGGCCCAAGCCCAGTTGCAGACCCTGAACGCCGCCGTGCCGCAGCTGCAGGCGACGGTGGCGACCCAGGCCCACGCGATCGCCGTGCTGCTGGGCAAGGAGCCGGGGGCGCTCGAAGCCGAACTCACCACCGCGGCGCCGATGCCGACCATCCCGCCGACCCTGCCGGCAGCCGTGCCGTCGGACGTGGTGCGCAACCGCCCGGACATCCGCGCGGCGGAACGGCAGATCGCCGGCGCCAACGCCCAGATCGGCGTCGCCATCGCGCAGATGTTCCCCAGCTTCTCGATCTCGCCGTCGTTCGGCGTCGGCGCCGGCTCGCTCAACCACCTCCTGAAGGACGGCGCGCTGCAGTGGGGCGCGCCCGCGTCGATTTCGGTGCCGATCTTCGAGGGCGGCCGGCTCGAGGCCGGCGTGGCGCAAGCGCGGGCCGTGACCGAAGAGGATCGCCTGACCTATCGCAAGACCGTGCTGGGGGCCTTCCAGGAGGTCGAGGATGCGCTGGTCGGCTATAGCACCGAGCAGCGGCGCCACGCGTCCTTGGCCGCCGCAGTCGATGCCGACCGGATCGCGGTCCAGCGCGCGACGGCGCTCTATCGCAGCGGTCTCGGCAGCTTTCTCGACGTGCTGGACGGCGAACGCAGCCTCTATAGCGCCGAGGACGCCGTCGCCCAGAGCGACCTGACGCTGACCCAGCAGACCATCGCGCTTTACAAGGCGCTGGGCGCCGGCTGGCAGGTCGGCGAGACGCAAGTCGCAGCCATCGCGGACCGGCAAACGCCGGCCACCGCGGACCGGCAAACGCCGGCCACCAATCCGTGACCTTTCGGTAACGCTCTGTCACCCACGCCGCCCTGCAGCGACGGCACCCCTTCCACCCTCCGACGAATCAGGGCATATCCGCCTCTCGACCGTCGGGGGGCGGGGGGAAGCATGGCGTTCAGATCTGGCGCGTTCGGTGTGGGGTTGGTGGCTGCGGGCTTTATGCTCGCGGGGTTCGCCAATCCACAGACCGTACGCGCCGATCTGCCGCCGGCGATCACCGCGGCGGACGATCCGGCCCGCGTGCTGAATTTCGCCAATCGCCCGGATTTCCTGGCCGACGACACGATCCAGAAATTCGAGGCCGAGACCGGCATCAAGATCAACCTTTCGACCTACGCGACCGATGCCGATCTGCTGGCCGCACTCCGGGCGGGCAAATCCAACTGGGATCTGGTCGTGGCCGGCACGGTCCCCGTGCTGATGAAGGGCGTCGCCGAGGGGCTGTTTCAGCCGATCGACCCGACCAAGATCGGCAATTACGCCAACCTCGATCCGAGCATGCTCGAACGGGTCGCCCCCTATGATCCGGCCAACCGGATGGCGGTGCCGTTCCTGTTCGGCACGACCGGGCTGGGCGTCAATCCGGCGAGGCTCAAGGCCGTGCTGGGCGATGCCGCCCCGATGGATACGCTGGCGCTGCTGTTCGACCCGGCGCTCAATCAAAAGACCGCGACCTGCGGCTTGGCGGTGCAGGATGCGCCCGGCGACGTGATCCCAGCAGCGCTCACATATCTGGGCCTCGATCCGACCAGCCAGGACGACAAGGATCTGGCCCGCGCCGGCGAGGTGCTGCAGAAGGTCAAGCCGATCCTGCGCCGCCTGTCGGCCAATGATTTCGCCGAGGCGCTGGCCAGCGGCACGGTCTGTGTCGGTTTCGGCAGTTCGGTCCAGGTGACCGATGCCAAGACCCGCGCCGCCGACCGCGACAATGGTGTCGACCTCACCTACACGGTGCCGCGCGAGCGGGCGCGGCTGTGGATCGACGTGCTGGCGATCCCGGCCAAGGCGCAGAACGCCGATGCCGCCCGGCAATTCATTAATTTCCTGTTGCGGCCGGAAATCGTCAGCGACGTGACCGACTGGACCGGTGCCGCCAATCCCAATCTGCTCGCCGCCGATTTCGCCGACGACGATGACGACAAGAACGACGAGACCATGTTCCCGACCGCGACCGACTGGGCCCGATTGTTCCTGGACCGGCCGCTGACGCCCGACGCGGAAAAGACGCGCGCGCGCATCTGGGCCCGCACCAAGCCATAACTTTTCCGTGCTGTTTGCCGTTATGATCGGCGCCAGCAGCGACCCGGAGAGACTTCGACATGACCGCCAAGACCCCCGCGGAAGCGGGCTTCCACATGCCGGCCGAGGGTGCCAGGCACACGCGCACCTGGATGGCCTGGCCCAGCCGGATCGACCTGTGGAACGGCCGCCATGTCGAGGCGAAGGCCGCCTATGCGGCCGTCGCCCAGGCGATCTCCCGGTTCGAGCCGCTGATCATGGTCGCCAACCCGGCCGATGTCGCCGAGGCTGCGGCCCAGTGCGGTCCGGGCATCGACGTGCTGCCGATGGCGCTCGACGACAGCTGGATGCGCGATATCGGCCCGACCTTCCTGCTCGATGGCAAGGGCGGGCTCGCCGGCGCCGACTGGCGCTTCAACGCCTGGGGCGACAAATGGCCGAACTACGCCCAGGACGCCGCCATCGCGGGCCAGGTCCTGGATCGGGTCGGCTGCGGCCGCTTCCAGGCGCCGTTCGTGCTCGAAGGCGGCTCGATCCATTCGGACGGCGAGGGCACGGTCTTGACCAGCGAGCAGTGCCTGCTCAATCCCAACCGCAATCCGAGCCTGACCAAGGCCCAGATCGAGGCCAATCTCAAGAGCTGGCTCGGCGCCAAGGTCGTGATCTGGGTCGGGCAAGGTTTGGAGAACGACGGCACCGACGGCCATGTCGATAATCTCGCCTGCTTCGTCCGGCCGGGCGTGGTGCTGGCGACCAGCTGCCGCGACCCCGAGGATACCAACTACGCGCCGATGCAGGACAATCTCGCCCGGCTGCACGCCGCGCGGGACGCGCGTGGCCGGGCATTGGACGTGCTGGAACTGCCGATCCCGGCCAAGCGCGTGACGACGGCCGGCCGGCTCGCCATGACCTACACCAATTTCTACCTGGCCAACGGCGCTGTCATCGTCCCCGCATTCGACGATCCGATGGATGATGTAGCGGCCCAGGTGCTGGCCCAGGCCTTTCCGGATCGCCAGATCGTGCAGATCCCGGCGCTCGCCATTCTCGAAGGCGGCGGCGGCATCCATTGCATCACCCAGCAGCAGCCGGCGCCCTGATTATTCGGCCAAGGGCTCGAACCAAAGCCCGCGCTCGTCGCGCGGCGTGCCCGGCGGCAGGAACGGATTGTCCAGGCGGATGATCCGGCGGTGCTTCAGATCTGCCAGTGCCAGCGCCCGCTTGTTGCCCGGATCATCGTGGAACAGCCTCTGGAACGAACCGTCGGCGATGGCGAGCCGGAAGCCCCGCTCGACCCGATCGGCCAGGGCATGATTGCCCGATGCGACGAAAAAATACCGGGCCAGCGGATAGTAGATCGCCAGCGTCGGCTCGATCATCAGATCCGAATCGCCCTCGGCGGCCAGCTCGTCCCAGGCCTGGGTCAGGCCGCGGGGATAGGCGTCGAACCGGCCGGCGCGCAGCATGCCCATCAATTGCCCCTGGGTCGGGCTCCTGACGACGGTCAGGCCGCTCCGCTCCAGGATGCGGGTATCGAGCCAGTCCGACACCTGGCCCAGCGACATGTCGCGCAGGGTCTGGAGCTGGGCGAAGCGGGGCGCATCCTCGCGCCGGATCAGCAGCACACGGTAGCCGAGCAAACCGCGATCGATCGGAATGCGGATCGGCAGCAGGGTCGCTTCGCGCTCGACGGTGCTGGTCAGGACCAGCACGTCGATGTCTTGGCCGGCGCGAAGCAATTCGATCGAGCGTGAGGCGGTGACCGCGGCACCGCTGGCGTGGCGGGCATCGAACACGGTCAGCTCGAACGGTCCCTCGCGTGCCATGGTCTTGGTCAGGGTGAGTTCGAGCAGGGATCGTTCATAGCGGCTCAGCGTATCGTCGAAGCCCGGGACGCCGAATCGGACCTGCAGCGCGTCACCATGGGCAGCGGCGCCGTCGAGCAGGGCGAGCAGCCCCAGGACCAGGCCGAGCCAGGATGTGCGGCGACGGGATGTAAACATCGGATGTCCCAACCGACCGGTCCTGGCGGGCACCATCATGGCGCGTCGCCGTACAATCGATCGGGTCAGGGTGCACCGATTTCAGCGTCAAAGCTACCCGGCCGGCGGGTTCGATGGAACGATATTGGCCGCTCAATTCCGGCATGATTTCATGCTAGAACCCGCTCCATTGCACCAGCCGGCCGTTTGAAGGAAGCCTTGATCATGACCAAAGTGACCCTCGCCGCGACCCAGTTCGCCTGCGGCACCGATCATCCGGCCAATATCGACAAGGCCGAGGCGATGGTGCGCCGCGCGGCGGCCGAGGGCGCCAACATCATCCTGCTGCCCGAACTGTTCGAGACGCCGTATTTCTGCCGCGACCAGCTGCCGGAATGGTTCCTGAGCGCCAAGCCTCTCGACGGCCATCCCTGGCTCGGCCGTTTCGTGGCGCTGGCCAAAGAACTGAACGTCGTGCTGCCGGTCAGTTTCTTCGAGAAGGCGAACCAGGCCTATTACAACACCATCCTGGTGATCGACGCCGACGGCCGACAGCTCGGCATCTATCGCAAGAGCCATATCCCCGACGGTCCGGGCTATCAGGAGAAATACTATTTCCGCCCCGGCGACACCGGCTTCAAGGTCTGGTCGACCAAGTTCGGCCGCATCGGCGTCGGCATTTGCTGGGACCAATGGTTTCCGGAATGCGCCCGCTCCATGGCGCTGCAGGGGGCGGATTTCCTGTTCTACCCGACCGCGATCGGCACCGAGCCGCAGGACCAGACGCTGGATAGCCGCGATCATTGGCAGCGCGTCATGCAGGGCCATGCCGGCGCCAACCTGACGCCGCTGGTGGCGTCAAACCGCACCGGCGTCGAGCAGGGTGCGGAGTTCTCGCAGAGCTTCTACGGCTCCTCCTTCATCGCCGACCCGACCGGCGCCAAGCTCGCCGAGGCCGGCCGCGAGGGCGAGACCGTGCTGACCGCCAGCTTCGACCTCGACCAGATCCGCCGCCAGCGCGACGGCTGGGGCGTGTTCCGCGACCGCCGGCCGGAGCTGTATGGCGCGATCATGACGGCGGATGGGATGGTGCGCTAGACACGGCGCCAGCTCGAACCTGAGGAGATAACCGTGACCAAGCTGACCATCCTCTACGGACATCCGACGGATCCGGCCGGGTTCGAGCGCTACTATGCCGAGACACACCTGCCGATCGCCGCCAAGGTCGAAGGGGTGCAGCGCGCAGAGTTTTCCAAGGTCATCGGCACGCCCGACGGCAGCCCGCCGGCATTCTACCGGATCGCCGAGCTGTGGTTCGACAGCCTCGCGGATTTGCAGGCGGTCATGGCGACGCCTGCGGCGCAGGCCGCGGTGGCCGATATCGCCAATTTTGCCACCGGCGGCGTCACGACGCTGATTTCCGAGGTGGCGTAGGGCTAAATCCCCGCCTTCTGCCCGCTGAACAACGCGTGCCCTGCCTTCATCCAATGCACGTCGACATTCACGAAGCCGGCCTCGGCCAGCCACTTCATCTGATCGAACAGCGACGACGGCTGGTCGGCGGGGTCTGACGTCGGGTCCTTGAACAGATTCCAGTCGAGGTCTTCGAACCGCTCGAATGCGACACGCGAGCCTTCCAGCCGGTCGGACCGTTCCAGGACGGCCTCGTCCCAGCTGGCGGCCGCCAGGCGCAGGCCGGGGCTGGTCACGGGCAGTACGATGTCGGCGATCGCCAACACGCCACCGGCGCTCAGTGCCTGGTGCAGATCGGCGAACAGCTGTCGCTTCGCCGGTCCGTCCAGATGGTGGATGACCAGCGACGAGACGATCATGTCGGGGTGCCAAGGGAATTTGCGCCAGCCGGCATCGTGCAGATCGAAGCCGCGCAGTTCTGCGCGCGGGCCATATTTGGCCAATCGCCCGGACGCCGTCCGTCGCATCGCGTCGGACCCGTCCAGGCCGCAATAGCGCGTCTGCGGATGGGCTTGCAGCAGCGCATCCGCCAGCACGCCCTCGCCGCAGCCGATCTCCACGATGCGCGGATGGGCGACATGGGTCGGCACCAGCGCGCTGAAGCAGTCGAATTGATGCTCCCGGTCGGGGATGAAATAATCGCCCAGCTCCAGGAACAGGGTCGTATCCGCTTCGCTCCACTTGTCCGCGGCATTGTTTGCCATCTCTCGAATTCCCGACTGATCAGAACGGCGATCAGGTTGAACCCTATGTCGCGGCTGGGCAAGCGCCGGAAATTTGGCGCATTGAACTAACCCTCCTTCGCCATCGCCCCAGACGCCGACCCATAGGAAAAATTGAACGCGACCGAAATCCGCGGCCTGGTCCCGCGATAGGGCGTGACCGCGTGGCTGAGCCAGGACGGGAACAGGATCATCATCCCCGCCTTGGGCGTCAGCGTCCGGGCGCCGCCGGCGTCTTCGCAATCGGCGATGGCGTAGCGCAGGTCGGGCGCGTACATGACCGGCAGCAGCCCGCGCGGATCGGTCATTTCGAACAGGCCGCCAACGCTCTCGTCCGTATCGGCGCCGCCGTCGTCGACCCAATAGACGCCCGACCAGAACGCGCCTGGATGGCCGTGGGCGCGATTGGCGTCGCCGGCACTGGAGATATTGGCCCAGGCGGTCACCCGCCAATTGATCGCGGCGCGCACCAAGCCGCCGGCGCCCTCGCTCACGGTCAGCCGATCGACCAGCTGCCGGGCTGCCCCCAATAATTGCGCGCCCGCCGGGCCGCTCCAGGATTGGAATTCCGCCGAATGCCAGCCGCCGACATTGCTGGCGGCGACGCCCGGCTCGATCTGCCGCCGGGCCAGGATGCGCCGGGTCAGCTCGGCATCGAGCGCGTCATGGCCGGCGAGCGTCACGGCCGCGAGCGGCGTCGCGAACAGGCCGGCGACGGACAGGCTGCCGGCCTGAAACGGGTCTTCCATGGCGTCTCCGGTTCGGTTGTCGCGGGCATCATGCCATGGTCGATGCCCGCGATCCCAGCCTCATTCGGCCGCGGGGCAGGGCGCCCGGCGGCGCTGGCCCAGACCCGCCCCCAGGACCGCGCCGGTCAGATGGCAGGCGGCGATGGCGAGCAGCGTGATCGCGAAGGCATGGGTGACCGCGGTCGGGTCGGTCCGGGTGCCCAGCGCCGTATAGAACAGCCCGCCCAGCACGGCGACCGCGATGGCCGCACTCACCTGCAGGGTCGAATTGACCATGCCGCCGACCAGGCCGGCCCGATGCGGCTCGACCCGCTCGACGATGACCCGCACCATGGTCGGTATCGACATGCCCATGCCGAGGCCGATGAACAGCAGGGCCGGGGCCAGCAGCGGCCAGATCGGCGTGGCGCCGGCCGGCGAGAGCGTGACCGCAATCGCCGTGCCGATCAGGCCCAGTGCCGACAGGACGAAGCCCAGCGACGAGGCCGACGTGCCCATCCAGCGGCCGAACAGCGGGCTGAAGGTCGATCCGGTCAGGAACCCGGCCGAGAACGGCAGGATGGCGAGGCCGGCCTGCAGGGCCGAGAAGCTCAGCGCCTGCTGCAGATAGATCGAATAGGTCAGGAAGAACGCGGCCAGCGCATAGAGCGTCAGGATGGCGCTGAGGCCGCGCAGCAGGCCTGGCGTCTGGAACACCTCGATCGCGACCAGCGGATCGCCGCCGGCCCTGGCCAGCCTGACCTCGTAGCGGCGGAACAGCTCGACCCAGATCGGCGTCGTCGCGATCATCACGAGCGACCAGGCGGGCCAGCCGCGCTCGCGGCCCTCAATCAGCGGCAGCACGAAGGCGGTCAGCGCCAGCGCCGACAGCACGATGCCGCCCAGGTCGAGGCGCGGACGATGGGCGCCACGGGTCTCGCTGAGCAGCGGGATGGCCGCGATGAACGCGACGATCGAGACCGGCAGATTGATCAGGAAGATCAGGCGCCAGCCCATGCCGAACAGGTCGGCCTGCACCAAGGCGCCGCCCAGCAGCTGGCCCACGATCGAGGACAGGCCCAAGGTCACGCCATAGATGCTGAGCGCGCGGCCGCGCTCATCGGCTGGGAACAGCGCATGGACCGAGGCCAGCGCCTGGGGCGCCATGGCGGCGGCGGCCAAGGCCTGCAGCAGCCGCGCCAGGATCAGCGTCAGCGGCGACCAGGCGAGCCCGCAGAAGGCCGAGGCGAGCGCGAAGCCGGCCAGGCCGATCAGGAAGATGATCTTGCGCCCGAAAATGTCGCCCAGGCGCCCGCCGGTGATCAGGAACACCGCATAGACGATGGCGTAGCCGGAAATGACCAGCTGCACGTCCGCCTCGGTCGCGGCCAGGCCCGACGTGATCGACGGCATCGCCACATTGACGATGAAGAAATCCAGTGGCGCCAGGAACGCGCCGGTCAGCAGCACGGCCAAGGCCGCCCACCGGTTCGGGTCGAGTACGGCCGTCTCGAGCCGGGCGGTCAGGGGAAGGGTCGCCATGACGGGTTCCTTTGGTCTTTCTGGAACGATCGGTTCCAATTTGGTCCGAAAAATCAGTCCAATATGCGCAGCGCCAGATCGATGATCTGGGTGGTGGCCTGCTCGCTGGGGCCGGTCTTGCCCAGCACCCTGAGGCCTTGGACGGTACAGAGCAGCAGCCGGGCGATCGCCCGTTCGTCTTGGGCCTCGGCGATCTCGCCCGCCGCCTGGCCGCGAATGACGGCCGCGGCAAACAGATCCTCGATCCGGCGGAACATGCGCGTGATGACGGCGCTGACCTCGGCATCCTCCGGCATCATTTCCATGGCCGCCGTGGTCATGATGCAGCCGCGCCGGCCATCGGCCGAGGCCGCGCGCTGGGCATAGCCCAACAAGGTGTCGCGGATCGCGGCCTTGGCCGAGCCCGGCTGGGCCAGATTGTCGCCGATCCGCTGCAGCGAGCCGGCAATGGCCTGGTCGAGTGCCGCCAGGAACAGGCTGCGCTTGTCGCGGAATGCCTTATAGAGGCTGCCGCGCGCCAGCCCGGTGCCCTCGGTCAGATCCTGGACCGAGGTGCCGTGATAGCCGCGCAGGCGAAACACCTCGGTCGCGTCGCGCAGCGCGTCGTCCAGATCGAACTCGCGGGGACGGCCGGGGCCGGCGCGGTCGGGAAGTGGTGTTATCGTGCTCATGATGGGCATATGGAAACGGTCGTTTTCTAATTCAAGGGGAGTGGAGCGATGAACAGATGGGCACGCGTGCTGATGGTCGTGACGGGACTGGCGGTGGCACCCGAGGGCGCCGCCGCGGCCGATCCGGGTCTGGTGACCCTCGCCAGCCACCATGCGGCGGCCGACACGATCGATCGTTTCGAGGCGGCGGTGAAGGCCAAGGGCTGGGTCGTGTTCACCCGCATCGACCATGCGGCCGCGGCCAAGGCCGCCGGCCTCGAACTGCCGCCGCGCACCGTCGTCATCTTCGGCAATCCCAAGACCGGCACCGACCCGATGCGCTCCAACCCGACGCTCGCGATCGACCTGCCGATGAAGGCGCTGGTCTGGCAGGACCCGGCCGGCAAGGTCTGGCTGACCTACAACGCCGCCGACTATATCGGCACCGCGATCTTCCCCCGCCACGGCCTGTCGGTGCCGCCCGAGGCGCGCCAAGGGCTGGGCCAGGTGCTGGGCGGATTTGCGAAGCAGGCGACGGAGTAGGGTGCGCGACCCTCATCCGGCGCGCTGGTTCGCGCCACCCTTTCCCATAAATGGGAGAGGGCTAGGGTGAGGGAGGCGCCGCCTACTCGTCGTAGCCGACGATCGTATGCACCGGCACGTCGATCCGGCTGCGGCCGCCCAGGAAGTTCAGTTCGATGATGCAGGCGGCCGCGACCACGTCGCCGCCGACCTTGCGGCACAGGTTGATGGCGGCATTGAGCGTGCCGCCGGTCGCCAGCAGGTCGTCGAGCACGACGACGCGGGCGCCGGCCTGGATGGCGTCGGTCTGGATCTCGATCGTGTCGCTGCCATATTCCAGGTCATAGCTGTAGGGCACGGTCGGGCCGGGCAGCTTGCCGGGTTTCCTGACCATGACGAAGCCGCAGCCGAGCGCCAGCGCCAGCGGGGCCGCGACCAGGAAGCCGCGCGATTCGATGCCGACGAGCACATCGGGCTTGGTCGGCCCCAGGATATCGGTCAGCTGCCGGACGGTCTCGCGCCAGGCGCCGGCATGGGCCAGCAACGTCGAGATGTCGTAGAACAGAATTCCCGGCTTCGGGAAGTCCGGCACGTGGCGGATATGGTCCTTGATGTCCATCGCTCTCTCAATCACTGGTCGCCGCGTCATTGGTCGCACGTCACGCACGTCTCATCGAGAGTGCGGCGCACTTTAGCCGGTCCGGCGCCCGCGCATAGGTTTTTTCCGTGCGTTTCCCGTCAGATCGGCCTTGCGGTCCTGGCATCGCCGCCCATGCCTCGTGTAGAGTTCCGGCCGCAATGGCCGCCCTTCAAGACGTCGACCGCCCCCGCACCACCGCCCGGCTCAAGACCGAGCGGCGCGGCAACGTCATGACCATCCTGGCGGCTGGCGATTGGGTGCTGGGTGCGGCCGAGCCCCATGACGCGGCGCTGAGAGCACTCACCTTCGCCGGCGTCGCCACGCTCGAGATCGACGGCGCCGGGCTCGACCGGCTCGACACCACCGGCGCCTGGCTGCTGATGCGGACGCGACGGGTCGCCCAAATGGCGGGGGCCAAGACCGTCTGGCTCGATGTGCCCGACGCGTTCAAGCCGCTGATCAGCACGATCGACCAGGATTGCAACGGCCCGCCGGTCGCTCATCTGGACGACCATGGCCTGCGCGCGTTCCTGGAACGGCTCGGCCGCGGCCAGATGCATTTCTTCGGACAGGCGGTCTCGCTCCTGGGCTTCCTCGGCATGGTCGCGAGCGAGACGGTGGCGACGATCTTCCATCCGCGCCGCCTGCGCATCCCGGCGCTGGTCCGGCAGATGGAGGAGGTCGGCCTCAACGCGATGCCGATCGTGGGATTGCTGTCGTTCCTGCTGGGCATCGTGTTCGCGTTCCAGGGCGCCGATCAGCTGCGCCGCTTCGGTGCCGAGATCTTCACCGTCAACCTGCTGGGCATCTCGATCCTGCGGGAAATCGGCGCGATCATGACCGCCATCATCGTCGCCGGCCGCTCCGGCAGCTCGTTTACCGCCCAGATCGGCACCATGAAGGTGAATGAGGAGATCGACGCGCTCTATACGCTCGGCATGAACCCGGTCGAGGTGCTGGTGCTGCCGCGCATGCTGGCGCTGATCATCACGCTGCCGCTCTTGACCGTGTTCGCCAATGTCATGGGCATCTTCGGCGGCGCGCTGATGAGCCTGTTCGATCTCGGCATCAGCGTCCCGGCGTTCCTGCGTCAGCTGCAGGGCGCGGTCGGCACCGGCTGGACCTTCTGGGTCGGCATCATCAAGGCGCCGATCTTCGCGTTCCTGATCGCCACGGTCGGCTGCTACGAGGGGCTGCAGGTCGAGCGCAACGCCGCCAGCGTCGGCCTGCTGACCACCCGCTCCGTCGTCGAATCGATCTTTCTGGTGATCGTCGCCGACGCGATCTTTTCCGTCCTGTTCTCGCTGCTCGGGGTCTGAGGTCGCATGATCGGCGAACCCGTCATCAAGGTCGAAGGGCTGGTCACCCGTGTCGGTGGCCGCGTCCTGCACGACGGGCTGGACCTGGAGCTTCGGCGCGGCGAGGTCGTGGGCGTGGTCGGCGGTTCGGGCACCGGCAAGTCGGTGCTGCTGCGCACCATCATCGGGCTCAATCGCCATGTCGGCGGCCGCATCCAGGTGCTGGGCCAGGACGTGGGCAAGCTGGGCGACCGGGACTTGCGCAAGCTGCAGACGCGCTGGGGCGTGCTGTTCCAGGATGGTGCCTTGTTCAGCGCCCAGACCGTGGCGCAGAACATCCAGGTGCCGATGCGCGAGCATACGGATCTTTCGCCGCGGCTGATGGACGAGCTGGCGGCGGTCAAGCTCGGCATGGCCGGTCTGCCGCCCGATGCAGCGACCAAATTCCCGTCCGAACTGTCGGGCGGCATGCGCAAGCGGGCAGGGCTCGCGCGCGCCCTGTCGCTCGACCCGGAAATCCTGTTCCTGGACGAGCCGACTGCCGGCCTGGACCCGATTTCGGCCGCCCAGTTCGATACGCTGGTGCGCGACCTGCAGAAGAGCCTCAATCTGACGGTCTTCATGGTGACCCATGATATCGATACGCTGAAGGCCACGACCGACCGCATCGCCGTGTTGATCGACAAGAAGATCCGGATCGGCACTTTCGACACGCTGGTGCATGATCCGCACCCGTGGATCCAGCAGTATTTCAGCGGTGTGCGCGGCCGGGCCGCGCGCGCCGAAGCCTGACGCCCCCGCAACTTAGCGACCAAAGAGGGACGGAGCTTCCGCCGATGGAAACCAAAGCCAATTACGTCGCGGTCGGCGCTTTCGTGCTCGGCATCATGATCGTGCTGTTCGTGTCGGTGCTGTGGGTGGCGCGGGTTCAGTTCCGCGACGAGTTCAAGCGCTACGAGACCTTCGTGCACGGGCCGGTGACGGGCCTGGGCGTCGGCGCCATCGTGCGGCTGAACGGCATCGACGTCGGTCGGGTCGAGGACATCGCCTTCGATCCGGACAATTCGCTGCAGGTCCAGGTGGGCTTGAAGATCAAGGAAGGCACACCGATCAAGAGCGATTCCATGGTCTCGATGGAGACCCAGGGCCTGACCGGCGTCTCCTATGTCGAGATTTCGGGCGGCAACCAGGGCTCGCCGCTGTTGGAGCCGAAGCCCGGCCATAAGGTGCCGATCATCCAGTCGAAGCCGTCGGCGCTGCAGCAGGTGTTCGAGAGCGCGCCCGACCTGCTCGCCCATTTCGTCGTCATCGCCGACCGGCTGGCGCTGCTGCTCGACGACAAGAACCTGACGTCGCTCTCCGACACGCTTGCCAACGTCAGCCAGATCACCGGCGCGGTCGCCGCCCGCCAGGACGATCTGAAGGCGATCCTGGGCAATGGCGCCAAGGCGACCGCCAATCTCGACCAGACCCTGACCGAGTTCCGGGCGACGGTCGCGAAATATGACGGCATTGCCGGCCAGGCCAGCCAGGCGCTGGCGGGGGCGAACGACACGGTGAAAAAGCTGGACCAGCTGTCGACGACCCTGACCGGCCTGGTCAACGACAGCCGGCCGCAGGTGCGTGACTTCACCACGGTCGGGTTGCCGCAACTGACCCAGCTTCTGTCCGAGATGCGCACGCTCGTCGCCAGCCTGACCAAGGTGTCGACCGAGCTCGAGCGCGACCCGCAACGCTTCATCTTCGGCGACCGCCGCGAAGGGTTCAATCCGCGATGATCAAGCATTCCCT
>Ga0302314_10002253_pt1 | contig 35897 bp, 25 predicted proteins | sample III_Palsa_N2_3_FD_200533 | JGI IMG/M metagenome (GOLD analysis project Ga0302314, IMG submission 200533) | Peat permafrost microbial communities from Stordalen Mire near Abisko, Sweden - III_Palsa_N2_3 | ecosystem: Environmental > Terrestrial > Soil > Palsa > Peat permafrost | place: Sweden...
CCCGTGTCGCCTACCTACCGCCAGCCGTACAACGGTGCCGCACAACAGGCCGCTCCGCCTTACGGAGCGCAGGTTGCAGGAAGACCGGTCACCATTCCAAGTGGCGCACTGGTTCGAGTTCGCATCAACCAAGGATTGGACACCAAGCATACAAAGCCGGGAACCTTGTTTGATGCAACCGTCCTGAACGATGTGGTTGCCGATGGAGAGGTCGCGATTCCGCGCGGTGCGAGTGTGCAGGGAGTAGTGGTGGATTCGAAGAACTCCGGCAATCTTGGCGGCAAAGGAGAACTCGCTCTACAACTCAATCAGGTAACGCTCTCTGGCCGGACCTATCCCGTCATCTCCGATGAGTGGACGCAAAATGGCCGGGATAAGACGGGTCAAACGGTCGGCAACGCGATCGGTCTCGGAGCCTTCGGAGCCTTGATTGGAGCCGTTGCAGGCGGCGGCCCAGGTGCCGCCATTGGCGCTGCCGCCGGTGGCGCCGCCGGCGTGGGAGCCTCTGCAGCGTCGGGCGGAGCACGCGTTGCAATACCGGCAGAGGCGATCCTGACCTTCCATCTCACTCAGCCTGCGCCCGTTACAACGGTCTCGCAGGCAGAGATGGACCGGCTGGGATACGGAGTGCAGCCAGCCGTCCAGATGCAGCGCAGAATGCCGCCCCCTGGCTACTACCCCCAGCCCTATCCATACGCTTACTAACGGAAAGTTGCGCGACCCAGTAGGAACGACCGGACCAGTCAAGGTCCGGCCATTCCTTTGTAGAAATAAGAGAAACGTCGGTCCAAATTACAGGATTACAAGGCCGCAGCCAAGGCTTCCCGCTGAAGCACGCGAAGATCCTGAATTCCCTTCTCGGCGAAGTCGAGCATCTGGTTCAACTGCTCACGGCTATATGGCTCTCGCTCAGCAGTCGCCTGCGTCTCGACCAGTCCGCCCGACTCGAGCATGACTACATTCATGTCAACCTCGGCGCGCGAGTCTTCTTCATACGCAAGGTCAAGCAGTACATTACCATCGACAATGCCCACCGAGGTAGCGGCAACCATCTGAATCAGAGGCGAGCTCTTGAGTGTTCCTGCCTCGACCAGCTTTCGCAACGCAATCGCCAGAGCGACCGAAGCCCCTGTAATCGCTGCCGTCCTGGTTCCGCCGTCCGCTTGAAGCACATCGCAGTCAAGAATGATCGTACGTTCCCCAAGAGCCTTCATGTCGACTACCGAGCGTAACGAGCGCCCGATAAGACGCTGAATCTCATGAGTCCTGCCGCCGACCTTGCCGCGCTCACTCTCGCGGGCGGTACGCGTAAGCGTGGCACGCGGAAGCATCCCGTACTCGGCCGTCACCCAGCCACGGCCGGAGTTGCGCAGCCACGAAGGCACACCCTGCTCAATAGTCGCATTGCAAAGAACACGCGTGTTGCCTGCTTCGATAAGAACGGAACCTTCCGGCATGGCGACATATCCCGGGGTCAAACGGGTAAAGCGAAGTGCATCGGCGGAACGCTGGTCCGGGCGAAAAATCTGTGTTGCGGGTGCAGTCATAAGGGAGATTATAGTTGCGGTAGAATTTGGGACTACATTTTTCCCGTTTCGGGACAATTTCCCATTTCAGGACGACGCGGAGAGAGAGGAGACTGGCTTCTTCTCAATTCGTGCCATTTCGGGAATTGAACGAGGTATCCGTACAGATTCGGGAAAGATGACTTAAGCCTTTCTAATGCTCGAGTTATCCAGAGCGTTCCAGTTTGGCACGAGAAGTGATTATAGGTTCTTGCAAGAATTGCGAAATCCGCCGTCGAGCACCTACGGAGAGCGATATGCAGGCACGGCAGAGCAACACCGCCTCAGGACCAGGTAAGACAAACACTTCTTTCTTCGCGTCAATCCGCGCCGCAGCTGCGGCTCAGCAGCAGCCGGTTGCACACATGCCTCAACAGTCTCCTGCGCCTGGAGAACTGGAGAGCTTGGCCATTGACGTCGACAACATCACTTCACTGCCACACGACTCTGAGCGAAGCGAGGTGGTCTCTCACACACCAGGGGCTGGCGTTTCGCCTCTGGAAAACTGGAAAACGAGCCACGCCTTTCTCGGATCGACTGCAGGAGAGCGCACCCTGCCTGCTCTATCGACAACCCAGGAAAAGACAGTCCGGATAGAGGACCAACCCTCTGCCCGCGCGGCTTTAAGTCGCCTGATCAACTCTGCGAACACGGATCGGGCATGGCGGAGCCCAAGCCCTGCCGGAAATCCGCTGCTGAGACGAACTCTTCTTGACCGGCCCAACTTCGCCGGAGACGCCCATCTCAGTCCCCCCTCCCAGATCCAGTCAGGCGACCAGACCGTCGTCAGAGATTCCTTTGGCACAGCCGGGGCTAGTGTTCCTGACCGCGAACCAGGGCCGTCACTGGAAAACCTGACCGTCGCCCAGTTTAAACAGCAGGGGCTGCAACGCGGGCAATCGGCCCGCGCCGGACTCGCCCACGACGCCAAGAGTCTGCTCGCAGCATTGAAGTTATATAGCGAACTGCTAGCCCTTCCCGAGGTCCTGTCAGAAAAACACAAGCACTACGCGAGCGATCTGAAATCGCTTGCGGAACGAAGCTGGGCTCTGTTAGAACGTCTGCTTACGCTCGAAGACGCGACCGATACGGAACGACTTTTCGTGCCAGGCGGGACAAGTCTAGTCGATGTGCTCACGGGGTGCCGGAGTCTGCTGAAGACCCTCGCCGCAGGTGCATTGGAAATCAACTTCGGGTCGCAGGCGGCTCTCCCCGTGCTTGTGCCGGCCGAGGCTCTCGAACGCATCCTGATCAATCTTGTCAACAATGCAGCTGAAGCTACCCGGGAGCATGGCACGATTCGAATCAAGGTCGGCGTAGAGACGCAGCCATTCACTTCGGACACCCAAACAGGGCAGCAACCGTTGGAGGTGATGGTGCTCACCGTCGACGACTCCGGTTGCGGCATGAGTAAGAAACAGGTCTATGAGCTGACCCGTGAACGAACAACACTTTCTGGACAGAAGCGCGGAATAGGCCTCCAGATCGTACAAAGCCTAGTCGCCGCAAGCGGAGGCACGCTCGAACTGCAAAGCCGAATCGACGTGGGCACCCGGGTCGAGATGTATTGGCCTCTCGCAGGACGTGCGGCCAGCGGGAACGATCTCAGAGAGGACGGGCGGGCGAGCAATTCGGTCTCAGGAGTGATCGACCGAATGGAGATGGTTGCCGATCCACCGATAGCACCAGGGCCAGGTCGCATCGTCTCGAGTGGATATCTTACGGACGCGCTCACCGACCCGGAGAAGCTGTCCCAGGACGAGCAGACGCGCAGGTGGAGCAACGAACGAGGAGCTGCGGTATCGGGAGCAATGGAGGGGTGGCGAGAGGCGGTCCGTAACCTCGGGTTTGGCAATGTCTCCGCTCCCTCCGAACCAGCCCGGTCAGCCAAGCCAGCGGCTCCGTCCACCCTCTCGCAAGGAGCCATCGCATGCTGACCGGACGCGCTTTTGGGGAGGAGAACGAGACTGAGTGGGACGGAGGGCAGCACGGCTCACGGGAGCAGCACATCCCTGCCGTCGGCGGCTCGCATGTGCTGGCGACGGATCAACCGGGTGGTGGATCCGCAGGGCAGCGCTTTCCTGCAGGAGCCACTGCGGCGGATGCCATACAGTTCCAGCAGGTGGATCTGGCGGCGCTGCACATCCTTGTCGTCGACGACGATGAGGGGCTGCGGCGGGCGTGCTGCGAGATCGCCACGGGGATGGGGTTTACCGTGCATGGCGCGGACAGCGTGCCTTCGGCGCGGGCTGTGCTGAAGCAGGAGACCATCGACCTGCTGCTGCTGGATATGAAGCTGCCAGGCGGCGGTGGGCTGCTGCTGCTCGAGGAGACCAGGGCGTTGCATCCGGAGACGGCGGTGGTGGTCATGACGGCCTATGCGACGGTCTCGTCGGCGGTCGAGGCGATGCGGATCGGCGCGGCGGACTACCTGACCAAGCCGTTCGCACTGGACGACCTGAAGACGATGCTGACGCGGGCGGCACAGCGGCGGCAGTTCGACGTCGAGAGCCGGCTGCTGCGGGAGAAGCTGCGCACACAGACCGGCGACGGGCACATCATCGGCAACTCGCCGGAGATGGAGAAGCTCTACCGGATCCTGTCGAAGGTGGCTTACTCGACGCATCCGGTACTGATCCTGGGTGAGAGTGGGACAGGCAAGGAGATGGTCGCGCGGACTATCCACTTCAACGGCTCGAATGCGGCGAAGCCGTTCATTCCGGTCGACTGTGGGAGCCTGGTTCCGACGTTGATTGAAAGCGAATTGTTCGGGTATGTGAAGGGGGCGTTTACCGGGGCCACCCGGTCGAAGGAGGGGCTGCTGGCGGCGGCCGAGGGGGGGACGGTCTTTCTGGACGAGATTGGGGAGCTTCCGCTCGACCTCCAGGCCAAGCTGCTGCGGGCGCTGCAGGAGAAGGAGATTCGGCCGGTGGGGGCGACCCATGCGGTGCCGATCTCGGCGCGGGTTCTGGCCGCGACCAACCGGGATCTGCACAGCATGGTCGAGCAGGGCAAGTTCCGCAAGGACCTTTACTTCCGGCTGAACGTGGTGAACCTGAAGATTCCTCCGCTGCGCGATCGGCGGGGGGACATTCCGGTGCTGGCGGCGCACTTCCTGAACAAGGTTCACAAGGAGTCGGGGCGGCAGCACATCTTCTCCGACGATGCGCTCCGGCTGATGCAGGAGTACGACTGGCCGGGCAATGTGCGCGAGCTCGAGAACGCGGTCGAGCGGGCCTGTGCGCTCTCGAACGGGCCGCTGCTGCATATGAGCGACCTTCCCAGCCAGCTGCAGGACTTTCGCCTGAATTCGTTCCAGACGATGCAGAGCCAGGGTCTTGCGGCTGCCCGGCAGGCCGAAGCACTGCAGACCGACACTTCGCTGACCCAGTTAGGAAGTCTTGGCCTGGACAGTTCGGGCAGCTCGATCGTCTCGATCGCGGAGCTCGAGAAGCAGGCGATCCTGAATACGATTCGGCAGTTGCATGGCGACAAGCTGATGGCGGCGAAGCTGCTGCAGATTGGTAAGACGACGCTTTATCGAAAACTGAAAGAGTATGGCGTACCGGATGAGCCGGGCGGAGCTGTGGACGGAATGCACTGATAGACGGGGAAAAGCGCCCTGCGCGGGCGGCGGGCACTCCGTGCCTTTTTATCCGCTTCGCGGTGGTGCTCCCGCTGGTCGCAAACAGAAGATTGTGCCGACCAGCGGGAGGGCCGCGCGAAGCGATCACGCACCACGAAGTGGTCGCCGCCCTCGCAGGGCGCTTTGATCTGGTTTACGCTGTTGCAATGACGAAGGCGCAGCAGTGTACCCATCTTGGTGAGATTCGTAAGGTCAAGCCGCATACGGCGGGTTGTGAAGAGTGTTTGAAGATCGGACAGAGCTGGGTGCATCTGCGGCTTTGCCTGGAGTGCGGGCATGTGGGCTGCTGCGACTCGTCGATCGGCAAGCATGCGACCAAGCACTTTCACGCGACCAAGCACGCCATCATGCAGAGCCATGAGCCGGGCGAAAGCTGGGGCTGGTGCTACGTGGACGAGATAATGCTCGACCTGGACTGATTCGACGGCTCGTTCACGGGAACGCTTCCGCTCCTTTGTTTGACTTTAGCGATGGTAGGGCCAGCGAGAGGGTGGAGTGCGTGGCTTTTGCGTCTTGTGCGACGGCCTCGCTGTGCCCGGTGAGCGTGAATTCGACGGCCACAGATACCGATGGGTTCGGGGCGTGGGCTTGCGGGTGGGTTGCTTAGCTTCGCTGGGCCTGGGGTGGTGTGGAAGATCGGGAGCTTCCGGGTCGGCGGTCGCCTGAACCTTCGAGAGGGTTGAGCCGTGAGCCTGGGCCTCGAGGTCTTGAGGGTCTTCGAGATCTTTCGATTGTGGGCGGTCTGGTGGAACACGCCCGGTCTCGTTCGATTCTGTGTCGTTTGACCTGAGGGCTGGGCCTGGTTCCGGCGCAGGGAACATCCGACATAGGGGTTCGGCTGAGTTCGATGGAGTTTCTACCGCTTCTGTTTCTGTTTGGACGGGCGCTGTCGGGTCCGGGTGGAGGGTGCGGTCTCCCGGCCGTTCTTCTGTGGCGGGTTCGGGTTTAGCTTCCGCTTCTGCAGCAGCCTTGGCCTGGGCTTCTTCTCTGGCCTGGGCTGCGGCGACGCGTTGGGCGGCTTCGGCTTTGGCGCGGTCGAGCGCTTCGCCGAGACGGCGGCCGAGGCTTTTGCGTCCGGGTGCGTCGCCGGGTTCGGCGTAGTCGGCGATGGGAGCCAGGAGGCCGAATTCGGGGTCTTCGGTGATCTCGAGGACGGTGTGGGTGTGGTCTTCGGAGGCGTAGCGGCTGGAGTTGCGGGGCCGGTTTGCGGCCTCTTGCGCGGACTGGTTGAGGCTCGCGATCTGCAGGCCGTAGAGGAGCAGACCGGCGCGGCGGGGGTCGAGGTCGTTTGAGGCGATGCGGGAGAGGATCTCGTTGATGGCGGCCTGGATGGCGCTGCGATCTTCGATGAGCGGTAGCTCGAAGGTGGACTGGCGGGCGCGGCGGGTTTTTAGGCCGGTGACCGGGTGGCGGGTGGTGTGGTGGTAGTAGCAGAAGGGGTCGTGTTCCCCGGTGACGGCGGATTTGAGGCAGGGGCTTTGGCAGCGGTGGCCGGAGGTGAGGATGTGGCGGCACTGCTTGCGGTCGAACTTGGGTGGATCGTAGTCGGATAATGGCATGGGTACCCCTCCTGTGTTTCTTGTGCAAAGTCTTCAAAAGAAAAGACCTAAGGAGGGACTTCCCCCCTTAGGTCTTTTTCTCGGTTAAATGCGAAGGCCCGGCTGGTGAGCCGGGCTTTTTTCTCTCTACTTCTATTTTAGTTGGTTGCAGGGGTGAAAGTGGCAGGTTTGTTTGAGGGTGGATGTGGTTGGATTGGTTGGGGTTGGGGGGATTTTGTGGGGGTGGTGGGGGTTGACAGGGAGGTGTTAGTTGTCCGTGGACAGTTGTCAGTAAAGGCAAAGGCAACTGCAAAGGAAGAAGCAGATCCTCCCGCTGCGCGGAAGGATGACAAGATTCAAATGGGGTGGGTGAACGGTTCAATTGTTGGGACGTTCAAACCGGAGGAAAGACAAATTTGGGGGTCTCTCCACTGCGCGACTCACGATGAGACTGTGAATCGCTTCGGTCGAGATGACAATCTTTTTGCAGGGATTCTAAGGGTTCAAGGGTTCAAGATGGGCGGGGGCGGTCTCGCTTCGCTCGATGCCCACCTTAGGCGCGAAAGTGCCGCGCCGAAGATGGGGCACCCAGGTTCGGGGGTAGTCGGATCGGGGTGGGTTGGGAGGACACGTTATTTGGGTAGGGTTTGGGTTCCGGTGATGGTGACGGTGGTGGTTGGAGTAGAGGCTGTCGGTTGGGAGCCGCCGATCGTGAGGGTGTAGGTGCCGGGGACGATGGTGCGGTTGCCTGCGGCGTCGACCTGCGCGATGGTGCGGGGATCGATGGTGAGGCCGAGGTGGGTGGTGCGATTGGGTTCGAGGTGGACGCGGGTGAAGGCGGCCAGGATGTGGATGGGGGTTTCGTCGGCTTTGGGTTGGGTGAGGTAGAGCTCGACGACTTCGTCTCCGGCGCGGGGACCGGTGTTTTTGACGTCGGCTTCGACCTGGATGGGAGTTCCAGCAGAGGTTGAGGTTGGAGCTTTTAAGTTGCTGTAGTTAAAGGACGTGTAGCTGAGGCCGAAGCCGAAGGGGTAGAGCGGCGTGCCGGTGAAGTAACGGTAGGTGCGGGCCTTCATGGTGTAGTCGTCGAAGGCGGGGAGCTGGGCGAGAGAGGCGTAGAAGGTGAGGGGGAGACGGCCAGCGGGGTTGTTGTCGCCTGAGAGAGTATCTGCGATGGCGGTGCCGCCTTCTTCGCCGGGATACCAGGCTTCGAGGATGGCGGCGGCGTGCTCCTGCGCATAGTTGACCGCGAGGGCGCTGCCGTTCTGGAGGATGACGACGACGGGTTTGCCGGTCGCGGTGAGGGATTTGAGGAGCTCCTCCTGAACGGCAGGGAGGGTGATGGCGGTGCGGTCGCCGCCCGCGAAGCCTTCGAGTTTGACGGGCATCTCTTCACCTTCGAGCGAGGGAGAGAGGCCGCTGAAGAGAAGGACGACGTCGGCGGCGGAGGCGACTTGGACGGCTTCGTCGCGGAGGGCGGCGGGAGGAGCCTGCCAGGTGAGGTCGATTCCGGCGCTGCCGGAGGCGTGGAGGTATTCGAGGCGGATGGCGTGGGGGGTAGAGTCGCTGAAGTGGATGGAGGCGTCGATGTCAGCGCCGCGCTCGCCGGTTTTGCCGGTGGAGTCGACGAAGAGCTTGTCGTCGAGATAGAGGCGGAAGGCTTCGAAGTTTTCGCAGGCGTAGCAGTAGTTGACGCGGGCGCCGAGCTTGTAGTCGCCGGGAGCGGGTGGGGTGAAGGTGCCGGACCAGCGGACGGAGTAGTCGTTGCGGGTGAGGCCGGGGAGGGGGATGACTTTATCCCAGTTGAAGTTGATGACGCGGTCGGTGCGGGTGAGGATGGGGGTGCCGGAGAGGTCTTTGGAGGCGAAATACTCGGCGGTGAGACCGAAGCCGGGGCCGGATTTGGGGTGGAGGGCGGTGTGGGCGATGGGCATGGAGAGGCCTTCGGCGAGCGAAGAGCCCTGGGCGTAGGTGATGGTGGAGGCGGCGAAGCGCTTTTCGATGCCGGTGATGGGGTAGACGGGAGCGGGGGGCGGGCCGTTGTAGTTGCCCTGGAGGGACTGGACGAGCTCGGCGGTGGGGCCGATGACGGCGATGCGTTTGGTGGAGGGGCTTAGGGGGAGGGTGTTGCGGTCATTTTTGAGGAGGACGATGGACTCGCGGGCCGCCTGGAGGGAGATTTGGCGGTGGGGGGCGGAGTTGACCTCGGAGAAGGGGATGCGCGAGTAGGGGTAGGAACCGGCGGGGTCGAACATGCCGAGGCGGATGCGCGCGAGGAAGAGGCGGTGGAGGCTGGTGTCGAGTTCGGCCTCGGTGATGAGGTTCTGATGGACGGCGTCGATGAGGGCGGGATAGGCCTGGCCCTGGGCGAAGCCGCACTCGATGTCGGTGCCGGCTTTGACGGAAGCGGCGGCGGCGTGGGCCATGTCGGGGGAGAAGTGGTGGCCGGTGTTGACGTCGGCGACGGCGGCGCAGTCGCTGACGACGTAGCCGTCGAAGTGCCAGGCTTTGCGGAGGTGGTCGTCGAGAAGCATGGGGTTGGCGCAGGCGGGGGCGCCGTCGATGGCGTTGTAGGCGCACATGACGGATTGGGCGTGGGCTTCGGTGACGGCGGCGCGGAAGGCGGGGAGGTAGGTGTCTTCGAGATCGTGCGGGGAGACGTCGACGTTGGCGCGGTGGCGGGTGGACTCGGGACCGCTATGGACGGCGAAGTGTTTGGGGGTGGAGACGAGTTTGAAGTATTTGGGGTCGTTGCCCTGCATGCCGGTGACGAAGGCGACGGCCATGCGGGAGGTGAGGTAGGGGTCTTCGCCGTAGGTCTCCTGGCCACGGCCCCAGCGGGGGTCGCGGAAGATGTTGATGTTGGGGGCCCAGAAGGTGAGGCCGAAGAACATCTCGTGGTCGTTGTCGCGCATGGCCTGGTGGTACTTGGCGCGGGCCTCGGTGGAGATGGTGTCGCCCATGCGGTGGACGAGGGCAGTGTCCCAGGTGGCGGCCATGCCGATGACCTGGGGGAAGTTGGTGGCGTAGCCGGAGAAGGCGACGCCGTGGAGGCCTTCGTTCCACCAGTCGTAGTTGGGGATGCCGAGGCGGGGGATGGCGGTGGCTCGGTCGCGCATCTGGGAGACCTTTTCTTCGAGAGTCAAACGATGGATGAGGTCGTCGGCACGCTGGTCGGCGGGGAGAGAGGGATTCATGAAGGGGAGGGTCGCGGTTTGCTGCGCGGGTAGAAGGAGAGCGGTGGAGGCGAGAACGAGAGAGGCCAGAGGAAGAAGAGGACGGAACGACATAGGGATGGTGCTCCTTGGATTCTGGGTGCGGGAATTCTGCGTGCGGGAATTCTGGTTCGGGATTTCTGGTTCGGGGACTGCTTCGATTGATTCCTTTGTGGGCGCGGGCGCGAGGCCGTTGAGGAAGAGGCGATCGAGCTTTTGAGGAGCTGGGCAGTGCAGTTATTTTGGCGCGGCAATTATAAGGGGCGGAAGGCTGCCGGGGAAACGTTTGCACGAGAAAGTTGCGGCAGGAGTTGGGGTTGGGGTGAGGGGAAAGTGTTGTTGGGCGGCGGAAAAAGAGGACTAGAATTGGGGCGCTATACGACGGCCAACTTCTTGCGTGAGGGAATGCTTTGGTGGAGTCAGTGGATGGGGTGCGGGTTGAGGATTCGCGGTTCAGGCTCACGTTTCCCGGCGCGTCGACAGCGGATGCGAACCGGTATGCGGCGGATCTGGCGGGGGAACTGCGCCAGGTGGATGAGGAGCTGACGGTGGAGCAGGCGCGGGAGAGGGCGGATACGCAGGACTTTGGGGCAACGCTGATCCTGATCCTGGGTACGGCCTCGGTGACGGCGATTGCGAAGGGGATTTCGGCTTGGATGGCGCGGCATAGCGGGGCGGAGATCCATATCGACGCGGATGGAGTGCAGGGGAAGAACCTGGACAGCCGGGACGCGGCGCGGATTGCCGAGGCGTTTTACGGGCGGAAGTGACGGTTATGACCGAGCCGCAGGAGCGACAACCAACCCGGATGCTGGCGATTCTGCTGGGCGCGAGTACGTTTCCGTATGCGCCGAAGCTGGCGGAGGGTCGGGCGTTTTACCTGTCGGCGGCGGATGTGAAGGAGTACCTGCTGGGCGCGGGTGGGCTGGGGCTGGCGCGGCAGAATGTGCTTTCCCTCTTCGATGATTCGCGGTCGCCTTCCGAGCAGTTGGTGGAGGTGATGAAGTTTCTGCGGCAGCGGATCGAGGAGGCGAAGAGCGCGAAGGCGGCGATTGAAGACCTGCTGATCTACTACGTGGGGCATGGGCTGTTTACGCGGGGGGATCAGGCGTACTGCCTGGCAGTGCGGACGACGAACGAGTACAGCGAAGGAGCAACGAGCATTCGGGCGGGGGATCTGGCGGGGGTGCTGAAGGAACACGCGGCGTTTCTGCGCCGGTACCTGATTCTGGATTGCTGCTTCGCGGCGAGCATCAATAAAGAGTTTCAGTCGGGGGCGCTGGAGGCGGCGCGGACGAAGCTGCAGGCGGAGCTTCCGGGCAAGGGGACGGCGTTGCTGTGCTCGTCGAATGCAAGGGATGCGTCGTTGGCGCCGATGGGGCTGGAGCACACGATGTTTACCAATGCGCTGCTGCAGGCGCTGCGCGAGGGGCGCGAGGGGCAGGGGGATTGGCTGTCGTTCAGTGAGATTGGGGACCTGACGAAGGATAATCTGCGGACGGCGTTTCCGGATAGCTGGGTGAGGCCGGAGGTTCACTCGCCGGATCAGCGGGAGGGGGATATTGCGGCGCTGCCGCTGTTTCCGAATGCGGCGTATCGCAGGGCGCGGGAGCAGGCGGCTGTCACGGCCAGTCAGGAAACGGTGGTGAGTGAGGAGACGGGCTGGCCGCTGGGGGTGGCGGGGCGGCAGGAGTTGGATGTGCTGGCGGCGCGTGAGAGCTGGACCGGCGAGAAGACGGAAGAGGAGAAGGCGCTCCACAATAAGGCGTTGGCGGCGTGGGCGAAGCGGAAGCGGGAGGAGGCTCACGCGCAGATGGTGCGGGATGCCGAGGCGACGGAGCTTCGGGAGCAGGAGGCGAAGCTTCAGACTGAGCGGGATGAGGCGGAGCGCGAGAGGCTGAGGGTGGAAGCCGAGGCGGCGCGTGAGCGGCTGAAGGCAGAGGCCGAAGTGAAGCGGAAGGCGGAGGAGGCTCGCAAGAAGCGTGAGGAGAAGGCGCGGGTCGCAAGGGAGAAAGAGGCGGCCGAGGCGGAACGACTAAGGCTGGAGGAGGAAGCCGCGGAACAGGGGCGGATCGAGGCAGAGGCGGAAGAGGCAGAGTTCGCACGGCTGGCCGAGGTGGCGAAGCGGCGGCGCGAGGAGAAGGACGCGGCGGAAGAGGCTGAGTTTGCGCGGTTGGCGAAGGTAGCGGAGGAGCGACGAGCGAAGAAGGCGGCTGCGGAGACGAGAGTGAAACCACGGTTTTTCACCGATGGAGCGAAGGTGCTCGGCTCGATGATGGGTGCCACTCAAACGCAGGAGGCGGCGGGAGAGTTCCTCAAAGGGTCGAAGGTGCAGGGTGCCAAGGTTTCGGTCGCTCAGGGTCGGGGGGCTAAGGCACAGACTGAACGGAAGGAATGGACTGCAGCGAGTACGTATAAAACCATCGCAGCGTGTATGGCCGTTCTGGTGGTTGCGGTGTTCTGGGGGAGTCTGTCGATCGATCGGGCATCGAAAAAGATTAACGATGATGCGGCACGGTATGCGGAGGCGCACCCGACGGCGAATGCGATCAACCAATTGGCGAATGCATCGAGGGCGAATGCATCGAGAAAGATGGACCCGGCTGTTGAGGAGATGGTGCTCGCGCCGTTGAATGGCAATGCGGGTGGGAGTTCGCGGTTTGTGGTTGGCGGAGCTGGGGGCAAGGAGACGGTGCTCGACAGCAAGACGGGGTTGATGTGGAGTAAGCAGGACTATTGGGATGTAGAGCATGCGTTCGTTCCCGACTGGAACAAGGCGATGTACTGGGCGAAGACGATGAACGCCGCGAGCTATGGCGGATATAGCGACTGGATGGTGCCTTCGATCAAGCAGCTGCGGACACTGAATGAATCGAAGGAGGTGCGGCATCTGGCGGTGGGAACGTTTGCCCCAACGGGCGCGGAGGTATTCTGGGCGAGCAATACGCAGGGCGCGCCGGTCGCAAGCTATATGTACTTTGCCGGAGCTCTGGCGGGAGCGGCGACGTCGGGAGCGAAGACTGATCCGGGTGGGAATGGGGCGAGCCAGCCGATGCCGATCAGCGTGCGGCTGGTTCGCGTGGCAGATGCGGGGAAGACGGCGAAGGATTAATACGGGTTGGACGAGGCGACGGTTTGGGCTTGGTATTCTGGGTGGAATGAAGAGACCGATTGTTCTGACGATTCTAGATGGGTGGGGCTACAGAGCCGAGACGCATGCGAATGCCATTGCGCTTGCACGGAAGCCGAACTACGACAAGCTGCTGGCGGAGTTTCCGCATACGCTGCTGCGGGCAAGTGAGCAGTTTGTCGGGTTGCCGGGCGGGCAGATGGGGAACTCGGAGGTAGGGCACCTGAATCTTGGGGCAGGGCGGATCGTGCGCATGGATATGACGCGGATCGATACAGCGATTATGGATGGGAGCTTCTATACGGACCCGACGCTGGTCGCGGCGATGCAAAAGGCTGGGGAGAAAGGCCGCTCGCTGCATCTGCTGGGGCTGCTGTCGGATGGTGGGGTGCACTCGCACCAGAGGCATCTATATGCGCTGTTGCGGATGGCTGCGGAGCATAAACTGACACGGGTATATGTCCATGCGTTTATGGATGGACGGGATACGATGCCGACCAGTGGGGTGGGGTATCTGGAGGAGCTGGCGCAGAAGTTTCGCGAGTATGGCGTGGGGCAGCTGGCGAGTGTGAGCGGGCGATACTTTGCGATGGATCGCGACCTGCGGTGGGAGAAGGAGCGGCAGGCGTTCGATGCGATGGTGACGGGGTCGCCGGTGGGTGGGCGGTATGAAGAGGCCGTGGCGCGCGTTCGGGAGTGCTATGGCAACGGGGTGACGGATGAGTTTATTCCACCGTTTACGTTGGTGGACGAGGATGCGCAGCCGGTGGGGCCGATCCGGGATGAGGATGTTTGTATCTGCTTCAACTATCGAGCGGACCGGGTACGGCAGGTGACACGGGTGCTGGCGCGGGAGTCGGGGATTACGGCGGATGGTGGGCTGGGGCTGCCGAAGGCGGCGGAGCTGGATGCGGAGATTCCGCGGAACCTTGTACCGAAGGGATTGCATTATGTCTGCATGACGCAGTACGACAAGAACTTCAAGTTGCCGGTGGTGATTCCGGCGGAGTCGATGGATAACCTGCTGGCGAATTTGATGGCGCAGGCGAATCTGCGGAATCTGCGCGTGGCGGAGACGGAGAAGTATGCGCATGTGACGTACTTCTTCAACGGCGGGATTGAGAAGCCGTTTGGGGGCGAGGATCGCGAGTTGGTCGCGTCGCAGAAGGTGGCGACGTACGATCTGGCGCCGGAGATGTCGGCTGCGGGGATTGCGGATGCGGTGGTGAAGGCGGTGAATGACACGGCGTTCGACGTGATCATTGTGAACTTTGCGAATGCGGATATGGTGGGGCACTCGGGGAAGCTTGAGCCGACGATCAAGGCGGTGGAGGCGGTGGACTTTCACCTGGGGCGGATCTATCAGGCGGTGAAGCAGTATGGCGGGAGTCTGCTGGTTACGGCTGACCATGGCAATGCAGAGATGCTGATCGATCCGGTGAGCGGTGGGCCGCATACGGCGCATACGACCAATCCAGTGCCGTTTATTTTGGTGACGGATGAGGGGAAGAAGGTTGGGGTACGGGATGGTGGGAGCCTGAGAGATATCTCGCCGACGATGCTGTCGCTGTTGCAGATGGAGCAGCCGGGGGATATGACGGGTGGGGATCTGCGGGTCGTGCTGGGCTAGTCACTTCGTGACGCGTATACCAGCTTCGCGATGGTGCTCCCGATGGTTGGGCACAAGCTTTGATTGCGACCAGCGGGAGCACCACGCGAAGCGATCACACACCACGAAGTGGTCGCCGCCCGCGTAGGGCGTTTTTGCTATTACTGCTTGTAATCGCTCCAGAGATATTCAAGAGCTTCGGCCAGGGTTTGCCGTTTCACGGCCTGGTCGACGTGTCCTGCGTTGCGGGCGAAGACGAACTGGTAGTGGTAGTGCTTCGCGGCTAAGACGGCGGCCATGCGCTCGTTGGCCAGCACCCAATCGTGCATGTTGTCGCGCATGATGTTGGGGTTGAACAGGTCGCGGTCGCCGACCTCCATCCAGATGCGCAATGGCTTTGCGGGCGAGGCGGGGATGAGGTGCTCGTGGAACTCCCATGCTCCATGCGGGGTTTGCGGATTGGAAGGCCATTGCTGATTGATGTAGGTGCCGGAGTAAGTAAGGACGCGGCGATAGAGCTCGGGGTGATACCAGGCCATGATGAAGGCGCAGGAGCCTCCTGAGCTTCCGCCCATGGTGGCGCGGGCGTTGGGATCGCGGGTGAGGCGGACACTGTATTGGCGTTCGACGAGCGGGAGGACTTCGGTCTCGATGAACTCGGCGTAGTGGCCGGACATGGTGTCGTATTCGAGGCCACGTTCGCTGCCCTGCGCGTCGCCGCCGCCGTTGCTCATCGAGATGGCGATCATGACGGGAACGCGGTGCTCGGCGATGAGGCCGTCGAGTGTGGCGAAGAGCGTGTCGTCTGGCCCATCGGCTCCGATGATAAAGGGGGCGACGGTGCCGGGGACGTATTGGCTGGGGACGTAGACGGTGACGCGGCGGGTGTAGGGCGCCGGGGAGCTGGCGGTGACGTCGAGCTTCGCGGGATCGGTGGGGTCGGGCGTGCCGAAGGTGCCGGGCTTGCGGGCGATGCCGGGGTAGAAAGTGCTGTCGGTGGAGTTCAACGTGAACTGATAGATTTTGCCCTTGGGTGCGGTGGGCTCGGTGTTCATCTCAGGCGCTGCGGGATGCGTGGGGCCGATGATGAAATTGCCATCTGCGTGAGGTGAGGGGACGGAGCCGTCGGGAAGCTCGGTTGCCTGGACATAGCCGGGCGTGTGGGGATCGCGCGTGGGCGGAGCTTGTGCCGGCGCGGGCGCTCCGCTCGCGATTGCAGCGGTGCAGAGTGCAAAGACGAGAATGCGGCGCATCGAAATCCTCTGGTTCATCGCGTGGTTTGTTGCTGGCTGACTGCGAGGATTATAGCGGTGCGGAGTTGAGAGAAGCGACCTCTGCGCGAGGGTCTGGTTCGCTTCAAGTTGCTTTGATGAACGGGCCAAGGATCTCGATGCGCCTAGAACTATGCAGTCGATGACGGTGTGGGAGCCGTCGCGCGGTGCTCGTTCATAACGCTCAGGGTGTGGGACAGGCCATCGGCGGAGAAGGTGTCTGAATTGCGTCCCATGCGCCTTGTGCGGCTTGGTCTGCGCGCGAGCACATGGTTTCTTCGAAGCTCGCTACGGCGGTTTGGTAGTCGCTTGTTTCGATGAGGGCGAGGGCGAGATCGGCGGCGTCGCGCATGGCGAGGTTTGCGCCATCGCCGCCAAAGGGAGACATCAGGTGGGCTGCGTCGCCGATGAGTGTGACGCCGTTGCGATGTTGCCAGCTATGACCGACCGGCAGCGCGTAGATGGGGCGCGGCGCGATGCGCTCGCTGCAGACGGAGCTGGCGCGGCTGGCGCACATTGAGCAGCCAACGATGGCGCAGTTGCTGGGGCGGATGGAGCGGGATGGGTTGATCCGGCGTGCGGTGAATCCGCTGGATGGGAGGAGCAGCCTGGTGTCGCTGACGTCGTTGGCGTTGAAGAGGCTGCCTGCGGCGAGAGAGGTTCTGGCGGAGGGCAATCGGCTGGCTCTCGAAGGCTTTTCGGAGCGGGAGATTGCAACGCTGGTGCGGCTGCTGCAGCGGGTTCTCGATAACGTTGAGCCGATGCTGGCGCGGGATGAGGCTGAGGGGTTTTAGTTGGTGGGCTCTGGTGTGGGTGGCTCTAATCTACCGTGCTGACGATCACCGCTAAGTGTTATTTGCGTTGGGCCGGTTGGGTGATGTCGTGCGGCGTGGCGAGGACTAGCGTGGGGTTGTTCGTGTGGAACGGTCCACGAGCGAACGTTCGTACGAGGTTTCTCTCGACGGAGGTCGCCATGCTTTATAGTCACGAAACCGTATGCCCACGGTGCCATCGTATTACGCAGCGCCGCTTTCTCGATTGCCCGCACTGCCGAACCAAGCTTGCGGTGCAGCAGGGGTTCGATGAGACGATTGTGCTGCAGATGATGCGCAGGAAACAGAAGCCGGTGAAGGGATTGCGCTCAGAGCCGGGGCGCGTGCTGTCTGATCCGCATCCTGTGAACTAGAGTTCGCGGCGGCCTTCCATGGCGCGGGAGATGGTGACCTCGTCGGCGTACTCGATGTCCGAGCCAGCGGGAACGCCGGTGGCGATGCGGGTGATTTTGAGGGTGCGGCTGGTGCGGCGCAACTCGTGCGCGATGTAGGCGGCGGTGGCTTCGCCTTCGGTGGTTGGGCTGGTGGCGAGGATGATCTCGGTGATGGTCGCTTCGGAGTTCTCCGGCGCGAGGACGCGAGTGAGTAGGTTGGCGATGCGGAGCTGCTCCGGGCCGACGCCGTTGACCGGTGATAGTGTGCCATGAAGGATGTGGTATATCCCGTTATAGGTGCGTGTCTTTTCGATGGTGGCGATGTTGGTGGGCTCTTCGAGGACACAGACGAGGTGATGGTCGCGGGTGGGACTGGCGCAGTAGACGCATGGGTCGACGTCGGTGATGTTGTTGCAGATGGAGCAGAGGCGGAGGTGCTGCTTGATCTCGCGGATGGCGACGGAGAGCGCCTGCGCGTCTTCTTCGCTTGAGCGAAGGATGTGGAAGGCGAGGCGCTGCGCGGACTTCGAGCCGATGCCGGGGAGCTTGCGCAGCTCGTCGATAAGGCGGGACATGGGTTCGGCGAAGCGGCTGTTGCCGTTGAATCCGATGGCCACTAGGTAAGTCCGGGGAGGTTGAGGCCGCCGAGCATGCCGCCCATCATGCCTTGCACGTTGGACTTCATGGCTTCGTCGGCGCGGCGGCCTGCCTCGTTGATGGCGGCGGTGATGAGGTCTTCGAGGAGCTCGATATCGGTGGAGGAGCTGCTCATTACGGCGGGATCGATGGTGAGCTTGAGGAGCTCTTTTTTGCCGTTCATACGGGCGGTGACGACTCCGCCGCCGGAAGAGGCTTCGACGACGGTGGCGAGGAGTTTTTGTTCGACCTGCTCCTGCATCTGCTGGGCCTGGCCCATCATGTCTTTCATCTTGGCGAGATCGGAAAGGTTCATGATTTGATGATAAGCGATCTAAATACGAAAAAACGCCCTACGCGGGCGGCGGTCACTTCGTGACATGTGATCCGCTTTGCGGTGATGCTCCCAATGGTCGCAACTTAGATCTCGTGCCGACCAACGGGAGGAGCACCGCGAAGCCCAATACACGTCACGAAGTGACCGCCGCCCGCGCAGGGCGCTTTTTCGTTTCTTTACGCGAAGGCTCCAGCTTGGAGGCCCGACTGGATGTTGACGCGTTCGGAGATGCCGGTGAGGAGTTCGTCAGCGGCGATCTCCTGCTCTTCGATCGATTCGAGAATCGCGGCGTCGTTGTCGAGTCCGAGGATCTCTGCCCAGCGGAGAAGCGTGCCGTAGACGGCAATCTCGTGGTGTTCGACCTGCTGCGCTGCGCCGATCAGGGCGATGTCGCGGATGCCTGGCGAGGTGACGTCTTTGATGGTGTCGGAAGCTTCGCTGGTGAGGCCGTTGATGACCTTGCAGGTCTCGGTGGAGGTGCTCTCGGTGTTGGCGTTGAGCAGGCCCTCAATCTTGGCGACGTGGGTGTGGGTCTCGGTGAGGTGGTTGCTGAAGGCGGTGGCGAGCTCGGAGTCGGTGGAGGCTTCGATGAGGTCAGGGAGGGCCTTGACGATCTTCTGTTCCATGTCGAGGGCTTTGCGGAGGTTGGCGATGTAGAGGCTGCGGAGATCTTCGACGTTTGCGGAGAATAGCTTCATGGTGGAGCTCCTTGTGGTCGCGATGGCGCGACAGGTTAAATCCGCTGCGTGCGCGGTGGAAATCGATTCTGAATGGGGAGGACGCGTCTTCGATGTCGGCTCCCGTGCTTGCTGCTGTCGGGGTTGGATGCGGAAGGTTGGGGCGGGTTTTCCGGGATGTGTCGACGCTGGACGGAGTGGGGGAATCGGGCTGGGAATGGGGAGGTGAGAGTCTCTCCTTGACGGTCGAGGAGAGTGCGGGTAGGATCATCTTCACGCTCTCCTAGATGGACTAGGGGAGATGGTTGACGACTGACGACAGACGACAGCTGAGAGGGAAGTGATGGAGCTGATGCAAGGGACGTTGGACATGTTGATCCTGAAGGCGGTGTCGCTGGGGCCGCTGCATGGGTATGGGGTGCTGCTGCGGATTCAGCAGATCTCGGGGGAGCAGTTGGAGATTCAGCAGGGGTCGCTGTATCCGGCGCTGGCGCGGCTGGAGCACCAGGGGTGGATCGCGAGCGAGTGGGGCGAGTCGGAGAACAAGCGGCGGGCGAAGTTCTACAGTCTGACGGCGACGGGACGGAAGCAGTTGCAGGTTGAAGCGACGAAGTGGACCAGGATGGCGGAGCTTGTGGCGGGGATTCTGAAGACAACGCGAGAGGAGCTGTAGCGCATGGAGATCTGGGCGAAGGGTTCTTTCTGGTCGAGGGTGCGGTCGTTTGGGCGGGCGGCGATGGGGCGGACGCGGGTGGAAGAGGGGATGGCGGAGGAGATGCGGTTTCACATGGAGGAGCGTGCGGCGGATCTCGAGCGCGGGGGACTGTCTGCGGCGGAGGCGAGACGGCGGGCGCGGGTGGAGTTCGGCTGGGTGGAGGGGCATAAGGATGGGGTGCGGCAGGCGCTGGGGCTGCGGTGGCTCGATGAGCTGAAGGCCGACCTGCGGTATGCGGCGCGGATGCTGCGGCGGAGCAAGGGCTTTACGGCAGTGGCGGTGGGGTCGCTGGCGCTGGGGATTGGCGCGAACACGATGATCTTCACGGTGACGAAGGGCGTGCTGCTGGATCGGCTGGCGGTGGAGCGGCCAAGGGAGCTGCGGCTGTTCAGTATTCGGATGGCGGAGGAGGGTTCGCCCATCCATCGGTTTTCGGGGAGTTTTGGGCCGGCGCCGGGCGGGGGGACGCAGACGTCTTCGTTCTCGTATCCCGCGTATGAGTTGCTGAGGGAGCAGAATCGGTCGCATCCGGTGATGGAGGATCTGATTGCGTTTCGCGAGATGGGGAATCGGCTGACGCTGACCATGGATGGCCATGCGGGCGTTGCGAGCGCGGAGCTAGTTTCGGGGAACCTCTACCAGCAGCTTGGCGTGACGCCGCAGTTGGGGCGTGCGATTCGACCGTCGGACGATACGCCTGCGGCGGGGTTGGTGGCGGTGATCAGCGATGGGCTGTGGAGCCGGATGTTTGGGCGGTCAACGAATGTGCTTGGGAAGACGATTGGGCTGAACCTGATTCCGGTGACGATTGTGGGGGTGAATCCGCCGGGGTTTACGGGAGCGGGGAGTGTGCAGAGCTCGCCCGATGTGTTTCTGGCGTTCGGAGCGCAGCCGCAGGTATTTCCGATGCGGGGCTCGGGGTTGACGGGCGGACCGGCGGAGAGCAACTCGGCGCTGGGGGATAAGGGATTCTGGTGGATGCAGATTGTGGGGCGGGCGCGGGCCGGGGTGTCGGACGAACAGATACGGGCGGCGATGGCGGTGTGGCTGGACCAGGATATTCGCGCGACGCTGAAGATCGACAAAGATACGCAGATGCCGAAGCTGGTGGTGCGGGATGGCAGCAGGGGAATGGCGCGGGCGGGCGAGAACTATGCGAAGCCCATCTATGTGCTGACCGGGATGACGGCGTTTGTATTGCTGCTGGCATGCGCGAACCTGGCGAACTTGCTGCTGGCGCGGTCTGCGGCGCGGCAACGGGAGATGAGTGTGCGGCTGGCGCTGGGCGCGAGTCGAGGGAGGGTGTTGCGGCAGGTGATGACGGAGAGCCTGCTGCTGTCTTCACTGGGCGGATTGGCTGGACTGGCGCTGGGATACTTTGGGCGAAACCTGATTCCGCACCTGCTGTCGTCCTCGTGGCAGCCGACGGAGCTGAATACGGCGTTCGACTGGAGAATCTTCCTGTTTACGGCGGGCGTGTCGGTGCTGACCGGGGTGATCTTCGGGCTGGCTCCGACGTGGCAGGCGACGCGGGCGGAGGTGAATGCGGGGCTGAAGAGTGCGTCGGCGGGAGCGACGCGGCGACGGAGCGGGCTGGGCGGCAAAGCGATTGTGGTCTTCCAGATCGCGCTTTCGATGGTGCTGGTGGTGGGAGCGGGACTGTTTACGCGGACGCTGGTGAATCTGAACAGCGCGGAACTCGGGTTTGATCCGAACCGGATGATGCTGTTTGCGATCCAGGCTCCGGCATCGCGGTATGCGGCGCCGCTGGATGTGCGACTGCATGAACGGCTGGAGGAGCGGATTGCGCGGGTGCCGGGGGTGGAGTCGGTGACGTTGACCGAGGAGCCGTTGCTGGCAAACTCGATGTCGAACACGGATTTTTTCCCGACGGACCAGCCGAAGCCGCAGGGGAAGGCGGCGTACTCCGATGTGAATGGCGTCGGACGGACGTTCTTTACGACGTACCGGATTCCGATCCGCGAGGGGCGCGGATTTACGTCGACGGATACGGCGACCTCACCGCGGGTTGCGGTGATCAACGAGACGCTGGCTCGGAGATTTTATGGGGACCGGAATCCGGTGGGACGAAGCTTTTCGAACGGCACCGGGCCTGACGATCATACGTACCAGATTGTCGGGGTCGCGGCGGATGCGAAGTATGACCAGTTGCGGGATGCTCCACCGGCCACGTTCTATCCGATGTACGCGCAGCAGAATGAAGAGCAGGAGATGACGTATGCGGTGAAGGTACGGGCGGGCGCGGGGGATGTGATGCCGGGAGTTCGGGCGGCGGTGGCGGAGATCGATAAAGACCTGCCGCTGCGGGATGTGCGGACGCAGAAGGAGCAGATTGAGGCGACGATCGTCGAGGAGCGGCTGTTTGCGACGCTGACCGCGATGTTTGGGGTGTTGGCGTTGACGCTGGCGTGCATTGGGATCTATGGGCTGATGGCGTACTCGGTGGCGCGGCGGACGAATGAGATCGGGGTGCGGATGGCGCTGGGGGCGCGGTCGGAGCAGGTGCTGCGGATGGTGCTGGGTGAGAGCTCTTGGCTGGCCGTGGCGGGGCTGGGGCTTGGGCTGGCTGGAGCGGTGGGGCTGGGCAGGCTGGTGCGGTCGATGCTCTATGGGCTGGAGCCGCACGACTGGAGGACGCTGGCGGGATCAGCTACGGTGTTGCTGGCGGTGGCGGTGGGTGCGGCGCTTGGGCCCGCGCGCAGAGCCTCGCGGATCGACCCCATCCAGGCGCTGCGGCACGAGTAGGCCGCAGCTAGCGGGGATGGAGGGTCGGATTGATGGGATGCGACTTATCATCCGCATCGCCGGACTTCTTTACCAGGACGGCGATGTTGGGAGGAACGATTGCGAGCAGAAGCAGCAGGATCCCGGTGATCTCGGGGATGTGCAGCTCGTCGTTGTCGTTGAGATAGTAAGCGCCGGCGATGGCCGCAACGAAGGCAATGGCGATCACGATGCCGGCGACGGGCCTGGCCCACGGACGGTTATCAAGAGGAAGCATGGGAGACACCCTTTCCCAGAGTTATGGAGAGTTGCCAGCTGACAACTCTTCTAGATCTCGGACTGTAGGCCGGGCCCGGAATCGTTGTCAAGAACTCGCTTGCGGATCAGGCTAATTTGGTACTCAGCGCATCCTCCTTTTGGGGGATTGGTGGCGAGGAACCTGGGCGGCTCAGGCCCTGTGTACGGTTTGATTCGGGCGGATGGCGTAGGGTAGGCTGGAACGATGGCACTTGCCCTTGTATTGAACGGTCAGCCGCGCAGCTTCGACAACCTGAACGGCGACGCGAGCCTGGTGGAACTGGTGGAAGAGCTGGGTTTGAAGAGCGATCGGATCGCGGTGGAGCGGAATGGAGAGATTGCGCCGCGAACCGGCTGGGCGAAGGTGGGCCTGGGTGAGGGCGACCGGATCGAGATCGTCCACTTTGTGGGGGGCGGGAGCGGCCGCGGGATTTAGCTGAGCCAAGTGGTTCGCCGGTTCGCAGTTGAGCCAGGGCGCGGGAAGAAGAATCTGCAGGATAAGGCTGTTTTCTCCAGCGTGACTCGCTCAATCAACGATTTCCTTTGACAGGACTACCGTAGGCTCTCTGCAGGAGGGAATGTGGGAGATATGTGGAGTCGTCGAAGGTTTCTTGGGAGGTCGGTAGCGACGCTTGCGCTGATGCGGGCTGGAGGAGTTTTCGGCCAGCAGACGGGCTCTTTGCCGGTGGGCGGACCGATGGAGCCGTGGAGTGCAGGGTTTCTCGACATTCACCATATCTCGACCGGGCGGGGGAACTCGGTGCTGGCTATAGGCCCGGATGGAACGTCGCTGATGATCGATGCGGGAGCGGCAGGTGGTTCGACGGAGGCGATGGGTCCGGCTCGACCGGATGAATCGCGACGGCCTGGGGAGTGGATCGGGCGGTATGCGCTGAGTCATCTGAAGACGACGCCGAAGCAGGAGTTGGACTATTTCGTTCTCACGCATTTTCACGGGGATCACATGGGCGATGTTTCGCCTGCGTCGCCGCGTGCGCGGGCAGGGGAGTATCGGCTGACCGGGGTGACGGATGTGGCGGAGCTGATTCCCGTACGGCGGCTGATCGACCGGGATTTTCCGGATTACTCGTATCCGGCGGCGACGACGAATGAGGGTGCGCTGAACTACTTCAAGTTTGCCCGGTATGGGGCTGCTCATGGAACCAGGGTGGAGCGGGTCGAGGTGGGGTCGCACAGCCAGATTGCGCTGCAGCATGATGCGGCAAAGTATCCGTCGTTCCGGGTGCAGAATCTGGCGGCGAACGGCAGGGTTTGGACGGCGCGCGGGGAAGAGGCGGCGGCGACGTTTCCGGATCTTAAGACGCTGAAGCCGAGCGAGTTTCCGACTGAGAATGCGTGTTCGATCGCGCTGAAGGTGAGCTTTGGCGCGTTCAGCTATTACATCGGCGGCGACCTGACCGCGGATACGCGCTTTGGTTCGGTGCCGTGGATGGATATCGAGAGCGCGGTGGCGAAGGTGGCCGGACCGACGAGTGTTTCGGCGCTCGATCACCATGGGTACTTCGACGGTACGGGGCGGGAGTTTGTGCGTGATATGCGGTCGCGGGTGTATGTGCTGCAGTCGTGGCATGCGTCGCATCCGGCGCTATCGGTTCTGGATGAGTTGTATAGCCCGGTGCTTTCGCCGGGACCACATGATGTGTTCTCGACGGGGCTGGTCGAGGCGGCACACCTGGCGGATGCAAGGCTGTCGGACAAGATGCTGAGCCAGCATGGGCATGTGGTGATTCGCGTGGCTCCGGATGGCAGCCGGTTCGAGGTCTTTGTGCTCGACGATACGCAGGAAGATGGAGCGGTTGTGAGCCGGTGGGGGCCGTATCTGAGCTAGAAGGTCTCTGCCAGAAAGCTCTGAGCCAGGCGGCTTTGATTTCGAGGCTTCACAGAAAAAGCAATCGGGTGACGGAAGAGTCCGTCACCCGATTGCTTTTTGTGCTGCCGGGTTGGTTAGTAGTTGATGTGGAGGCCCATGGTGAAGGCACGTCCGCCGCCAATGGTGCCGGTGACGGAGCCGAAGTTCGCGCCGTTGTTGGGTGAGCCGCCAATGGTCGTTGGGATGGCGGTCGATTTACCGGAGCCAGTGTAGGTTGGCTTCTGGTCCAGGTTGGCGAGCGCCGACTGCTGATCGGCGGTCGACGGACTGGTGGCGATCTGGCCGTAGTTCACATAGCCTTGCGAGCAATAGGCATCGGCATTTCCATACGCAGTCGTCGAGCAGGCGTCGGCCTGACGGATCTGTGTCTGGTTCTGCGGAACGTCGAGGCTCGTCGTGTTGAAGACGTTGAAGGCGTTCAGCTCGTACTGGATGGTGATCTTCTCGGTTGGGTGGAAGCTCTTGTGGAGCGAGAGGTCAAGCCGCTTCTGCATGGCCTGGCGGAAGATGTTGCGCTGGTTTTGGGGAGCAAAGTTGGTCTCGTAGATGTCGACCGGATCGGTCGGACCACCCTGCGCGGCTGTCGGTACGCCCTGATCGCCGGGGGTAACGTAGTTGATGGCGATCTGGCTGGGATCGATGGTGGGGAAGTACTCGCCGCCGGTGCCACGGAAGTTTCCGGGGTTGCCGGTGAGCGCGGAGGACTTGGCCAGCTTCGGATCCTTGATGGGCAGAACGGGGTTCATGAGGGTTGGGTAGTCGCCGAAGCTGACGCTGCCGACGGCTCCATAGAACTCATAGAGCGAGTACGGTTCGCCGCTTTGCACTACGCCGATACCGGAGAGCGTCCAGTCGTTGGTCGCGTAGGCCAGCAGCGAGTGCTCACGAGCGGTGTTCGGCATCTGAGCCTGGAAGTTGGCGGTGAAGGTGTGCGTGCGGTCGAAGTCCGACGAAGCGTAGGAGTCGCGCAGCCGGTTGGGATTGTTGCCGGTGAAGAAGAGGCCGATGTCGGACTGTTCGTCGAGGGCGTGCGACCAGGTGTAGCTGAGGCCGCCGAGGAAGTGATGAGCCAGGCGCTTGTCGACGTGGAACTGGAGCGAATCGTACGCCGAGACACCGACCGACTTGAAGAGCGCGGCGTTGGGGCTGAAACCGACGTACGGAGCGCGGAAGTCGGTGTTTCCGCCGTCTTCCGTGTTCCACGGCTCGCTGGTGATGGGCGAATAATACAGCCCGCCATAACCGTCGGGCGAGGTCTCATTTTGATTGAGAACCTCGAAGCCATAGGTATCGGTTTCGCCGTGGATGGGGTTGGCGGCGGTTGCGATGCCGGGCTCGTTGAAGGGAATCGGGATAACGGAGTGACGGCCGCGATTGCCGTTATAGCCGATCGTGATGGCCAGATCGTTGAGCGGCTGCCACTGGACGTTCAACGCGAAGTTGATCGTGTAGGGCAGGACGTTGTTCTTGTCGTATGCGCCGAAGTTGAGGGTCGTGGCGCAGTCCGTGTAATTGAGTTGGTTGTCCACACCGCTGCAGTTGGCGCCTGCACCTTGATGGGAGGTTCCCGTCATGTTGTTGAGCGTAGTCTGAAGAGCCGTTGTGATCGTGCTGGGATCGGAGCTGGGCGCGACGTAGGAGGCTGAAGTCAATGCGTTTCCAAGCGGATTGGCGAGCGCAGTACCAGTGCCGACGACGTAACTGGCGAGCGGTGCGGACTCGGTGACGCCAAAGGGACCGCCGTTGCCGCTGCCTGCGGGCTGCGAGAGATACGTGAAGAGCTCTCCGCGATCGTAGTACATGCCCGCGCCGCCGTTGATGACGATCTTGTTGTTGAACTGCTTGGGCGAGAAGGCGAAGCCGAGCCGAGGCGAGAAGCCCCACTGGCGGCCGGTGAGGGTCGAGTCGGAGGTGCCTGCGGTGGGGTTGTATTTGTTGTTCCCCGCGATGACGAAGCCCGAGTTCGCGACGGTGAAGTCGTTGTCGTTCGCCGTTCCGGTAACGCTGTACTTGTCGGGATCGAAGTTGAACATGTTGCCGTAGCGCTCGGTCAGGCCACCGTGGTAGTCGTAACGCACGCCTGCGGTGATCGAGAGGTTCGAAAGCGCCTGCCACTTATCCTGCACATACCCGGCAAGCTCGTTCGAGCGGTAGTAGCGGTTGGCGTTGTTGCGATGGCTGATGGGATCGATCGACTCGAGAACATTCGAGCTCTGCACCTTGCCTGCCAGGAAGTTGGCGAAGTTCTTGGTCTTGACCTCGGCGATGCCCTGACGATCGTTCTCGATGTTCAGTTGCGTGTAGCTGTAGCCGCCGCCTGCAACGATCGTGTGCTTGCCGATCGAGAGGATGAGGTTGGTCGAGGGATTGATCCGGTTCTGGAAGTAGCCGGTGTTGACGAATGCGCTGTAGGGGCCGACGGTCACTCCGGGGGTGCCCTCCTGGGTGCTGGCGAAGTCGGCCAGATCGAGACCGGGGAGTATGCCCGACGCGTAACCGGTTGCTCCGGTGCCGATACCGTAGTTCGCGCCGAGCGTGGGATCGGCTGCGAGGGTCTGGTGGTAGAAGCTGTACGATCCCATGCGGATGAAGCCGATGCGCTGCTCCCAGTTGATGCGCGGTCCGATGGAGATGGTGTTGTCGATCGCGCCGACCTGCGAGTTGTTATTTTGCGAGACCGGGAAGCCGCCGGTCTGCGAGAACCCATAGGGCTTCGAGACAGGCGCACGCTGGTAGAAGTATTTGACCGACAGGCGATCCGTCTTGGTGACGTCGTAGTCGAGCGAGCCGGTGGCCTGATCGGCGATGAGGAACGAGGTGCCGAGCAGCGTGACGTTCGGCACACTGTAGGCGTAAGCAGCAGTGGTCTGCGCCGAGGGGATCAAGTACTGACCGTTGGCCAGCTTGGCGTTGAGCAACGCCATCGCGGTGGAATTGATGGTGGAGGGAATGGTCTTGGCCGTACCGCCGGCACTGTATGCGGCGGCATCCAGTCCGGCGGCTGAGCGGTCGTCGCTCAGGGCGCTGGGCACGGTCAACTGAGAGATGCCGGTGGCCTGATCGCCGTTATAGCGATGCTGGTAGGCGACGAAGAAGAAGAGCTTGTCCTTGATGATGGGACCGCCTGCGTTTCCGCCGACCGTCCAGCGATGCAGCGCCGGGTTGGCGAGCGATTCGGGGAACGCGCCGACGCCTTGCTGAGCGAGCAGCGCGTCCTGCTTGAAGAAGAAGGGCGCGGCGTTCATCGCGTTGTCGGCGAAGGAGCCGTACATCTGGCCGTGCCAGTTGTTGGTTCCGCTGTTGGTGTTGGCGTCGATCTGCGCGCCGCTGGTCGCGCCCTGCTGGGCGTCGTACATCGCGGTGTTCACGCGCAGTTCCTGCAGGAACTCAGGCGGGGGCGAAGGCAGGCTGTTTCCGTTCGATCCGTAGACCGAGGTGCCGACACCAGCCGCGCCGCCGACTGCCGCGCTCTGGCCAATGTTGAAGGCGTAGCGCTGTGAGCTCGAGCCGCTCGAGCTTTTGCCGTTGAAGATGTTAGTTGCGTCGACGCCGTTTACCTGGAAGGTGTTCGAGGTGTCGCGCTGACCGTTGGCCCAGATGGGCTGGTTACCGAGACCGGAGTTGGAGTCGAGATTTGAGAGCAGCTCGGCGGAGACGCCGGGAGAGAGCACGGCGAGCTGCGTGAAGCTGCCGGTGGCGAGCGGCGTGGCCTCGATCTGCGTCGTGTCGAGCGTGTAGCCGTTGGTGGCGTCGCTGGCGTTCAGCAGGGGAGTCGCGGTGACGTCGACGGAGGTGGAGATCTCACCGACCTTCAGGGTCAGCGTGACGGTCTTGGCCTGCGCTTCCTGGATCGCGATGTTGTCGAGATTCAGCGTGTCGAAGCCGTCGTGCGTGGCCTGCACGCGGTAGGTTCCAACCGGCAGATTGAAGATCTGGAAGAAACCGTTGCCCTGTGCCGTGGTGGTGCGGGTGACACCGATGGCGGCGTCGGTGACGGTGACGATCGAGCCGGATACAGCCGCACCGGAGCTATCGACGACCGTGCCGTTCACCGCTCCAAGAGTTTGCTGAGCGCCCGCCCAGGGAGCGCAAACCGCCATGCTGACCAAGGGCAATGTGAGGATTATTTTGCGCAAAATAGAGGACTCTCCTGAAAATGAAATACAAAATCCCCGACCGGTTTACAGTCTGGAGTTGAAATTAGAATCTGTTCTTCGATGGACGATTCCATGCTGAGAACAACAAAATACTTTGAAGCTGGGACTCGGTAATTATCCGTCGACAGGTGGCGAAGCTCCTAACAAAAACGCCAATATTAACACTTCAAGTCGCAGGGTTTTGGTCGGATCAACGCAAGATTCATTGCACAACGATCAAAATCAAGCTCGGGACGTGGTCTTACACTGATCTAGCGGTGGCTGCGCGTGGCGAGTCTATCTCGTTCGATTTGCCTATGAAGGATATTCATTTGCCCTCTGAATCTCGATTGGTTCCGTCCAACAACTTGTTCCGTGAACAAGCTGCGACCGTGCTTCTGTATGGTATTTTTATTGCGACCGGGGCGGCGATTGTTATTCCAGGAACACTGCTGCCGAGCCTGTTGGCGCGCTGGTCGTTGAACGACGCGCAGGCCGGAGTGCTGTTTTTTTGTTTCTTTGTCGGATCGAGCGCAGGAGCGTTGCTGTCGCGAGGGCGGCTGGCGTGGTCGATCGTGCGGGGCGCGGTGCTCACGGCTGCGGGGATTGGACTGCTTGCGGTCTCATCGCGACTGGGTGCGTTCGCGGCGATGCTGTTGTTCGGCGTTGGGCTGGGGATCGCGATGACTTCGGTGAGCCTATTTCAGTCGAGGCGGCGGTCCGCGATGCGGGTCGCGGAGATGACGCGACTGAATCTTGTATGGGCGGTTGGAGCGGCGGCTGGTCCGGCGATGTTGTTGCGCGGAGCGGCTAGTTCGAGCCTGAATAGCGTGCTTTGGGTTGCGACTGCGGGGTTTGTCCTGTTGAGCGCGTTCGCGGCGTGGGTTCTTCCGGGAAGTGAGCCGCCGAAGCCGGACGCGGCGCTTCCACTGAAGCGAATGACGCTGCGTAAAGTGCCGTGGAGTCTGATGGCAATGGTGCCGTTAGCGACCGGAGTTGAGGCCGCCGTCGGCGCGTGGTTGGCGGCGTACTCGCGGCGTGGAGGGATGTTGCTTGCGGCGACGATCAGCACGGTGACGTGCTTCTGGCTGGGACTGTTGCTGAGTCGGCTGGTACAGTCGAGCTCTGGAGTTGCGACGAAGTTTCAGCGAGAGACGCTGCGGTTTGCGCCGGTCCTGATGATTGCGGGAATGCTGATGCTGGTGTTTCGCAGCGGTGGAACGGCGGTGGCCTGTGGCGCGCTGCTGGTGGGACTTGGAGTGGGGCCGCTGTATCCGCTGATTCTGGGTCTGGTGCTGGATCGAGGGGAGGCTCAGAACCTGGTGTTTCTCGCCGGAGGGATCGGCGGCTCAACGCTCCCCTTGCTGACGGGAGTGCTGTCGGATCGAGCGGGATCGCTCGCGGTTGGGCTGGGGGTGCCACTGGCCGCATCGATGGCGATGAGCTTGTTGGCGTTGGGGGTCGAGCCGAGGCGACCATGACGCGTACCTGCATGGCGAGCTGAGACTAAGCGCGCACAGGCTATCGACGTTGCGAACGGATGTCCTGTGCGCGAGGGGCATGTTAGCGCTTCAGTTACTTTGAGGCGGGTGGATAGTCGGTGAGACGCGGATCGACACGCGGCTGTTTCGTGGTTGCGGCATCGCCAGTGTTGTTGATGATGTGGACGATCTCGCCATGATCGTTGAGCGCGACGGTGACCATGTGGTGGAAGCGGACGGTGGGCCGTTCGGGCACCTCGATGGCGTGGCTAAGAATGACGCCAGGGTTGGTGAAGACGCTGTAGACGCCGAGGCCCCAGGCCTCGTGATCGTGCACGCTGTCGGCGACTTTGTAGGAAGCCCAGCCGTCGGTTCCATGGGTGCTGTTCCAGATCTTCTGCGTGGGCGGGTCGTAGGGGATTTCGGATTGATAGAAGAAGGTGCGGCCGCGCTCGCCGTTCCAGAGGACCTGGTAACGCTGGTGATGCTCGACGAAGAGGCCGTAGATCGTGACGTCGTCGCCGTCAACGGTGAGGCCGTTGTCGCTGAGGTTCTGATCCCAGCCGACGTTGTCGCCGTGGTCGGCACGCCAGATCCAGGTGTGGTCAACGAGGACGTCGTTGCTCTCGATGAGGAGGTTCGAAGTGGTCTTGCCGACGCCTGCACCGCCGACGCGGAAGAAGATGTCGTGCAGCGAGATGGGATCGTCGCGATGCGAGAGAGTGGTGTGGTGGTCGCCGACCCGAAGCAGTGAGGGAGAGAGGGAAGGGCCTGCATCGAAGAGAAGACCGCTGACGATGATGCCGTCGACGTCGGCGAGGATCAGGGCTTCGGTGCCGTGAGTCGGGCGCAGTGTGGCGAAGCCGAGGCCAAGAACGACGGTGTCTTTGCGCTGCACACGGATAGGTTGGGTAAGGTTGTAGATGCCGGGCGTGAGCAGCAGATTCTTGCCCGTGCGCAATGCCGCGTTGATGGTTGCGGCGGTGTCGTTGTCCGGGTGGGCGATGTAGAAGTCTGCGAGAGGCAGGTCGTGGCCGGGAGTTGAGCCGGATCGCCACGAGACGCCGACTGTGTCGTGGGTGAGGGCGGGTACGTGGACGGTCCAGCGGCCTTGTGCGTCAACCTGTAGGAAGGGCTTTTCGCGTATCACGGGCGTGGCCGCGATGCGAGTGTACGAGGGCTTGGGCCAGTCGCCAGCGGGAGGGTGCGGAACGCCGACGAAGACCATGTTCCAGTTGGCGCCGGTCCAGCTCTTCCACTCGGAGTTGCGAGAGATCCATTGCTGCTGCGGGCCAGAGTCCACGTTGCCATCGACGACGGTGTCGGACATCCAACCGCCGCTGGCCCATCCGCCGTTTTGATGCAGCGCCATGTCGCCTTCAACGTGCATGCGCCGGAACGAGACCGCCTGCGAGACGGCCCAGCGCAGCGTGTGATTGGTGGGCGTGACGTGGATGCCTTCGGCGGAGCGCCAGAAGGTGGTGGTCGCATTGTTGTTGTCAGCGGAGGCGTCGGAATAGAGGCTGCCGGTGATGTGGACCGCATCGGGAGTGGCGCCAAGTCCGGCGACCTGCGTGTAGAAGCCAACGGGGACGTGGAGATGGTACTCGCCGGGAGTGAGTAGGAAGGCGTAGCGGCCGGGGCCGAACTCGCTGTCCTTCTGTTTGGCGTAGACGGCGTCGATCTTCGATTGCATCTCGGCTGCGGGCATGCTGGGTTTGAAGACGAGGACGTGCGTGCCGAAGTCTGGGGCTGTGTTGTGAGGAGACTGAGCGATAGCGATGGAAGCGAGTGCGGATGCGGCGGCAGCGAGGGTAACGAAGCCTCGTAAAAACCGGGGGCGGACGTGAGACATGTGCAGAGTTCCCTTTGATGGATGTGATGGGTGTGAGAGGTTGGCGTCGTTTATCGAATGAGCTGTGGAGACGGCGCGCCGCCTTCTTTGAGGTGATAGAAACGGTCTGCGGGGAGATGCTCGAAGGTCTGTTCGGTGCCATCGGGCCAGTGGACGATGATGGCATCGAGAGTGGTGGATGCGCCGAGGCCGAAGTGAAGGCGGAGGTCGCTCTGCGAGAGATAGCTACCGCCGCTGAGGACCTCGGACATCTGCTGCACCTTGCCGGTGCGAACGGTGACGCGAGCGTTCAGAGCGAGGCGATTCGAGGTGGTGCCTTCGAGCTGGAAGCTGACCCAGTGGTTCTTCGGATCGGGCCTGGTCTCGAGGATCATCGGTTCGCCGGTTAAGTTTTCGATGACGACATTGAGATGGCCTGTGTTGAAAAGATCGCCGACGGCGAGACCGCGGCTGACCTGCCGAACTTGAAGCGCGGGGCTGTCGGCGCTGACGTCGCGAAAGGTGCCGTCGCCGTTGTTCGAGAAGAGAAGTTTGGGTTCTTTGTATGTCGTGGCGAGCTTTGCGTTGTCGACCTGCGGATAGACGTGGCCGTTGACGACGATGAGATCGAGAAGGCCGCGATTGGCGGTGTCGAGAAAGGCATCTCCCCAGCCCACATAGGGCACGGTCGATTGTGCGACGCGGGCGCTGTGCGCGACATCGGTGAAGTTGAGCGCGCCCTCGTTGCGATAGAGGATGGCATAGTCTTCGCTGAAGTGCGAGATGGCGATGCTCTCGCGGCCGGTGCGCGTGTAATCGCCAATGGCGACGCCCATGTTAGCTTGCTCGTCGCCGTTCTCGCTGAGACTGACGCCGGCTTCGTTGGCGACCTCCTGGAAGCGGCCACCACCTTGGTTGCGATAGAGGAAGTTGGGCTCGCCATCATTGGCGACGAAGAGGTCGAGCTTGCCATCCTGATCGAAGTCGGACCAGACCGCTTGCAAGCCGAAGAAGCGTTGCGGGTCGTCGACTCCGGCAGCGGCGCTGACGTCCGTGAATGTGCTGTCACCGTTGTTGTGATAGAGCGCGTCGGGAGATCCCTTGAGGCCACGCGGGCCGCACTGGACGGGCACTTCGTGATAGGCGCAGGTCTTCTGCGAACCGAAGACGGGCAGATGTTCGAGGTCGAGATCGACATAGTGGGGGACGAAGAGATCGACGAAGCCGTCGCCGTCGTAGTCGCCGAAGGCAAGGCCGGTGGCCCAGCCTTTGTCGATGTTCAGGCCGGACTTCTTCGTCACATCGGTGAAGGTTCCATCGTGATTGTTGCGATAGAGGATCACTCCGCCAAAACAGCTTACGGCGAGGTCCGGCCAGCCATCGTTGTCGATGTCGCCGACGGCTGCGCCCATGGCCCAGCAGGGTGTGGCGACTCCGGCTTTGTCGCTGACGTCGGTAAAGGTTCCGTCGTGATTGTTGCGATAGAGCGCGCCACGAGCGGGTTTTCCTGCGAGCGCCATGCTGACGCTGGGTGCGTTGGTGAAGTAGATGTCAAGCCATCCGTCACCATCGAAGTCGAGCAGGGCGACACCGCCGCTCATGGACTCGACGATGAATCGCTGCTCGGGACTTGAGAGATGTTGGAAGTGAATGCCGGTGGAGGCGGTGATGTCGACAAGCGGTGCGGTTGTTTCGGCTGGTTTCGACTGGGCGATGCCGGACCGCAGGAGCGATCCGGTGACGAGAAGGAGCCCAAGGAGATAGCTAGTTTTTCGTTTCATCGACCTGGGTAGAGTTGCCGCGCAACGAATAGTAGACGCCACGAAGTTTTTCGCGTGTGGCCTTCAAGTGTTCGTACTCGGCGACCTCGCGTTTTGCTTCGTCGGGCCGGTGCAGCCTGCGATAAAGTCCGCTGAGCCGGAAGTGGGCGAGGACATTCGTGGGGTCTGCCTTGATGACCGCGAGGAGGAGTGGAAGCGCCGCGTCGGGCTGGCCAGATTCGACGAGCTCATGCGCAAGGCCGATGGCGGCGTCGGCACTGTCAGGCTGGAGTGCGAGGGCTTGCCTGTAGCGGGCGATTGCGGCGGTGTGATCGCCTTGGTCAGCGGCCAGATCGCCGAGACGGGTGAGGGGTTTATCGTCGCGTGGATTGTCAGCCAGTGCGAGTTCATACTGCGAGGGGGCTTCTTGTTTCAATTGCGGCGAAGAAGAAGCGGCGAGCAATTCGGCGAGCTCGAAGTGCGCGCCGGGAAGATGGGGATCAAGAGCGATGGCAGCGCGAAGATTGGTGAGAGCAGCGGCGTTGTCGCGGGCTTTGACGAGCTCGTGCGCGATCGCCTGGTGCATCTGCGCGGAGTCGGGAGCGGCCAGCGAGAGATCGAGCATGGCCTCACCGGCGAGATCGGTGTAGACGCGATAGGCGGCGTAGAGGACTTCAGGGTCGGTCGGCATCGCGGTCTTGAGGTCGCTGACCACGGCGGCAGCGGCGGGAAGGTCTCCGGCTGCGGTATCCATCTCGACGAGCTCGAGGCCGGTTTGTTTGCGGATCTTGTCTTCGGTGAGGCCGCTGAGTGCGGCTTTGAGATCGGTGCGGGCTGACGCGGTGTCGCCTGCGCGGCGCTCGCTGAAGCCGAGCAGCGCCTGGAGTTTGGCCTGTTTGGAATCGAGAGCAATGGCGGCGCGGAGGTGCGGGATGGCTTCCTGATACTGGCCGTCAAAGTAGAGAAGAACGCCGAGGTTCGCCTGTGCATCAAGGTTCGCGGGCTGTGCCTCGGCGACGATGGCAAACTCTTTGCGCGCAAGCTCAGGCTGGCGTTGCTGAAGGAACTCGCGGGCCTTTCGTTCGTGCTCGGCAAGGTCGGTCGTCTGCGCCGCAAGACGCATTGGCGGCAAGGTGGACAGGCACACGAGGGCCGCGATATGGAGCGGGAGGCGGGTCATACAAGGTTTCACTATAGAGGGGTGGAGATACGGTTGTCTTGCGAAGAGTGGGGGCAAAAAAAAGTGCGACCGGCGGCCGAAGCCGCCGATCGCCAATTGAGGAAACGTCTTAGAAGTCCAGATGCGCGGCGAGCTGCATGCTACGCCCACCGTTCGTGGTGTTGGTGATCTGGCTACTGTTGTCCACAACACGGTAAGCATCACCAGGCAACTGTCCGGTGTACGACGTCAGAGTGTAGTCCCCGGCGCCCGGCAAGTTGAAGTTGGCATGATTCAACACGTTACTGGCGTCACAGCGAATCTGCAGCTTCACCCCCTCGTGCAAGTCGAAGGTCTTGCCTGCGGAGAGGTTGACCAGTTCTACGCCAGGTCCATAGAGTGAATTGCGTCGGACGTTCCCAAAGGTTCCCGCCGCAGGGAGGGTAAATGCTGCCGGGTTGAACCACACAGTATGGTTCTTCCCGGAGACATACAGCGGAGCACCCGAGTAATTGGGAAACTGTTCGCCTGCCTGCTGAAAGGTGTTGTTATTTCCAGAGACATGGATGGTGAACGGATTACCACTCTGAAGGATGTTTGTGGTGGTGACCTGCCAGCCTCCCAAAACTTCGTCAAGGACCCAGCTCTTGTTCATGAACTGACGACCGCGACCGAAAGGTAGCTGATAGACCAGACGGTTCTTGAATGCGTTGTGGATATCGAAGTTCGAATTGCTGTAGTTGAGTGCGGCGTTATTGGCGTATTGATACTGCTGCTGCCCCTCACGGCTGCCCCAGCCCGATGAGTCCTGCGAGTCCAGGAAATGCGCCCAGGTGTAATTGGCATCAAAGCTGAGTCCCCCGACGAGGCGACGGTTGATGGATGCCTGTAAGGAGTTGTAGTTGGAGATGCCGTCATTCGAGCTTGTCGTGATGCCCTGAAACAGCGGGTAGGGACGATACGCCGTATCGTTCGAGCTGAGATGGTTCAGAGGAATTGCGTTGATATCAGTGGGGACGTTGAGGTTCTGGCCATGACTTCCGACGTA
>Ga0302314_10002255_pt1 | contig 35886 bp, 24 predicted proteins | sample III_Palsa_N2_3_FD_200533 | JGI IMG/M metagenome (GOLD analysis project Ga0302314, IMG submission 200533) | Peat permafrost microbial communities from Stordalen Mire near Abisko, Sweden - III_Palsa_N2_3 | ecosystem: Environmental > Terrestrial > Soil > Palsa > Peat permafrost | place: Sweden...
TTGCTCGAGCACACGGTCACCGTCGCCCAGGCCGTCAGCGCACTTTCAGCGATCTTTCCGGGCCTTGATCGCGACCTCGCTGTCAGCGGCGCGCTGCTGCACGACATCGGCAAGCTCGACACCTATGAGACCATCGAGGACCGCATCGAGATGACCGATGACGGACGCCTGCAAGGGGAGATAGTGCTCGGCTACTCCCTGGTCCGCGCCGAGATCGATCGCCACCCCGCATTCCCGCAGCCACTACGCCAAGCGCTGCTTCACATCATCCTCAGCCACCACGGCGCCCTGGAACACGGCTCCCCTGTGGTGCCCTGCACGCGTGAGGCGACCCTGGTTCACATGGCCGACAACCTCGGCTCGAAGCTCGGCAGCTTTGATCGCATCGAGCGAGGCCTCGACGCCGGCGCCCAGTGGGCCAACTACGACCGCGGCATCGGAGCTTCGGCGTATTTCGGGCTCGATGGCGCAGCCCCAGAGCTGCTAGCCGCCTAGCTGGACGCCCGTACGAAGACCGGGCCCAGGCGCGCCCGTATGGCCGTCCAGGGCAGTTCGGCCACCTCAGAAAACCGCAATTTGCGGGCCTCGCGGCATTTGGGTGCGCGGAGCTATCCGGGCGCGATTAAAGTGGTGGGGAATGGCGAAGGACACCGAGAAGCTGATCCGACAGCTGTCGCTGATCTCCTATCTGATGGCCGAGCGCCGCCCGGTCACGGCTCCGGAGATCCGCAGAGACGTCGAGGGCTACAGCGTGATGAACGAGGACGCGTTCGCGCGGCGCTTCTATGCGGACCGCTCCGAGCTCGAGGCGCTCGGGATCGTGCTCTCGGTCGAGAAGCCGCAGGACGGCCAGGTTGAGCAGGAGAACTACTCGCTGCCGCCGGAGAACTTCCACCTTCCCGCGATCGCTTTCTCAGACGACGAGCTGGCAGCACTCTGGACCGCGCTATATCTGCTCGACGGCAAGTTCGCGTACGCCGAGCCGCTGCGCCTGGCGCTGCAACAGATCTCCTGGGGGCGCCCGAGCCCGCTCGACTCGCCCGTGCAGCGCACGGTCTCACTGGGGATCACCGGCGCCGCTGACGGCCATGAGGTCTCGCAGCGCCTTGCCAAGATCGAAACGGCGATCTTCCGCCGCAAGACGATCGTCTTCGACTACTACACGATGGAGCGCGACGATACCGGCGCTCGCAAGGTCGACCCCTACCAGCTGCTCTATCAGGGCGGCCAGTTCTACGTAGTCGGACGCTCGCACGAGCGTGACGCCATTCGCGTCTTCCGGCTCTCACGGATCCTCGCCAAGGTCGGCTACGCCACCAAGGCCGAGCACGACTTCCAGCGTCAGGACGACTTTGATCCGCGCGCCTACGCCAACCGCATCCAGTGGCAGTTCGGCGACTCGCTCGGGACCGCGGAGGTCCTGATCTCGAACCGGATCGCCTGGCAGATTCAGCGTCTCTTCGGTCGCTACGGCGAGTTCAGCCCGGCGGAGAACGGCCAGGACAGCATCTTCGTCACCAACTACTCGAATGCCCGCCAGCTGATCGCTTGGGTGCTCGGCCTCGGCGAGAATGCACAGATACTCGGGCCTCCGGAGTTGGCGGAAGAGTTGCGTTCGCGGATCTCGACGTTGGCCGAACGCCATCTCGGCGACGCCCCCGACATCGAGGAGATGCACCCGACCACTGACGTCGGGGGTAAGCACGCCCACGACAGCGAAGACCCCGATGCGGCCGACGAGTCACCCGACCCCGAGGCGCTGGGAGCCGATGGCGCGATCCGCCCCGAGCGCTTCGCCCGGCTGGTGACGCTCGCGAGCATCCTGATCGACTCCGGCCGACGCGGCGTGCCGCTCAACGCCAGCGAACTCCAGGAGCGCCTGAAGCTCTCAGAGCAGGAGCTGCAGGAGGACATTGCGGTGCTGAACGTCGTCAACTTCGGCGCCGGCACCTACGTGCTCTACGCGGAGATCCTGCCCGACGGCACGATCGAAGTCGACCCCGAACCGTACGGCGACGCCTTTGCGCGGCCGGCGCGGCTGCTGCCCGTGGAGGCCAAGGCGCTCGTCGCCGCGATCGATCTGATCGGTGAGCACATCCCTGAGGGCTCGCTCTCGTCGGTCCGTGACAAGGTCGTGGCGGCACTCGGCGAGGATCCCGCCCACGAAGGTCTGCAGATCGCCACCGTCGGCGGTGACGATGCCGAGATCGCCGAGATCGCACGCCAGGCGATCTCCTCACAGCGGTTGCTCTCATTTGAGTACTACAAGGCCAACGAGGACGAGTTCTCAACGCGGGTGGTCGAGCCCTACCAGCTGACCAACGGTCTCGAGGGCTGGTATGTCGCCACGTTCGATCCGGAGCGCGAGGCGATCCGCCATTTCCGGCTGGATCGCATCAAGTCGGCAAGCGTCACTGAGACCTCATTTGAGCCACGCTCCGACCTCGACTTCGCAGCCGGCGTCGATGGCTGGTTGCGGACCGGTGAGGTGCCCGCCTCGAGCCGCGCCAAGGTTTGGATATCGCCGGAGCGCGCCCGCTGGGTGCGTGAGGAGCGGACCGTCATCAGTGAGGGCGCCGACGGTTCGGTGGTGGTTGATTTCGGCTATGCCGGCCTCGACTGGCTCGTGCGCAACGTGCTCAAGGAAGCCGGCGACGCCGTGGTCCTCGAGCCAGCCGAAGCGCGTGCAGCAGTGCGCGCCGCGGCGGCTGACATCCAGGCACTGGTTCCGGCGTGACTCGCAGCGCGGCCGCTGGGCAACCGCGATGAAGGGTGTTGTGCTCGCCGGCGGTAAGGCGACGCGGCTGCGGCCGCTGACGAAGGTGACCAACAAGCACCTGCTCCCGATCTACGACAAGCCGCTGATCTACTACCCGCTTGAGGCGATGGCCAGAGCCGGGATCACCGAGGTGCTGGTGATCACCAATCCGGAGCACGCCGGGCACTTCATCCAGTTGCTCGGCTCAGGCCGCGAGTTCGGCCTGAAGATCGCCTACGAGTTGCAGGAGGAGGCCGGCGGCCTCGCCCAGGCCGTTGGCCTCGCCGAGGGGTTCGTGGGCCAGGACAAGCTGCTGGTGCTGCTGGGCGACAACATCTTTACCCACGACCTTCGAGGCGCCGCTGAGCGATTCGCGGCTGAGGATCAGGGGGCGGTGGTGTTCGCCGTGGAGATGGACAATCCGGAGCAGTACGGCGTGATTGAGATGGATGGGGAACGTGTGGTGGGCATCGAGGAGAAGCCCAAGCAACCGAAATCGAACCTGATCCAGACCGGAATCTACATGTACGACTCACGCGTCTGGTCGCTGATGAAGGGCCTCGCACCCTCAGCACGAGGAGAGCTGGAGATCACTGACCTGAACAACGTCTATGTCCAGGAGGGATCGCTGCGCTGCGAGATTCTCGACGGCTACTGGATCGACGCTGGGACCTCACACGATGAACTGCTCTCCGCGAATATCGCCGTGGCAGAGCTGGTTCGTCGCGGCGAGATCTGAGCTACCGAACCGCGCACGGTTACAACTCACCAACCGCCGCTCGGTTGAGAACCGATTGGCGGATCGATACCCGCATTGGGTACGAACTCGTCAATCCCCTTCCGTACGGTGGGCGGTTGACGAGTTGTCACCTTCGGGACGGTTAGAGGGGCTTCTCCCCGAAGAACAGTCCCTCGAGCGGATTGCCGTTGAAGGACTCGATCGAGCGGTAGCCCTGAGCCTCGTACAGCGCCCGCGCGTGCGGCTGCTTCGGTCCGGTATCGAGCCTCGCGACGGTGTAGCCAAGTTCCCGTGCGCGATGCTCGATCGCTGCCAGTAAGGCGCGTGCGACGCCGCGCCTGCGCGCCTGTGGAGCCACGAACATGCGCTTGATCTCGCAGGCTTCTTGATCAAGCCGCTTCAGCCCGCCGCAGCAGACCGGCGCGTGATCCAGATATCCGACCAGGAAGGCACCAGCCGGTGGATTCATTTCAGCCGGGCCGGCCTTTGGCATGTTGGGGCCGTCGAGGTTGAGTCCGTCGTAGAGCTCGCGCATCTCGACGCGCATCGCCTCGACCAACACGGCGCCATCCCCACTGTCGATCAGGCCGTCACGGAACTCGAGCATCGGGGCTAGGGCCTACGACTTGGGGTATGTCGCGGGCTGGTTGTCGAGCAGATCCGCGGAGAGCTCTGAGACCCCGCTCTCGATCTCAAAGCGTGGCAGTGTGAAGGGCTCGGCAGAGGTGGCATAGCCCGCGTTCTCCGTGGTCGCGTTGGTGTAACCAGCGGCCTTCACGGCCGCGATCGTAGCGGCGTTGTAGCGGCTCGACGGGTAGCAGAAACTGTTGGCCGGGATGTGGAAGGTGCGGCGCAGGAAAGTGCGTGAACCTGCCACCTGGGCCTGCAGTTCGCTGGCGTCGAGCGTCGTCAGGTCAGGGTGCGTGAGCGAGTGCGAATCGACCTCCCAGCCCAGCTTCAGGATCGAGCGGATCTGACTGGGATGAAGGTGGTCCTCAGTGATCTCATTGAGCACGCCAGGCCAGCCGTAGCGGGACATGACATGCGGTGCGGTCGTGATCTGCGGCAGGTAACCGTTGTCGAAAGTGATCACGATCGGCTTACGCGGCAGCGTGCCGCCGTGGTACCAGGCCTTCATCATCTCGTCGAGCGTGACCGCCTGATAACCGTTGCTGTGAAGCCACGCCATCTCAGCGCTGAAGTCCGCGTTCGAGACGTAGAGGCCGGGGAACGGTGCGCCAGCCGGTGGCGCTCCTAGTTCGTGATACACGAGGATCGGGACCGGGCCGGTGTAGCGCTTCCAGCCCGGCTGAGGCGTTGCGTTGAGCACCTCAGAGGTCTTGCGGATGCTGCTCTTGGGATGTGCGACCACCGGCATCCGCTCGTCACGGACGGCACTGCTATTCGTGGCCGCACCCCAGCCACCGATGAAGGCGACCGCGACCACCAGCAACTTGAAAAAGCCGATCCCTCGCATCTGCCGCGGAGCCTAACGCGAACGCTTAGCGGTTGGGCTACCGCGGACGTCTGCTGCCTGGGGTGGCCGGCCGGCCACCCCAGGCACAGCGACGCTCTGAGCTATGCGGTTACGACCAGCTCGTCGCTGAAGCTCTCGCCGCGCTCGGCGCGCTCAACAAGCGACGCCGGCGGATCGAAGCGGTCGCCGTAGGTACCGGCCAACTCCCGCGCACGGGCTACGAAACCGGCGACGCCCCCGTCGTAACCATTGATGTACTGGAGCACACCGCCGGTCCAGGAGGGGAAGCCGATGCCGAAGATCGAGCCGATGTTGGCGTCGGCCACGGACTCGATCACGCCCTCGTCCATGCACTTGACGCTCTCCAGCGCCTCGATGAAGAGCATGCGCTCCTCAAGGTCGCGCAGCGACAGCGCCGACGGGTCGGCGATCGGCGGGAACGCCTCGCGCAGGCCGGGCCAGAGGTTGGTGCGCTTGCCGTCCGCGTACTCGTAGAAGCCCTTGCCCTCGAGCCGTCCTGGGCGGCCGAACTCGTCGAGCATGCGGTCGATCACGACCTCGGAGGGATGCGTGTCCCAGCCGCTGCCGGAGTTGTCGGCGGCCTCGTGAGCGGCGGCCCTTATCTTGCGCATCAGCTTCATGTTGAGCTCGTCCGACAGCTGCAGAACAGGCGCCGGATAGCCGGCCTGCGAGGAGGCCTGCTCGATGCTCTGGGGGGGAACTCCTTCCGCGAGCATCGAGATGCCCTCGTTGATGAAGGTGCCGATCACGCGGCTTGTGAAGAAGCCGCGGCTGTCGTTGACGACGATCGGGGTCTTCTTGATCTGCTTGACGAAATCAAGCGCGCGGTAGACCGCCTCGTCGTTGGTCTTCTCGCCCTTGATCAGCTCGACCAGCGGCATCTTGTCGACCGGCGAGAAGAAGTGCACGCCGATGAAGTCGTCGGGGCGGCTGACGTATTCCGCCAGGCCGGTGATCGGCAAGGTCGATGTATTTGAACCAAGTAGAGCGCCTGGCGCCAAATACTGCTCGATCTCGGCGAAGACCTGCTCTTTGACCTTCGGGTCCTCAAATACGGCCTCAACCACGAAGTCGGCACCGGCAGCGGCTTCCGCCTGGTCGGTGGCGGTGATCAGTGCGAGCAGCGCGTCGGCCTGCTCCTGGGTCGAGCGACCACGCTCGACGGCCTTCTTGAGCAGCCCTTCCGAGTAAGCCTTGCCGCGCTGCGCCGCCTCGAGCGAGACGTCCTTGAGCACGACCTCGATCCCGGCCTTGGCCGATACGTATGCGATCGCGGCGCCCATCATGCCGGCGCCCAGCACCACAACCTTCTTGACCGTGTGGGTCTCGGCGTCAGAAGCCCTCCCGCGGTCACCGTTGACACGGTTGAGGTCAAAGAAGAACGCCTGGATCATGTTCTTCGCGACCTGGCCGCTGGCGAGCTTGACGAAGTAGCGCCCTTCGATCTCCAATGCGCTGTCAAAGTCGACCTGCGCGCCCTCAACGGCCGCCGACATGATCGCGAGCGGCGCCGGCATGTTCGCGCCCTTGAGCTGCTTGCGCAGGTTCGCGGGGAAGGCCGGCAGGTTGGCCGCGAACGACGGGGTCGACGGTGTGCCGCCGGGGATCTTGTACTTCTTGTCCGCATCCCAGGGCTGCTGCGCCTCGGCATTTTCGGCGATCCACTTCTTGGCAGCCGGAATCAGGTCAGCGGTCGTGGAAACTATCTCGTCGACGAATCCGAGCTCCTGCGCCTTGGCGGGCTTGAGCCGCTGGCCTTGGAGCAGGACGCCCATCAGCGCCTGGGCGATGCCGATCATGCGCACGCTGCGGGTGACGCCGCCGGCACCCGGCAGCAAACCGAGCGTGACCTCCGGGAAACCGACGACTGCCTTTGAGTCGTCGACGATCACACGATGGTGTGCCGCCAGCGTGATCTCAAAGCCGCCGCCCAGAGCGGCGCCGTTGATCGCCGCGACGACCGGGACACCGAGCGTCTCAATCGTGCGCAGCTGCGCCTTTGCCTCGCGCAGAAACTCGCCGAACTCCACGGCGTTCTCAGGCGCGACGTTCTTGAGCTCGTTGAGGTCCCCACCGGCGAAGAAGGTTTTTTTGGCCGAGGCGATGATCACGCCCTTGATCGACTCCTTCTGCTCCTGGAGACGGGCGACGATCGCCCGCATCGAGTCGACGTAGGCGCCGTTCATCGTGTTTGCCGACTGGTTGGGATCGTCGAGCGTGAGCACGACGATGCCGTCCTCGCCCTGCTCCCAGCGGATTGTGCTCTCGTTTGACATCAGATCGCCTCCACAACTGTCGCGATTCCCATGCCCCCGCCGACGCAGAGCGTCGCGAGGCCGTACTTGCCGCCGGTGCGGTGCAACTCGTCGATCAGCGTGCCGAGGATCATCCCGCCGGTCGCGCCGAGCGGATGACCCATCGCGATCGCGCCGCCGTTGACGTTGACCTTCTCCATATCGAGGTTCATGTCGCGCACGAACCGCAGCACGACCGCGGCGAAGGCCTCGTTGATCTCAACCAGATCGAGGTCGTCGACGGTCAGCCCGGCCTTCTCCAGCGCCTTACGGCTCGCCGGGGCAGGCCCGGTCAACATGATCGTCGGATCAGCGCCCGAGACGGCCGTTGAAAGGATCCGCGCACGTGGTGTCAGCCCAAGGTCAGAGCCGGTTTTCTCATTGCCGATCGCCAGCAGCGTGGCGCCGTCGACGATGCCCGAGGAGTTACCCGGGGTGTGAACGTGGTTGATCTTCTCGACCCAGTGGTACTTCTGCAGCGCTACCGCGTCGAAGCCGCCCATGTCGCCCATCACGGCGAACGAGGGCTTCAGGCCTGAGAGCGTCTCAACGGTCGTTCCGGCGCGGATGAACTCATCGTGATCGAGCACGACGTTGTCATTGATGTCGAGTACCGATACGAGCGAGTGGTCGAAGCGGCCCTCGGCCTGTGCCTTGGCGGCGAACTCCTGAGAGCGCGCGGCATAGGCGTCGACGTCGTCACGGCTGAAGCCCTCGACCGTTGCGATCAGATCCGCGCCGATCCCCTGCGGGACGAACGAGGTGTCGTACGAGGTCTCCGGATCCATCGCCCAAGCGCCGCCGTCGGTGCCCATCGGCACGCGCGACATCGACTCGACGCCGCCGGCGAAGACGAGGTCCTCCCAGCCCGAGGCGACCTTCTGCGCGGCGATGTTGACGGCCTCGAGGCCGGATGCGCAGAAACGGTTGAGCTGGACGCCCGCAACCGTATTCGGCAGGCCGGCCTTGGTCGCTGCTGTCTTGGCGATGTCCGCGCCCTGGTCACCGACGGGGGTGACGCAGCCGAGCACTACGTCATCGACACGGTTGGGATCGAGACCCTCGTTACGGCTGAGCATCTCGTGCATCAGCCCAACGACGAGGTCGACAGGCTTGGTGGTGTGCAGCGATCCGTTGGACTTGCCGCGCCCGCGAGGCGTGCGGATCGCGTCAAATACCAAGGCGTCAGTGGCTGGCATGGTGTTGCTCCTTGAAAGAGAAGGCTTTGGGGAAGGCCGGCTAGCAGTAACCGACACCTGTGTCGGATAATACTCCTCGTGGGATGTACTAGCCGCTCTTGAGCATCTCACCTGAGCGTCCTACCGTTGTGAAATACCGATGACGACAAAATCCCGCATGCCCGGCGCGCAGCGTCGGGGGCTGATCGTTGAAGCGGCGCTGGCCGAGTTTGCGCAACTCGGATACGAAGCCGCGTCGGTAGGTCGCGTGGCCGCCGCCGGCGGCGTCTCGCGCACCGTGCTCTACGACCACTTCACCTCGAAATTAGAGCTCTTCAAGGAGCTACTGCACACCGAGCAGCAGGCACTGATCAGCTACCTGAGCGCCGCGCTCGACTCGCCCGGCGCCACCGAGGATCGCTGGCGGGCAACGTTTGACGCGTTCTTCCGTTTCGTCGAAGAGCAGCCGCTCGCCTGGCGTCTGCTGTATCCACGCCGCCCGCCGCTCGATGAAGACGCCGCCCACGCCTACCGCCAGCAACGCGATGAGTCCAACCGGATCCTCGCCGACCTGCTGGCCGCGGACGCGCGCCGCGCCGGCCTTGAGCCGCAGACAGTTCGAGCCCGTGCCGTCTTCGCGATGCACCGTGACGCGCTGATCGCGGCCGCGCGCTGGTGGGCTAATCACGCTGAGGTCGCGCGCGAGGAAGTAGTCGAAGCCGCGATGGCCGCGCTTTGGACTGGCTTCGGCGGTCTGCAGCCGCCCGGCTAGGCGCACGGCAGGCCGGTCGCACCTAGCCAGCTACAGTGCTGGTCCTTATGGCCACACGCTCAGATATTCGAAACCTCGCGATCGTCGCGCACGTCGACCACGGCAAGACCACGCTGGTTGACGCGCTGCTCTGGCAGTCCGGCGCATTCCGCGAAAACCAGGACGTCGCGGACCGCGTGATGGACTCGACGGACCTGGAGCGTGAGAAGGGCATCACGATCCTGGCCAAAAACACCGCTGTTCAGTACGGCGATATCAAGTTCAACATCATCGACACCCCCGGCCACGCCGACTTCGGCGGCGAGGTCGAGCGCGGCCTGACGATGGTTGACGGCGTGCTGCTACTGGTCGACGCCTCCGAGGGGCCGCTACCGCAGACCCGCTTCGTGCTGCGCAAGGCACTGGCGCTGCGGCTGCCCGTGATCCTCGTGATCAACAAGATCGATCGCCCCGACGCGCGCATCAAGGAAGTCATCGACGAGGTCTACGAGCTGTTCCTCGATCTCGACGCCGATGAGGAGCAGATTGAGTTCCCGATCGTCTACACGAACGCCAGGGCCGGAACCGCGACGCTCGACCTCGATGTGCCAGGCACCGACTTGAAGCCGCTGCAGGAGCTGCTGGTCACAAACATCCCGGCGCCGACCTACGACGAGAACCACGTGCTACAGGCGCATGTCACGAACCTCGACGCGTCGCCCTACGTCGGTCGAATCGCGATCTGTCGTGTCCACCAGGGCTCGATCCGCAAGGGCGAGACCGTCGCCTGGTGCCGTAGCGACGGCAGCGTCGAACGCGTCAAGATCACCGAGCTCTTCATCAATGAGGCGCTGGACCGCGTACCGGCCGAGGAAGCTCGCGCCGGCGACATCATCGCGGTGGCCGGCATCCCGGAGATCATGATCGGCGACACGCTCTCCGATCCGGAGGATCCGAAGCCGCTACCGCTGATCACGGTCGACGAGCCGTCACTTTCCGTCACGCTCGGCATCAACGACTCACCGCTGGTGGGACAGGACGGCGACAAGCTGACCGCCTCGCAGCTGAAGGGGCGACTCGAGCGCGAACTGGTCGGCAACGTCTCACTGCGCATCAACCCGACCGAGCGTCCCGATGTCTGGGAGGTTCAGGGCCGTGGTGAGATGGCGTTGGCAGTGCTGGTCGAGGTCATGCGCCGCGAAGGCTTTGAGATGACGGTAGGCAAGCCGCAGGTCGTTACCCGCCTGGTCGACGACAAGGTGCACGAGCCGATGGAACGCATGAGCGTCGACGCGCCCGAGGAGTACGTCGGCGTGATCACGCAGCTGCTGGCGCTGCGCAAGGGCCGCATGGAGCAGATGATCAACCACGGCACCGGCTGGGTGCGGATGGAATACATCATCCCCGCGCGTGGCCTGATCGGCTTCCGCACCGAGTTCCTGACCGAGACCCGCGGCACCGGTTTGGTCCACCACGTCTTTGACCGCTGGGAGCCCTGGCAGGGCGAGATTCGCACCCGCCAGAGCGGCTCGCTGGTCGCCGACCGGCGCGGCAAGGTCGCGGCCTTCGCGCTCTTCAACCTGCAGGAGCGCGGCACGCTGTTCGTCGGACCGACGGAAGAGGTCTACGAGGGCATGATCGTCGGCGAGAACTCGCGCGCCGACGACCTCGACGTAAACGCCGTCAAGGAGAAGCACCTCACCAACATGCGCCAATCGACCTCCGATGAGCTGATCCGCCTCGTGCCCAAACGCGAGCTCTCGCTCGATCAGGCGCTGGAGTTCCTGCGTGAGGACGAGTCAGTTGAGGTCACCCCGTTGAACGTGCGCCTGCGCAAGACCGTGCTGGAACAGACCGCTCGCGTGAAGGCGACGCGGGCCCGTAAGCGCGTCGACCAGAATTAGGGTGCGTTTGGAGTGGCCCGTCTGGGCCTCTCCAAACCGCGGCAGGCGCAACGGCTCCGAGCCCGCTCGCGGTCTTACAAAGATAAAGATTTCCGGCAGGGTTTCCTTTGTTTTGCAGGATCTATTGCATCACGAAGGAACGCATTGGCATGGACCCCAGGCTCGCTAAGGTACGCTGAGCACGCCACAGATGGCGGCCTTTTGATGCGACAGACGCGAGCCCGCGAGTCGTCGTATCGACGCACCCTGGCCTTTCCCTGGATGACCTTTTCACGCCCAATCAAGCGCCTGACGGCCTTCACCGCATGCGCATGCGCCTTGATCGGCGCAACGCAGATCGCGAGCAGTTCAGCCGATCTCTCGAGTCAGATCGCGAACAACAAGGCGGCCGCGCAGTCACTTCAGAGCCAGATCAACGCCGAGTCGTCACAGATCCAGAAGACGGCAGGCGGACTCGCCATCGCCCAGCAGCGCTACTCGGCGATCGAGTCGCACCTGCAGGAGAGTGTGAACGAACTCAAGAACGTTCAGACCCGCCTGATGACCGCGCGTGACGATGTGCAGACGCTCGAGGAGAGGCTGACCGTCGCCTCGCACGCGCTCGCGGCGAACCTGCGCACCGAATATGAGAACGGGTCGCCAAACCTGATCGATGTGATCCTCAACTCGAACGGCTTCTCAACCCTGTTAAACCAGGTCGCGTTCATGAAGCGCGTGCAGACGCAGGACGCACAGATCGTCAGCTTCACCACGTCGGCGCGCGCAAAGGTCGTACGCCAGACGGTCAAGCTCGGGACCTACCTGGAGCGCGACCACGCCCTGACGCTGCAGATCATGAGCCAGCGCGACCAGGCCGCGGCGATGCAGGGCGCGCTGCTCAAGCAGCAGATCACCGAGGAGAGTGAGCAGACCGGCAAGAAGGCCAAGCTTGCCGACGTCCAAGCCGCGACCCAGGACGACCAGAAGAAGCTCAACGCGCTCGAGGCCGCCTACGCCGCGCAGAAGGCGCAGACCCAGGCGCACGCCGAGACGCAGGTCAATGAGCAGGTCGGCGGGTTGGCGATCGATACCGGCGACATGGTTCAGGCGCCTGCGGGCGCACCGGCGGCGGTCTCCGAGATGATCGCCGCGGGCAACGCGATCGCGACGCTGCCGTACATCTGGGGCGGCGGCCACGGTTCGTTCACGGCCCCTGGCTATGACTGCTCAGGCTCGGTCAGCTTCGTGCTCGACGCCGCCGGCTTGCTGAGCGCGCCCGAGACTTCAAATGAGTTCATGTCGTACGGGGACTCCGGCCCCGGCCAGTGGGTCACGATCTACGCAACCGACGGCCACGTCTGGATGACGATCGCGGGTTGGCGTTTTGACACCGTCGCTCTGGCGGAGGACGGCACCCGCTGGTCACAGGGTGGCGGCGAGTTCGGCGGCTACGTCGAGCGCCACCCAGCCGGTCTGTAGCGCGTCGCACTCGGCGCTGCCTCGTTCAGCCCTTGAGCTCGTAAAGCGTGAAGCTCTGGCCGTCGTAGGTGACGGTGAGCTTCTTGGCCGTCTGCTCGGCGGCGGCAATCGCTGCGCTGCTGCCGGTGCGCCCGTCGCTCGGCGCTGTGCTGGCTTCGGCTGAGCCCCCGAGGATGTACCTGAGGCGGCCCTGCTTGACCTCCTGCGTGATCCACTTGGCGGTCACAGAACTCTCGAGACCCGAGAACCCGCCGATCCCGGCGACGTTCGTATGACCCGCGAGGATCGCCTCCGCGGCCGTGCTCTGACTCTCGACGGCGACCGTGCCGCCGCCGTGTGCTTCTGCCCAAGCGGCTGCCGCGTCAAGCTGCGAACTGCCACCAGCACCGCCGCCAAAGCCACCGCCGGAGCTGCCGGTGCCCGAGCCACGGCGGGTGCCGGCGGCACCGCCGAAGAGCGCACGCGTCACGGCGCTGCCGGAGCTCGAGCCGCCACTCCGCGTGCTGCCGGGGAAGCCACCGCCGGGATGACCGCCGCCCGCCGAGCCGCCGAACCCGCCGCCACGGCCGCCAGCGCCGCCACGGCCGCCAGCGCCGCCACGGCCGCCAGCGCCGCCAAAACCACCACCACCGCCGCCAAATCCGCCGCCGTTGACGCTCTCGCTTGCCGGGCCACCCATTGGGAACGTACCGCTGGTCGCGTGGCCGAGCGTCTGCGCTGCCCAGGTCACCGGTGCCGCGAGCAGGAAGGCGAGCACCACGGCGCAGACCGCAAGACGAGCTCGCGGGATCAGCCTGAGCGCCAGCAGCGGAGCGCCGACGACCACTGCACCGACCACCAGGATCCGAGCCCAGCTGAGCGCTCCGCCGATCTCCGAAAGCACGACCACTTCCGTGATCGCACCACCGATCACCAGCGCCGGTCCGACGATGCGCGCGGCCTTTCCAGACTGCGCTACGCCGAACGGCGCCGGCAACATCTCACCCACGCCCGCGCCGATCAGAGCCGCTGCCCAGGGCGCGACCATCGACACGTAATACGGGTGGAAGATTCCAGAGGCGAAGCTGAACACGCCGCCGACCAACAGCAACGTCACACCTACCACCAGGACGAACCCGGTCCGCGGATCCGAGCGGCGCACGCGGCTCATCACGAGCAGCGCGACCGCCGCCACCACGGCAAAACCGAGCAGCCAACCGGCCTGGTCCCCCAACGCCGAGCCGATCAAGCGAAAGACGCCGGTCGGCCCGCCGAACAGGGTGCTGGTGCCGCCGCCGAAGCCGCCGCCAGCTGACGGGCCGCCGGTCTGGCCGGCGATCCGGCCAAGTCCGTTGTAGCCGAACATCAACGACCAGACGCTGTTGTCCGAGGTGCCGGAGATCCAGGGCCGGTCTGCGGCGGGTGTCAGCGTCACAAAGACCGGCAAGGCGAGCCCGACCACGAGCATCGCGAGTCCGCCCCAGAGCAACTGACGGAACATCGTCAGGTTCGCCCGCAACCGGCGTGGCGCAGCCGTGTCCCAGCGCATCCAGAGCCAAGCGAACGCGATCCCTGGGACCAGCATCAGGGCGACGCCCATCTTGGTCTCAAATCCGAGCCCGACCATCACGCCGGCCCAGACGAGCCACTTGCTGCGTCCGGTTTCAATCGCGCGCAGCGCGAACCAGACCGCAGCGACGCTGAGCAGGACCAAGAGCTCGTCTGGGTTGTTGTGGCGGCTGACGGCGACGATCGTCGGTGTGGTGGCGAGCGCAAAGCCCGCGACCGCCCCGGCGATCCGGCCAAAGCGCCGCCGGGTCAGGTCGTACATCAGGCCTGCCGAGACGATCCCCATCAGCGCCTGCGGCGCCAGCAGACTCCAGGAACCCCAGCCGAACACTCGCACTGAGAGCGCCTCGATCCAGTCAGCCAGCGGCGGCTTATCGACTGTCATCAGACCGGCCTTGTCCATCGAGTTGAAGATGAAATCGTGCCAGCTGCCAGCCATCGCCTTGACGGCGGCCGCGTAGAAATCGTTGGCGTCGCCGTTGATCGAGAGGTTCCAGAGGTTCAGTACGGCCGCGACGGCGAGAACGCCGAGCAGTTCAGGCAGCGCCACGAGCCTGCGTACGGCAGTTCTGACGCCGGCACCGCGCCGCAGCGACGATCGCTGCGAGCGTGCGGCCAGATGAAGAGGGGTCGGGTTTGCGCTCATGCAGGCAGCATCGACGCCATCCGCAAACAAGCCGGAAGAGTGCGCTAAGGAATCTGTATGGACGGCTCGTCAGCGGAGTCGCCGTCGAGCTGAGCCCAGATCGCGAGCACCACGGAAACGGCAGCCGCCACAGCCAGCTCAGCGAGCCGGTCGCTGAACGCTGCGACAGCTCCGAGCAGCGCCAGCAGCGCCGCTCCGACCACCAGAGGCAGGGGACGATCATGGCCGAGCCAGTGCTTGGATAGCGTGATCCCCAGCAGGAAGAGCGCCGGAGCGCCGAGGCAGACCGCCGCGAAGCCTGAGCCGACACCGTCGTCAGGGTGCGCAATCGCCATATGGACGGCCACCGCGAGCAGGATTACCGAGCCGACCATCACCTCGTGCGCATAGGCATAGGCGCCCCGGCCCATCGCCGCTGCATCCTCGCTGGTCTCCATCGTCTCCGCGCCCTCGGGCGCATGGTGCAGGAAGTACAGCGACCAGAGCGCGAACGTCACTGCGAACCCGAGCACAAAGGCCACATCGCCGCGGGCACTCCAGTGGCTGCCGGCGAATCCCTCCCCGATGCGCAGTACCGACTCGCCGAACGCGATCATCAGCACGAGCTGATAACGCTCCGCCAGATGGCCACCCGCGACACTCCAGTCGCTCATCGGCCTCGATCCGACGCCCGGAAGCGTGAAGCCGTGCATCGGGGCGCTGAGATCAACCACTGCTGCCAGCGCCCAGACAGCCAACCTGCTGTCGGGGTCGTGGATCAGGGCACCAGCGATCCAGAAGAGACCGGCGATCACCGACCAGGCCAGCAGCTGGGCGTAGTTGCGTCCCATCGTCTGCTTGATCCCGAACGCCCAGACCATGAAGACGCTGCGCAGGATCTGCATCGTCAGGTAGGTCCCCGCGAATGCCAGGCCGCGGTGTTCAAAGGCATCCGGAATCGCCGATGCCATCAGCAGGCTGAGCACCATCAGAACTGCCATCAGAGCAGCGACCAGCTTGCGCTCGGGATTGATCCAGCCGGTCGCCCAAGCTGTGTACCCCCAGGCCCACCAAACCGCCTGGAAGAGCACGGCGGTCTGAAGCAACCCTCTCAGCGTCACCCCGTGCTCCAGTTGAGTCGAAAGCTGAGTGATCGCGAAGACATAGACCAGGTCGAAAAGCAGCTCCATGTTGGTCACATGGACGACCTCCCCCTCACGTCTATCTCGCAATACCTGAGTCCTCTGCACGGTCCCACCACACTAACTACAGTGGTTATTCAGTAGCGCCATGAACTTGAAACTGAGGAGTACGAAATGTCAGCCAACAGCTTCGACTCGAAGGCCACGCTGGAGGTCGGCGGACGCAGCTACGAGATCTACAAGATTGACGCACTGCAGTCCAAGTACGACGTAGCGCGTCTGCCTTTCTCGCTGAAAATCCTGCTTGAGAACCTTCTGCGCAACGAGGACGGGGAGGCGATTCGTGCGGCGGATATCGAAGCACTCGCCACCTGGAACGCCAAGGACGAGCCGAGCAAGGAGATCGCCTTCACGCCGGCACGCGTGGTCATGCAGGACTTCACCGGGGTTCCGGCGATCGTCGACCTGGCCGCGATGCGCGATGCAATGAAGGCGATGGGTGGCGACCCGAACAAGATCAATCCGCTGGTGCCGGCCGAGCTCGTGATCGATCACTCGGTGCAGGTCGACGTCTTCGGCTCCAAGCAGGCATTCGCGCGCAACGCCGAGCTCGAGTTCGAGCGCAACGAGGAGCGCTATCAGTTCCTACGCTGGGGCCAGACCGCCTTTGACAACTTCAAGGTCGTGCCGCCGGACACCGGCATCGTGCACCAGGTCAACCTCGAGTACCTGGCACGCGTCGTGTTCGTCAACGACTCAGGCGCAAACGCAGTCGCCTATCCCGACACGCTGGTCGGAACCGACTCCCACACAACGATGATCAACGGCCTGGGCGTACTGGGCTGGGGCGTCGGCGGGATAGAGGCCGAGGCCGCGATGCTGGGCCAGCCGATGTCGATGCTGATCCCGCAGGTGATCGGCTTCAGGCTCAACGGCCAACTGCCCGAGGGCGCTACCGCGACCGACCTGGTGCTGACCGTCACACAGCTGCTGCGTAAGCGCGGCGTTGTCGGCAAGTTCGTCGAGTTCTTCGGCTCGGGGCTGGCGAGCCTGCCGCTTGCCGACCGCGCCACGATCGGCAACATGTCACCAGAGTTCGGCTCGACTTGCGCGATCTTCCCGATCGACGCCGAGACGCTGCGCTACCTGAGCTTCTCCGGCCGTAAGCAGGAGCAGATCGACCTGGTCGAGGCCTACGCCAAGGCCAACGGCCTCTGGCACGACAAGGACTCAGAGGAGCCGACCTACACCGACACCCTGGAGCTGGACCTGGCGACCGTGGTGCCGAGCATCGCCGGCCCCAAGCGCCCCCAGGATCGCGTGCCGCTGACCGAATCCAAGGAGATGTTCGAGAGCGCGCTCGGCGAGTACGTGGGCCTCAACGGGCACGACAAGGCCGTGGCCGACAGTTTCCCGGCGAGTGATCCGGCCTCGGATCAGGAACCCGGCTCCGAGCCCGACACCGCGCCGGCCGACTCCGACGAAGCCGGCGTCACGACCCGGACGGCCCTGCACTCGGCGGTACCGCTGACGATGGCCGACGGCACGCAGACCGAGCTCGACAATGGCCACGTGGTGATCGCCGCGATCACCTCCTGCACCAACACCTCGAATCCATCGGTGATGTTGGGTGCGGGCCTGCTGGCCCGCAACGCAGTGCAGCGGGGACTCAAGGTCAAGCCATGGGTCAAGACCTCGCTCGCGCCGGGCTCGAAGGTCGTGACCGAGTACCTCGACCGCGCCGGCCTGACCGAGTATCTGGATGAGCTCGGCTTCAACCTCGTGGGCTATGGCTGTACGACCTGTATCGGTAACAGCGGTCCGCTGCCCGACGAGGTCTCCAAGGTGGTCAACGACGCCGACCTGGCCGTGGTCTCGGTGCTCTCGGGCAACCGTAACTTCGAGGGCCGGATCAACCCTGACGTGAAGATGAACTACCTCGCGTCACCGCCGCTCTGCGTCGCCTACGCGATCGCCGGCTCGATGGACGTGGATCTCTACACAGAGCCGCTCGGCGAGGACAACCACGGCGAGCCGGTCTACCTCAAGGACATCTGGCCGAGCACCGCCGAGATCGCCTCTGTGGTTGAAGAGGCGGTCCAGTCGGACATGTTCCGCAAGAGCTATGACGACGTCTTTGACGGCGACGAGCGCTGGCAGACACTTGAGATCCCGACCGGTGACCTCTTCTCCTGGGACGAGCGCTCGACCTACGTGCGCCGCCCGCCGTTCTTCGAGGAGCTGCCGCGCGAACCGGAACCGCTCGACGACATCAACGACGCGCGTGTGCTTGCGGTCCTCGGTGACAGTGTCACCACCGACCACATCTCCCCGGCCGGCAACATCAAGTCCGGCGGGCCTGCTGCCACATACCTCAACTCAAACCACGTCGAGGCAGCCGACTTCAACTCGTACGGCTCGCGGCGCGGCAACCACGAGGTGATGATGCGCGGCACGTTCGCCAACATCCGCCTGCGCAACAAGCTCGCACCGGGAACCGAGGGCGGCGTCACGCAGTACCTCGCTGACGGCTCCAATCAGCAGCAGTCGATCTACGAAGCGTCAATGCGCTACATCGAACAGCATGTCCCGCTGATCATCCTGGCCGGCAAGGAGTACGGCTCAGGCTCCTCACGTGACTGGGCCGCCAAGGGCACCCGGCTGCTGGGTGTGCGCGCCGTGATCGCCGAGAGCTTCGAGCGCATCCACCGCTCCAATCTGGTCGGTATGGGCGTGCTGCCGCTGCAGTTCAAGGGCGGCGAGAGCGTCGAGTCACTTGGCCTCACCGGCCACGAGAAGTTCAGCATCTCCGGAATCGCCGGCGGCGCCGACATCCCGCATGAGCTGACCGTCGAAGCCGACGGCAAGAGTTTCAAGGTGGTGGTCCGGATCGATACCCCCAAGGAACAGATTTACTACCGCCACGGCGGCATTCTGCAGTACGTCCTGCGCCAGCTGCTGGGCGCCTGAGATGACGATCCCTGAGCTGCTGTCAGACCTCTTGCGCACTCCCGGCCCCTCGGGCCGGGAGTCACGGCCGGCAGCGATCTGGCGCGACTGGTGCCGGCCGTTCGCCACCGAGGTTGACGTCGATCACATGGGTTCCTCCTGGGCTCGCGTTCCAGGCACGGCGAGCGGTCCGTCGCTCGCCGTTGTCGGCCACATCGATGAGATCGGCTTCCACGTCACGCACATCACCGACGAGGGCTTCCTGCGTTTCGGCGGGGTCGGCGGCTGGGACCCGATGAACCTCGTGGGCCAACGCGTCGTGCTGGACACGCTCGGCGGAGCGGTCTACGGGGTGATCGGGCGTAAGGCGATCCACATCCTCAGCGAGGATGAGCGCAAGGAGGTGCCGAAGCTCAAGAATCTGCACGTCGACATCGGCGCCCGTGACGGCGACGAAGCCAAGTCGCGGGTGCGGATCGGTGACGTCGGCGTCGTCGACGTCGAGCCGCTCGAGCTGCCCAACGACCTCGTCGTCTCACGCGCGCTGGATAACCGCGTCGGCTGCTACGTGGCCGCTCGTTCAGCACAGATCGTGTTTGAAGCCGGCGGCGCCGCGGGTGACTTTCTGGCGATGGCGGTAGTACAGGAGGAGGTCGGGCTGCGTGGCGCCGGGACTGCCGCGTACCGGCACCGGCCTGATGTGGCGATCGCGGTGGACGTCACCCACGCGACCGACACGCCCGGCATCGAGCTCGGCGAGATCACAAAGGCGCCGCTCGGATCCGGGCCGGTGATCGAGCGCGGCACCGTGATCCACCCGCAGGTCTTTGAGCTGCTTTACGAGACGGCTGAGGCGCAGGACATCCCCTACACAATCGCATCGAGTGCTCGTGCCACTGGGACCGATGCCGACGCAATCTACATCAGCCGCGCCGGCGTTCCGACCGGACTGGTGACGGTGCCGCTGCGCTACATGCACTCGAGCGTCGAGGTCATCTCACTTGACGACCTCGAGAACGCGGCGAAGCTGGTGGCTGCGTTTGCGATGCAGTTGCAGCCGGGCACGAAGTTCGTGCGCTAGCGAGGCTTTGCGATGCTGTTGCTGTTCGACATCGACGGCACGCTCGTGCAAAAGGCATCGAAAGAGCATGCGCGTGCGCTGATGCAAGCCCTGCACAACGTGCACGGCGTCAGCACCAACACGATCAGCCAGCACGGTTCAGCGGCCGGTCGCACCGACGGTGAGATCGCACGGCTGATCCTGTTGGACGCCGGCGTCTCAGCGGAGCGCATCGACGAGCGGGCCGATGACGTAGAAGCGGAGTGCTGCCGGCTCTATACGACGATGTGCCCGCCCGACCTCTCGCAGATGGTCGTGGACGGGATCCCACAGACGCTCGAGTGGCTCGGCGGGCTCGAGGACGTGCAACTGGCACTGCTCACGGGCAACTTCGAGCCGGTCGCACGGGTGAAGCTGCGGGCAGCCGGGATCGGACATTGGTTCCCGCATCAGCAGGGCGGCTTTGGATCTGACTCGGAGGACCGCTCAATGCTGCCGCCGATCGCCCGCCGGCGCGCCGGAACGGGTGCCGGTCTCGGCATCTCCTGGCCACGCGAGGGCACGGTCGTGATCGGCGACACCCCGCGGGATATCGCCTGCGCTCACGCCGACGGCGTGCGCTGCGTGGCGGTCACGAGTGGTCCCCACGGCGAGGATGATCTGGCCGCGGCCGATGCTGTGGCGCGCAGCTCCGCTGAGCTGCGCGCTGAACTCGCGGTACTACTCGGCGTCTGACGGCGTCTGCAGCGGGAAGTGGCAGGCCGCCCGGTGCTCGCCGCCGAATGAGCGCAGCTCGGGCACCTCTGCTGCGCACCTGTCCTGTGCGATCGGGCAGCGGGTACGGAAGCGGCATCCCGAAGGCGGGTTGAGCGGTGAGGGCAACTCGCCCTTGATCGGCACCTCGGCGGCGGCTTTGGCGCGCGCCACCTCAGGGTTCGGTTCAGGGATCGTCTCGAGCAGGCCGGCCGTGTATGGATGGGCGGCGCGCTCGTAGATGTCATCGCTGGTCCCGACCTCAACCAACTTGCCCAGGTACATCACGCCGATGCGGTCGGCCATGTAACGCACCACGGAGAGATCGTGGGAGATCACCACGTATGTGAGCCCGTGCGTCTTCTGGACGCGCTTCATCAGGTTCAAGACCTGGGAACGGATCGAAACGTCGAGCGCTGAGACCGGCTCGTCCGCGACTATCACCTCTGGGTTCAGCGCCATCGCCCGCGCCAAGCCGAGACGCTGACGCTGCCCGCCTGAGAACTCGTGCGGGTAGCGCGAGGCCGCGTCAGTCGGCAGCCCAACCTCCGTCAATAGGCGACCAACCGTCTGCTTACGCTCGGCCTTGCTGCCCCGTCGGGCGACGTCGAGCGGCTCACTGATGATCTCCTGGACTCGCATACGCGGGTCCAGTGACGCGTAGGGGTCCTGGAACATGAACTGGATGTTGCGACGCAGTTCACGCAGTTCACCGGTACTGATGGCGTTGAGATCGGTGCCGTTGAAGATCACCTGGCCGCGGGTCGGCCCCTCGAGCGCCACGCCCATCCGCCCAAGCGTGGTCTTGCCGCAGCCGGACTCACCGACGAGCCCGAAGGTCTCGCCGCGGCGGATGCTGAGGCTGACGTCGCTGACGGCGTGCAGCGTGCCCGTCCGGCGTTGCAGGATGCCGCCGCCGTCGACCGCGAACTCCTTCGAGACGTTGCGGAACTCAAGCACCACGTCGCCGTTCGTGGTGCTCGCCTGTGGCTGGGACACCGGCGCGGCATCGGCGCCGCCGGTGTCGAGGATCTCAAGCTCAGCTCCGAACGTCTTTGCCAACGCCTGGTTGTGCTCGGCCTGCGCCAGCAGCGCAGCAGCCGCCTCTCCGATCTGACTCGTCGCGACCTCGCGCGGGTGGTAACACGCAAACCGGTGGCCGGGATCATCGCCGCGCAGGACCGGCGGCGCCGTCCGGCATTGCTCGGTTGCGAATGCGCAGCGGGCCACGAAACGGCAGGCGGGCGGTGGGTTGCGTAAATCCGGAGGGATACCGGGAATCGAGTAGAGCGCCTGAGTCTTGTCCTGATCGAGCCTCGGGATCGATGCGAGCAGAGCCTCCGTGTACGGGTGGCGCACACGCCGGAAGAGCTCGGTGGTCTGAGCGGTCTCGACCTTCTGGCCCGCGTACATGACGACCACTCGGTCAGCCCGCCCGGCAATCACGCCCATGTCGTGCGTGATCAGGATGATGCCCATACCGAGGTCGGCCTTGATCGTGTCCAAGAGCCTCAGGATCTGTGCCTGGATGGTCACGTCGAGCGCGGTGGTCGGCTCGTCGGCGATCAGCAGCTTGGGCTCGCAGGCGAGCGCCATGGCGATCATCACGCGCTGCCGTAGGCCACCCGAGAGCTGGTGCGGGTAGTCATTCAGACGCTCGCTCGGCTTCGGCAGGCCGACGAGCCCGAGCACCTGAGCCGCGCGTTCGGTGGCCTCAGCCTTGCTGACGTCGCGGTGGATCAGCACCGCCTCAGAGATCTGCCTGCCGATCGTCATCGTCGGGTTGAGCGACGTCATCGGATCTTGGAAGACCATCCCGATCTCATTGCCGCGGACCTTGCGGATCTCCTCGTCGCTGAGCTTGGTCAGATCGCGCCCGTCGAGTTTGATCTCACCCGCGGCGATGTACGCGCGATGCGGCAGCAGCCGCATGATTGACATCGCCGCGATGCTCTTGCCGCAGCCTGACTCCCCGACGATACCAACGGTCTCACCCTGCTCGACCTCAAAGCTGAGCCCGTCCACGGCGTGCACTGTCGCCTTGCGGAGCTTGATTTCGGTCTTGAGGTCGACGACCTCCAGCAGCGGCGCCATCGCCTACTTCTCCTGCAATCTCACGTCAAACGCGTCCTGGAGCGCGTCGCCGACGAAGTTGAAGGCAACGACCGCCAGCACGATGATGATCAGCGCCGGGTAGACCTCCCACCAGTAGCCGTCCTGGAGAAAGTTGGTGCCGTCGGACAGCATCCCGCCCCAGGTCGGCACCGTCGGCGGCAGGCCGAAGCCGAGGTATTGCAGTAGCGCCAACGTGAGGATCGCGTCCGCGACCTGGAAGGTGACCGTCACCATAATCGTGCCGATCGTGTTCGGGATCAGGTGGTTGACGATGATCCGCCAGGAGCCGCCGCCCATGCCCCTGACAGCCTGCACGTACTCGCGCGTGCGTAAGGTGAGCGCTTCCCCACGTACCAGCCGCGCCGGCACCAGCCAGGAGAAAACGGTCAGCAGCACGATCAGCAACGTCAGGTCCGGCTTGAAGATCTCTGCCATGAAGATGAAGAGAAAGACGATCGGGATCGCCAGCCCGACATCCACGATCCGCATCAGGACGCTGTCGAAGACACCACCGAAGTAACCGGAGATAGCGCCGTAGATGAGACCGAAGATGGTCGAGACAAGGCCGACGGCGATGCCGACTTCTAACGAGCTCTTGCCGCCCGCCATCAGCCGGCCGAGGATGTCAAAGCCGCTCTGATCGGTCCCGAGCCAATGCGCGCCGCTGGGGGCCTGATTGGTGATCTGGATGTTGTCGTCGAACTGATTTGTGTGGTAGATCAACGGCCCGAGGAAGCTGAAGAGGACCAGCGCGACGATCAGTACGGCCCCGGCAACGGCCAGCTTGTTCTGCGCGAAGGTCCGCAGCACGATTCGCCACGGGCTGCCGCCCTCAGCGATCTCGCCGCCCTCAGCCACCGTTGACTGCTCGGCGAGCTCAAACAGGAGTCGTGGATCGTTTATCGACATCGCGTCACCGACTAGTAGCGAATCCGCGGATCGAGCAACGCGTACGCGATGTCTGCCAGGAGGTTGCCGAGCACCGTGACCACCCCAACCAGCACGGTGATACCGAGCATCACCTCATAGTCGCTGTTGACCGCCGCGTTGAAGTACTCAAGGCCGGCACCCGGCAAGTTGAAGACCTGCTCGGTGATCAGGGTCCCGGTGACGATCGACGGCACGGAGACACCGATCAGCGTGACCACCGTGAGCACCGAGTTGCGCAGCAGGTGCCGCAGCAGCACCAGCCGTTCCGGCAAACCCTTGGCGCGGGCGGTACGGATGTAGTCCTGCGCGAGCGTGTCTATTGCCGATGAGCGCATGTACCGGCTGAAGTAGGCGTAGCTGACAAGTGTCAGGCTGCCGATCGGCAGCACGAGTCCAGCTGGGTGCTCCAGCATGTAGAGCCATGAGCCGTCCGGCGCTTCGGGGGGAAAGATCTTGAAGGTGATCGAAAGCAACTGGATCAGCAGCAGCGCCACCGCATACTGCGGCATCGAGTAGAGGATGAAGCTGACCGCAGTGCCCGCGTAGTCGGCCACGCCATTGCGCTTGACCGCCTGCGCGATCCCGATCGGAATCGCGATCACGAGCGACAGGAACAGCGATATGCCGCCGAGCACGAGGTCGCGCGGGAGATCTGTCGCCAGCAGCGAGTCGACCGAGCGGTCGAACCGGAATGAGAAGCCGAGGTTGCCGTGCAGCAACTTGTCCAGGAACTTCCAGTACTGAACCCAGATGGAACCGGTCAATCCGTTCTGCTGGTCGAACTGCGCGATCGCCTGCGGCGTCGCCTTAGGGTTGGCGATCAGGTCTCTGCCGAGATTTCCCGGCAGGGCGTGAAGCAGAGCGAAGGTGATCACCGTGACCCCGAGGGTCACGATGATCGCCTGTCCCAGTCTGCGGATGATGAATCCAGTAATGACTGTTCCCTACTGTCGCTTTGCTTCGCGGAGCCCGTTACTTGGTCAGATACCAGGCCTCGGGGTTCAGGTAACCGAACGCCTGCGCGTCGAACCCGCCGAGCTTGTTGCTCACCAGGGTTCCAGCGACCCCCCCGTAGATGCCGACCTGCGTAGGCCCGTATACGACCGGGACCTGCGTCGACATCAGCGTTGCGTACTGGGTTAGCGCCTTGGTTTCCGCGGCACGGGTCGGCGCGAAGACCGTCTGATCGATCAGCTTGTTCGCGGCTGGGTTCGAGTACCCATTGGCGTTTGAAGCCGCACCGGTCGCGAACAGTGACTCACCGGTTGGCAGGAAGTCAGGCGAGTAAATCCAGCCTGCGCCCCAGTTCTCAGCCGTCCATTTGCAGATCGACTGCGTCGGCGTGCACGGCACGCCAGCGCCGATCACGGTGTCAAACGGGTGACTCGTCACTTCGAGCGTAATGCCGACCTTCTTGGCCTGCGCCTCAAGGTCATTCATCTCGCTCTCGAGCGAAGCCGTGCCCGAGGCGTAGTCGAGGTTGAACGTGATCGCCTCACCGGAGGTGATCCCGGCACCACAATCACCGGCAGCCGTGCCCGGCTTCACACATGTCGTTGTTCCGCCGCCAACGACCTTCCAGCCGTTGCTGGTAAGCAGCTTCCTCGCGTCCGCGATCGAGAACACAAGCGGGTTGTTGGCGGCGCTGATCTTGATCAGCGGGCTCGGCGGGGCCGGTGGCACCGGATTGGTTGTCTGGACAGCGGCGTCGTCCAGGAAGGCCTTGATCCAGCCAGGCTGGTCAACCAGGTGCTGGAACGCCTGCCGGAAGTACAGCTGCTTGAAGATCGGTCCGACCGTCGGGTTGTTGAAGTTCAATGGGAAGTAGTTGAACGAGTAGCTGGAGGCCTTGTTGTCGATGTAGCCAAGGGCCTGGATCGCCGGCACCTGCGGGACATCCTGCGGCGGCAGGAAGCCGATCGTCACGGCGCTCGGCCCGCCGGAGCGGAACTCATTGAAAGCCGCGGTGTCCGATGTGTACGGCAGCTCGACGAACTTGGAGATCGTCGGCTTCGGCGAACCGGAGTAGGTCGGGTTGGGAACGAACGTTGCCGCTCCATCAGTGGTGAACTGTGTCAGCTTCCAGGGACCGTCGACCACGGACCAAACCGGAGAGCTGGCCCAGCTTCCAAGGGCCTTGGACTGCGTGTCGAGGAACTTGAAGACCTTCAGCGCGCCGGCCTTGGTTGTGTCCGGGAGCTTGCCGTTGTCCGTCGTCGGAGCCGTCTGAGTCAGCGACGTGCGGTCCCACGCCAGCGGTAGCGGCGTGATCTGAGAGAGCTCGTTGTAGAGGAACCATTCCGGGTCGTAGGACCTGTTCAGGTGAAAGACGATCGTCGACGCGTTGGGCGTCGACATGCTGGTGACGTTGTCCGGGAAACGCCCGGGAACGTAGCCGCAGTAGTTGTTCGGGTTGGCCTTGTAGAGGTTCATCCAGAACTCGATGTCACGGGATGTGACGGGCTCACCATCAGACCACTTCCAGGAGTTCAGCGTGACCGTGACCACCGTGTTGTTGTCACTGAAGACCGGGGCCTTGGCAACCGAGTAGTTGTAGTTCACGGTCGGTGAATAGTTGTTGCCATACCAATACAGCGGCCGGTAGAGCATTGCGCTGAACTGGCTCGTGTTGGCGACCGAGCAGTAGGCGAAGCTCGTCATCGGGAAGATGTAGTTGGGCGTCAGCTCCGGCGATTCGGCCCAGGTGACGGTACCGCCCTTGATCTTGGCGCCGCTCGGCTTGGTTGGTTCAGTCAGGCCGATACCGACCTGCTTGAGCCCTGAGATCTCAGTCACGGCGGCGGAGCCCGTAGATGAGCTGGAGTTGTTACTACCGGATCCGCATGCGCCCACAGCGATGGCGACCAGCGCCACGGCCGCAGCCGCAAACGCGGACTGCTTGAACCTTTGCATGGCTACTCCATCCTCCTCAGAATTGAGAGACTTTCAGCCCGTTTACCTGGTTTGGCCCCAACTACCGACTGCCGCCCTGACTACCTGCTTCTGCGTGGATGCTAACCAGCGGTGGTTAAGCTTGATTTAGCGTCGGGTTCAGGCGTCTGTAACGGGAAGTGGCAGGCGGCCAAGTGCTCACCGCCGAAGCGACGCAGCGGCGGCTCGACTTCAGAGCAGATCTGTTGCGCGAGCGGGCAACGCGTGCGGAAGCGACACCCCGACGGTGGATCGATCGGGCTCGGCAGCTCGCCGCGAATGCCCACCTCGGTCTTGGCCTTCTCAACCACTGGGTCCGGAACCGGGATCGTCTTGATCAGCGCCTGTGTGTACGGGTGCGCGGGCCGCGCGTAGATGTCGTCACCGCTGCCGATCTCCACCAACTTGCCGAGATACATCACGCCGATCCGGTCGGCAAGGTATTTGACGACCGCCAGATCGTGCGAGATCACAACCGATGCCATGTCGCGCTCGATCTGCAAGCGCTTCATCAGGTTGAGCACCTGTGAGCGGATCGAGACGTCGAGCGCCGAAACCGGCTCGTCGGCGACCATCACCTTGGGCTCGAGCATCAGCGCCCGAGCCAGCGCCACGCGCTGACGCTGACCACCAGAGAACTCGTGCGGATAGCGCTCGAGCGCGGCGCTCGGCAGGCCGACATCGTCGAGAATCCCGCGCACCTTCTGGTCGCGCTCGCGTTGCGAGCCGATGTTCTGGATCTGGAGCGGCTCCTGCAGGATCGCGTTGACGCGCATGCGCGGATCGAGCGACCCGAACGGGTCCTGGAACATCATCTGAAGGTCACGCCGGGCCTTGCGCAACTTGGTACCGCGATAGGAGAAGACATCTTCGCCCAAGAGCCTGATCGCGCCGCTGTCGGGTTTCTCGATTCCGACGATCAGCTTGCCGAGCGAGGTCTTACCGCAGCCGGACTCACCGACGAGGCCGAACGATTCGCCGGCGTTAACGGTCAACGTGAGGTCAGAAACGGCTTTCACGGAGTTGACCTGCCGCCGCAGGAAGCCAGCCGTGATCGGGTATTCGCGCACGACGTTGACGATCTCCAGCAGCGGTTTGGTGCCGTTCTGGGTTACGCCTGGGCCGCTGATCGTGATCGACGGCGAGTCACCCAGGCCGGCGCGCGCAGCCAGGACCGACGCGCGGGTAGCGTGGGCGACGGTGTCTGTCAGCTCGGCCGGTCCGTCCACCGGATTCCAGCAGGCGAAGGCGTGCCCCCCGCTCCCGGTCAGCGGCGGCTCCTGCGCCAGGCATTGCGCAGTCGCATATTTGCAGCGGGCGGCGAATCTGCAGCCAGGCGGCGGATTGGTGAGGTCCGGCGGCAGACCAGGGATGCTCAGCAGGCGCTTGGTGTTGTCCTGCTCGAGGCGCGGGATCGAGCCGAGCAGAGCCTGCGTGTAGGGATGGCGCATTGAGCTGAACAGCGTCTCGGTCGGTGCCGACTCGACGATCCGGCCGGCGTACATGACGTTGATCCGGTTGGCGCGGCCGGCGACCACGCCCATGTCATGCGTGACCAACAGCGTCGCCATCCCCAGACGCTGTTCGAGGTCGTCCAGCAGCCGCAGGATCTGGGCCTGAATCGTCACGTCGAGCGCGGTGGTCGGCTCGTCCGCGAGCAGCACACGCGGGTCGCAGGCGAGCGCGATGGCGATCATCACGCGCTGGCGCAGACCACCGGAGAGCTGGTGCGGGTAATCGTCAAGGCGCTCCTTGGGGTGCGGCAAACCGACCAGTTCGAGCACCTCCATGACGCGGTCCCTCGCCTCCTGCTGTGAGACGTCGCGATGCAGGCGCACAGGTTCGGCCACCTGCTGGCCGATCGTCTTGGTCGGATTCAGCGAGGAGAGCGAGTCCTGGAAGATCATGGCCACGCGGTCACCGCGCAGCCTGCGAAGCTCGGTTTCGGAGAGGCCGACAAGCTCCTTACCTTCGATCTTGATCGAGCCGCCCGTGATGTGGCCACCGTTTGGCAGCAGGCCGAGGACCGAGAGGCCCAACATCGACTTGCCGGATCCGGACTCGCCCACCAAGCCAAGCGTCTCACCGGCATTGATGCTGAGATCGACGTTTCCAACCGCGTGCACGGTCGAACGCGAGAGCTTGATCTCGGTGCTGAGGTTGCTGATTTCAAGTGCTGCAGTCATTGTTTTCTTGCTCTCTAACTTCTAACGGCGCCGCAGGCGGACATCGAGCGCGTCACGCAGCGCGTCGCCCACCAGGTTGCAGGCCAAAACCACCAGCACCAGACAGGCGCCGACCGGGTACACAAGCCACCACTGCCCGTTCTGGACGTACGTCAGCGCGCCACCCAGCATGTCTCCCCAGGAAGTGCGCGGGTAGGAGAGACCAAAGCCCAGCGCGCCGAGATAGGCGAGCGCCAGCATCGAGTCTGCGATCAGGAAGGTCACGTTGACGATCGTCACCGACATCGCGTTGGGAATCAGGTGTCGCATCACGATCCGGGTCTTGCTGCCGCCCATCACCCTGGCCGCCGAGACGAAGTCACGCTCGCGCAGCGTCAAAACCTCACCGCGCACGAGTCGTGCCGGTATCAACCACGAGAAGACGCCCAGCACCATGCTGATCTCGACGACCGTGCCGTTGTACCTGGTCGCGATCACGAGCACGATGAAGAGGAAGGGAATGGAGAGCAGGACGTCGACGAAGCGCATCATCAACCCATCGATGAACCCGCCAACGAGGCCGGCGACCGCGCCGTATAGCGTGCCGATCACGATCGCGATCAGGGCCGCGTAGGCACCGACCTCAAACGCGGCTTGGCCGCCCTGCATCATCCGCGCCAGCTCATCAAACCCGTTCTCATCGGTTCCGATCGGGTGGCCACCGCCGGGGGCCAGGTTTGCGTTGAGCGGATTCGAGATCGTGGTGTTGCCGTGGTAAACGAGCGGCCCCGCGAACGAGAACAGCAGGAAGAAGATCAGCACCACGAGGCCCAGCACCGCGAGGCGGTTGCTCCTGAATTCGCGTACCGCCAGGCGCCAGCCGCTGGAGATCGTCTGGATCTCGCCGCCCTCAGGGGCAGAGCCGTCACCAAGCGGGTGATCGGGCGGCAGGATCCCGCCGAGCGGATCTGGCCGGACCGGAACAAGCGGGTCTTCCCACGGATGCTCGACGCGCCACTGCTCGCCTCTGACCTCGTGCGGCTCGGTCATAGTCGGACCCTCGGGTCGGCGACGGTCAGGAGGATGTCGGCGATCAGATTACCGAGCACCGTGAGCATTCCGCCGAGCACCACATAGGCGAGCATCACGTTGTAGTCGAGATTGCCGAGCGCCGTGTAGAACATCAGCCCGAGGCCTGGGTAGTTGAAGAGATACTCGATCAGCAGGTTGCCGGCCAGCAGTGTCGGGATCGAGAGTCCGATCAGCGTGATCATCGGCAGGCAGGCGTTACGCAACAGGTGGCGCGTCAGCACGACGCGCTCAGAAAGGCCCTTGGCGCGCGCCAACCGGATGTAATCCTCGGCCAGCGTGTCGAGCGCCGATGAGCGCATGTAACGACTGAACGATGCAACCTGGATCGCGGCCAGCGTGACGACCGGCAGCAGCAGCTGCTCGGGGTGGATGATCGCGCCCCAGGTAGTGGTGATGTTGTCATTCACCAGCGGTGGCAAGACGTGCCAATCGAGCGCGAAGAACTGGATCAGGATGATGCCCAGGAAGAACGAGGGCATCGAATACAGCACGAAGTTGGCTGTGGTGACGGAGTAGTCGAAATAACTGTTGCGCCTGACCGCCTGGAAAACGCCCAGCGGGATAGCAATCACAAGGGCCAGGACCAGCGATGCCAGCGAGAGATAGGCGCTGCGGCCGACGTTCTCCTTCAGCAGCGCGCCGACGCTCTGATTGAGCTTGTACGAATAACCGAAATGCAACCGGGCGATATTCCAGATGTAGTCCAAGATCTGGACCACTTCGGGCCGGTCGTAGCCGTGGGTCTTGTCCCAGGCTGCGACGGCGATCGGCGAGGACCTGTCACCGAGCGCGACAAAGGCGGGATTCGGTGCGATCACGTGCAGCAGCGCATATGAAATGGCAGCGACACCAGCGGTGACCAGCAACGCCACGCCGAGTCTGCGGATTATGTAGGCAAGCATCGAAGACGGGGAAAGGCAAAAGCTCGCGAGCCGCTGCGAGCCAGACGGCCCGACCACGACCCGCGAGTCAATTTAGTCCATCACGACGGCGCCGTGCTCGCGAACCCTATGCGGGCCCGCGAGCAAGCGCGTTCGTCGCGCTGGCGCCTTACTTGATCCAGAACTCGTTTCCGGCCCAGATCTGCGAACCGAGCTCCAGGAAGCCGTCGGTGGTGCCGCCGACCTTGGAGCTGACCGCGTTGATCTGATCCTCATCCGGCATGAAGAACACCGGGTACTGCTTGGACTCGAGCTCGTCTTCCTTCTGCACGGCGGTCGCGCTGTTGCTGCTCGCTGACGCGAGCATCAGCTTGATCACAGCCGGGTTGTCGTAGTCGCCGAGGTTGAAGCCGGCGCCGGGTGACAGCAGACCGTCCTGAGTCGGGTAGTAGTCGAACTGGATGCCACCGAAGTTGTTGACGGCCCAGTCGTTGGTGTACTTCTTGGCCGCCGGGTTTGCGTCGTTGTAGTCGGTGGTCAGGAAGTTGAACGTCTTGGTCGTCAGCACGATGTCGATACCGGCCGAAGCCTTGGCCTGCGAGCTGAAGGCCTGTGACTCGAGCACGCCCGTGGACGCGACAGACTCAGGCACGTTCGACCAGACGAACTTGAACGGCGTCCCCTTGGGAATGCCGGCACCACAGTCACCTGCACCACTACCAGCCTTGGCGCATACGGTCTGGCCGCCCGGCTTGACATCCCAACCGTGAGCCTTCAGCAGCTTCACTGCGCCAGACGGGTTGAACGGGAAGACCGCACTGGCGGAGCTAGCCGGTGCGAACGGCGAATCAGGGGCTGACGGGATCGGCCCGGAAGCCGGGACGGCCCAGCCGTGGTAGACGCCCTTGATGATCGCGTTCTGGTTGATCAGCTCGTCAAGGGCCTCATCAGCGTACGGCTGAACGATGAGCTTGTTGAAGTCATCGGTCGTGTCCTTGAAGTTGATGATGCCGCCGTACCAACCGAAGCCCGGCGTTCCGAAAACGTGGTAGCCAAGCGAGTTCAAGCTCGGGATCTGACCGAGCTGCGTGCCGGCGTCGAGACCACCGATGTCCAGGGCGCCGCTCTTCAGAGCGTCGAGCTGGGCGGTCAGGCTGGTGTACGTGTTGACGTCGATCTGCGAAACCTTTGGCTTCACGGACAGCGAGTACGACTTGTTCGGAACCAGCGTGTAGGAGCTGTTGGTCGTGTTGAAGCTCGAGAGCTTGAACGGACCGCTCACAACCTGCCAAAGCGGGTTGCTGGCAAACGTCGAGAGGGTCGTGCCCTGTGCCTCAAGGTAGTTGTAGATCTTGAGCGCGTCGGCCGGATTCGTGTTCCAGTCGGTGAGGGCCGGGCCGCCGGTCGCGGCGATGTCCCAGGTCTGGGCCGGCAGCGCGTACAGGCCCCAGTTGGTGTCCTGAAGCTCGTTGTACAGGAAGTAGCCGGGGTTCGTGGCCTTGTTGACGTTGATCACGAACTTCGTCGGGCTCGGCGTCGAGACGCTGGTGACGTTGGCCGGGAACAGACCCGGGGAGTACTGACCCCAGTTGGCCGGGCTGGCCTTGATGGCCGCCTGCAGCAGGCGGAAGAAGAACTCGACGTCAGTGGAGGTGATGGCGGTGCCGTCAGACCACTTGAGGCCGCTCTTCAGCGTGATCGTGAAGGTCTTGTCACCCTTGCTCGCCACCGGAGCGCCGACCGCGTCGCTGAGGCTGTAGTTGACCTGCGGCTTGGCGCCGTCCGGGCCGTAGAAGACCGGGGAGTAAATGTTGCTGACGAGGATCTGGCTCGGCGTCGAGCTGTCGGCGCCGGTGGTCAGGGGGAAGATTGCGAGCGGCGTCTGGCCGGTCAGCTGGCCCATGTCGAGGGTGCCGCCGGTCTTTGGCGTGCCATTCAACGTCGGCAGCGTGCCGGCAACTACCGTGCCAAATTCCGGGGTCGCCTTGTTGGCACTCCCGATTGACGAATGAGCGTGAGTCTGAGCGCTTGCGGCGCCCGCTGCGATAGCAAGCGCGGTGACTGCGGCCAAGCTTGTGGCGGCCACTGCCCTTACGCGCGATCGGCGAGCTGCGGAGTTCCCGCCAGCTCGCTCTGAACTACCAGCACGATGCATGAGATCCAATTCTCCCTGATCTGTCCGAGGACGAGGAATGAAACGAGTTGGCCACTTTAGCCCGCCATAAGCCATTCGACGTCACGAAACTTACGCAATTTGCGGGTTTTTGGCCCTTTCTAACCGGCCACTAACAGCATTCTCACCCTGCTCTTAACCGAACCTTGTATGAGCGTAAAGGGCCCCAGGGATGAACACATGTCGGCCATTTGGACAATATGTCCACGCGGCCCCGGGCTCAGCTGCGTGTCAGCTTTTTGTAGGTCAGGCGGTGCGGCCGGTCGGCCTCGGCGCCGAGCTGCTCATGGCGGAAGCTCTCGTAGGCCTCAAAGTTGCCCTCAAACCAGCGCACCTGGGAGTCGCCCTCAAACGCGATCACGTGCGTGGCAATGCGGTCCAGGAACCAGCGATCATGCGAGACCACGACGGCACAGCCGGCGAAGGCAAGAAGTGCCTCTTCGAGTGCACGCAGCGTGTCGATATCGAGGTCGTTGGTCGGCTCGTCGAGGATCAGCAGGTTGCCGCCGCTCGCGAGCAGCTTCGCCATGTGCAGGCGGTTGCGCTCACCGCCGGAGAGCTTGCCGACCTTCTTCTGCTGGTCGGAGCCCTTGAAGTTGAAGCCGGCCACGTACGCGCGGCTGGCGATCGGGGTCGCGCCGAGCATCATCTGATCGAGGCCACCAGAGATCTCCTCCCAGACGTTCTTGTCCGGGTCGAGGTCCTCACGCGACTGGTCGACGTATGCCAGCTTGACGGTGTCGCCAACCTTGAAAGTGCCCTCGTCGGGCGTCTCCTGCCCCGTGATCATGCGCATCAGCGTCGTCTTACCGGCACCGTTGGGGCCGATCACGCCGACGATCGCGGCCGGCGGCAGGCTGAACGAAAGCCCATCGATCAGCATGCGGTCGCCAAATGACTTGCGCACGTCCTGGGCCTCAACGACGATGCCGCCCAGGCGCGGTCCGGCCGGAATGTGGATCTGGACCTGGTCGAGCTTGACGTTGCGATCCTCAGCGAGCAACGCCTCATAGGCGTTGAGTCGGGCCTTTGGCTTGGCGCGGCGGGCGCTGGCATTCATGCGCACCCACTCGAGCTCCTTGGTGATCGTCTTCTTGCGGGTGTCGTCGGCTTTGGCCTCCTGCGAGAGACGCTTCTCCTTCTGCACAAGCCAGCCGGTGTAGTTGCCCTCGTATGGGATGCCGCGACCGCGATCCAGCTCGAGGATCCAGCCGGCGACGTTGTCCAGGAAGTAGCGATCATGGGTGACGGCGACGATCGTGCCGGCGTAGTCGTGCAGATAGCGCTCGAGCCAGGCGACCGACTCAGCGTCGAGATGGTTGGTCGGCTCGTCGAGCAGCAGTAGATCTGGCTGGCTGAGCAGCAAACGGCAGAGCGCCACGCGGCGGCGCTCACCACCTGAGAGGTTCGTGACATCGGCGTCCGCGGGCGGGCAACGCAGCGCGTCCATCGCGTAGTCGAGCCTGGTGTCGAGGTTCCAGGCGTCGGCGGCGTCGATCTGCTCCTGCAAGCGCGAGAACTCGTCAGCGGTCTCATCGGAGTAGTTGGCCGCAAGTTCGTTGAAGCGGTCCATCAAGGCCTTGGTCGCCGCGACGCCGTCCTCGACGTTGCCGCGCACGTCCTTGGTGGGATCGAGGTGCGGCTCCTGCTCCAGCATGCCGACCGTCGAGTTCGGGTGCAGCTGAGCCTCGCCCTGGAAGTCATGGTCGAGTCCGGCCATGATCCGCAGCAGCGTCGACTTACCGGCGCCGTTGTATCCGAGCACGCCGATCTTCGCTCCCGGGTAGAACGAGATCGAGACGTCGGTCAGCACCTGCTTGTCCGGCGGATGGCGCTTGGACAGCTTGTGGGTCGTGAAGATGTATTCGCCTGCCATCGACGCCGAGGGTAGCGGGCGGGACGCTCACAGCCCCGCCGGGTGGCGAACGACGAAGCCGGCATCCTCACGCACCAGCGGATGCCAACCGATCCCGGGCAGGCCATCGTCGGGCCCGGCGGCGTTGTGGGTGTCCCAGCGCAGCCCGGCCACGTACATGTAGACGTGGTTTGCGCTGGCGTAGATAGTCACCCAGCGGCCAGGACCCGGTTGCCCCCAATGCTGGAACTGTGCCGCGGTCATATCGGTCTGGACCGGTAAGAGGCCACCTCCCCACAGGAGGTGAGCGACACTCGATGAACAGTCGTAGCCGGACGCGATCTCGCTCAGCGGCAGACCGTGGCCACCGCCATACACGTAGGGCTTGCCGACGATCTGATTGCCGGCGGCGATGATCCCGTCTACCGCCGCCGGAGCGCTCGCCGGAGCCGCGGCCTCATCATCTGGCAGCAGCGTTGCCCGCGGACCGCCGGTGGTCTGCACCGCACCTGCGCCGCCCGCCCCACAGGCGGGCGAAATCACAGAGATCTGGACCGTCCCCGCCCAGCGTCCATGCTCGTACGGGATACCAAGGCTGCGTGCCAACTCCCACCAGAGGTCGATCTCGCGTGGGTATCCGTCGATCGGGCCGCCGCCGAGTCCGATGTCGCGCTTGTAGGCGACGACCGAGCGCCCGTCCGATGAGATCGCAAGCGGCGTTCCGTAGGCGAGTCCGCCCAAGGCCGTGGCGGTCGTGAAGCTTGTGCCGCCCAGTTCGGCGTAGCTGTCGGGCTGCTTGCCAAGGTTCACGCCCGAGGATCCGACCGAGCCGCTCGACGGGTCACCAGGGCCGCCGTACTCGGTCGCCCCGACCGTCTGCGCGGAACCGCAGATGCCGATGCCAGAGCCCGCATCGAGTAGCGACATGGTGACAAGCCCCAAGGCAGCTGTGAGCATCGCGCCGAGCATCAGCGCGGTCACGACGATGCCTGCCCTGGGCAGGGGATTGGCGTCCATCCCGGCAAGCTACGACGAGCTCGCGGCCGCATCGGGAACTGGCACGGAGTTGACACAAACGCCAGCCGGA
>Ga0302314_10002256_pt1 | contig 35874 bp, 28 predicted proteins | sample III_Palsa_N2_3_FD_200533 | JGI IMG/M metagenome (GOLD analysis project Ga0302314, IMG submission 200533) | Peat permafrost microbial communities from Stordalen Mire near Abisko, Sweden - III_Palsa_N2_3 | ecosystem: Environmental > Terrestrial > Soil > Palsa > Peat permafrost | place: Sweden...
CTCCTGCACCAGCAGCCGGTTCGTGCAAACGCAGGTCTGGCCGGTATTTCGAAACTTGGATGCAAGCGCTCCCTGCACCGCCTCGTCGAGATCGGCGTCGTCGAAGACGATGAAGGGCGCGTTCCCGCCCAGTTCCATCGACAGCTTCTTGAGCGTCGGTGCGCACTGCGACGCCAACATGCGCCCTACTTCGGTCGAGCCCGTGAAGCTGAGCTTGCGCACCATGGGATTGGCCGTGAGCTCGCCGCCAACCGCCGACGCCTTGCCCGTGACCACGCTGAGCACCCCAGGCGGCACGCCGGCGCGTTCAGCCAGCACCGCGAGTGCGAGCGCGGACAGTGGCGTCTGCGATGCGGGCTTCACGACGATGGTGCAGCCTGCTGCCAGCGCAGGTGCGACCTTGCGGGTGATCATCGCGGCGGGGAAATTCCACGGCGTCACCGCCGCGCACACCCCGACGGGCTCCTTCAGAACGACGATGCGCTTGTCGCTCCAAGGCGACGGAATCACGTCGCCGTAGAGACGCTTCGCCTCTTCCGCATACCACTCGATGTAGCTCGCCGCATAGACGATCTCGCCCCGTGCCTCCGCCAGCGGCTTGCCCTGCTCGCTGGTCATGATCAAGGCCAGGTCGTCCTGGTGCTGCAGCAGCAACTCGCACCAACGTCTCAGCACCCGGGAGCGGTCTTCGGCGGTGCGATCCCGCCACGGCTCGAAAGCAGCCTGCGCTGCCTCGATGGCACGACGGGTTTCGGATGCCCCGGATTCTGGAACGCTTCCCACCAGTGTGCCGCTGGCGGGATTGCGCACATCGATCGTGTGACCCGAGTCGGCATGCACCCATTGGCCGTCGATGAAGCAATGGCTGCGCAGCAGCGCGGGGTCATTCAAATTCATGGTCTGTCTCAAAAGGAACGTATCGGCGCTCAGACACCGCGAGCAGCCGCAGGCATGCGTGCCCCGCCATCCGCCACTAGAGCGGCACCCGTGATGAACGAGGCTTCTTCGCTGGCCAGGAAGAGGCAGACGGCGGCCATTTCCTCGGAACGCGCCATACGTCCGAGCGCAATACGCGCCACGGTGCGTTCGCGCGCCTCCGAATCGGTGATTCCGAGCTCTTCTGCCAGTTCCTGCATCTCGCGCGCTGCCATGGGCGTATCCACCCATCCCGGGCACAGCGCATTGACGCGGACGCCGCGCGTGCCGTATGCCTGCGCCGCCGATCGGGACAGCGCCACCACCCCCGCCTTGCTCGCCGCGTAGCTGGCCGAGCCTGCGCCGGCGTTGAAGGCGGCCACAGAGGCGATGTTGACGACGGCGCCGCCCCCGTGCGAGAGCATGTGCGGAAGTACAGCACGCATCGTGCGCATCGTGCCGGCCAGATTGATCTCGTGCTGGCGAGACCAGATCCCGTCATCGATCCCGGCGGCATCGTCCTGGGCGATGACACCGGCCGCATTGACCAGAACGTCGATGCGGCCATGCCGTTCGAGGGTGGCCACCACAACGGCACGCACCTGCTCGTCCTGCGTCACGTCGCACGTCAGCGCCGTGACGCCCAGTCGCCGCAAGCCCTCGTCCAGCGTCGGCAACGGAATTCCGCTCGCCACGACAACAGCGCCTTCCGAGGCGAAACGACGCACCACGGCGGCGCCGATCCCCGTGGCGGCACCGACGACCAGAGCGACTTTGCCAGCAAGTGAATTCATCTCGAAGCCTTCATTGCTGGCCGAGGTTGGCCTCGGCACGGTTGAATTCGCCTTCCATCACGTCCTCGACGCAGGCCAGTGCGAAGAGCGGCTTGCGCTGGACGAACTTGGTCCAGACAAATGCATACAGCGCAGTCAACCCGAGCATCACGCCGAACGGAACATAGATGTCGCGTGGATTCATGTTGGGAGGCGTGATGTACCAGATTGCCATAAGGATGCCTGCGGAGGCCACGACCTGTGGCAACGGGAACCAGGGGGAGCGATAGGCACGCACGAGTTCGGGGCGGCGGATCCGCAGCAGAACCACGGACAGGTTCACCAGGAGGTAGGCCGTGCCCCAGGCACAGACAGCGGCGAGTACCAGCGGCAGGATCCGGTCGAGGTCGCCCTTGATGTAGATGACGTGAGCAATGGGGATCGCGGCCGACACCACAATGCCCACGACCGGGCTCCGATAGCGGGGATGGAGATAGGCGAACGCCTTCGGCAGCGCGCCGTCCACGGCCATGCCGTAGAGGATCCGCGGCAGGCCCGCCATCAGCGTGTTGATGGTCGCGGCGCCGGCGCACAGGAATGCGATGCCCAGCCAGATCCGGCCGAACGGGCCCAGCACCTGCTGCGCGAAGGCCGGAATCGCCTCCGGCGTCTCGAGCAGGTGAACAAGTCCCTTCGGATCGACCGCGGTGTTGGGCACCTGGCGTTGCACCGCCGCACCCCACATGAGCATGCACAGCGACACCATGCACAGGCCCACGAACATCGCCCGCGGAATCGATCGATGGGCGTTGCGCAGATCGGGGGCCAGCGGCGTGACGAATTCGACGCCGAGGAACATGAACATCGCCAGGCCGACGAGCGACATGACGGTGAAGGCATCGGACCCGACCGCTGACGCACCGAACCAGCCATCGAGCTTGACATGCGCAGCCATCGACAGGCCCAGAACGCCGAAGATCACCAGCGTCGTCCACATGCAGAAGGTGAGGACGATCTCGACCTTGGCAAACGCCGTGACGCCGAAATAGTTGAGTATGGCGAACAGGACCACCAGTCCGACGCCCACCGCCCATGTGGCGTCGTGCGCAGCGAGCATGCCGTGCAACTGCGGGAAATTGACGGTCGCCATGACGCCGGAAAGAATAGTCTCGGCGGTGCCGGCAAAGACATGCACCAGCATGTAGGCCGAGATGGTTCCGGTGATGGCGAAGAAGCGTCCGGTCCCGCACGCGATGTAGTCGTACACCGAGCCGGCGGTGGGCAGCAGCGCCACGGCCTCCGAGAAGGTCGAGGCCTGCGCCAGCATCAGCACGAACGCCACCAGCATCGCGATCACGAAGACTCCGCCGCCGATCGAGAAGCCCGTGGTCGCGGTCAGGATCACGGGGCTGGCCATCACGACGCCGATCGACGTGGCGAGTGCCGTCGGGAAGCCCACCACGCCGCGCGTCAGGTGCGCATTGGTGCGCTCCGCGAAGCTCTGGTGATCGCGACCCGGACCGGGGCGACCGGGTACGACCTTCGGAGAGGCGATCGCGCTCATGGCAAGCTTTCGGGTTCGTTGAAGGAAGGACTTTCGGGCAGCGTCGAACCACCGTCAACGACGATCGTCTGCCCCGTGATGTAGCGAGCCGCTTCGCTCGCCAGGAAGCACATGGCGAAGGCAATGTCTTCTGGCTTGCCAAGTTCACCCGCCGGGATGTGGCGTGCGATACGCGCCGCACGCGCGGGATTGGACAGCAGGGATCCTCCCTGCTTGGCGATGAACCCCGGCTCCACCCCGTTGACCGTGACGCGATCGGCGGCCAACTCGAGCGCGGCGCTCCGGATGAAGCCGTTGACGCCCGCCTTGCTGGCGGCATAGTGCGCGCTGCCGGGCATGGCCACCCGCGGCCCGGTGACCGAGGACGTCACCAGCAGGCGGCCCGCCCCCCTGGAGCGCCAGTGCGGCAGCGCGGCCTGCGCGAGCCAGAAGCACGCCTTCAGGTTGACGGCGAGGGTCTGCTCAAGCGCCGTGTCGTCCATGTCTTCTATCCGCGCCCACGGATTGACCGCCGCGTTGTGCACGACGATGTCGAGCGCGCCAAAGCGGCTGACGGCCTCGGAGACGGCCAGGTCGGCCTGTTCGTGGCAACCGATGTCGCAGCCGATGGCCTGGGCACTGCCGCCCGCCGCGCGGATGCCGTCGGCCACCGCGTGCCCAGCCGCTTCCGTGCGGTTGGCGATGAGCACGTGCGCGCCTGCTTGCGCGAAGACCCCGGCGATAGCCGCACCGATACCTCTGCCCCCGCCGGTGACGAGAGCGACCTTGCCGGCAAGACTGAATGCGGCGGGCGTCATTGCGTCAGTTCCTCGACCAGTTCGTCGAACACCGCGTTGTGCCTGTCGACGTCATCGCTGGTCGTGCCCGGACAGACCAGCATCATGTTGTGGAAAGGTGTGATCAACACGCCCCGATTCATCAGGAAGAGATGGAGCAGCGCCTCGAGCTCGGCATTGCGATGCCGCCTGACCTCCGTCGCGTTGAGCGGCTCGTCCGGTGCGAAAAGCGTTTCCACGCGCGACCCCACGCGTGTGGCGTGCCAAGCCAGTCCTCGACGGGCGATGCTGTCATTGACGCCGCGCTGCAGGCGTTCGGCCAGCGCCAGCATGCGCTCGAACGCATCCTCGGTCAGGACTTCGGACAATACAGCCCGCATCACCGACACGGTCAGCGCGTTGCCGGCGAGTGTGCCTCCCATGCCCGCATGGGCGCTCTGGCGAACGGTCGGGGGCACTGGCGGCAGCACCTCCCAGACGCGTTCGGCCATTGCCTGGCTCAGCCCGAACGCCGCAGCGGGAATGCCTCCGGCGATTGCCTTTCCGAGCACGAACATGTCGGGCTCGAGATCGTGCAGGCGGGTGTATCCGCCCGCGCCGCTGGAGATGGTGTGCGTCTCGTCGATCACCAGGACGGTTCCGGTCTCGCGCGTCAGGCGCCGCAGCGCCTCGTGGAAGCCCGGGGCCGGCGAGATCATTCCGTAGTTGGTCATCGCCGGCTCGGCCAGCACGCAGGCCACGTCGCCCTGGCGCAAGGCAGCCTCGAGCGCTGGAATGTCGTTGAACTCGACCACGCGTGAGAGCTGGTCGTGCGGGAAGAAGTTGTGATGGATGTTGTTGCGCAGGTGCACTTCGCCTTCGCGCAGCTCCACGTGGGCCTCCTCGACGCTTCCGTGATACGCCCCGGAGAACACCAGGACGCGTGGCCGATTGGTGATCATGCGGCTCAGGCGGATGCACGCGCGATTGGCGTCGCTGGCGGAGGTCGTGAGAGTCCAGTACGGGAGGCCGAACCGGCGCTTCAGCTCCTCTCCCACCCATTCGGCGTCGCCATTGGGCAGCATCAGCGAGGTCCCGATGCGGGCCTGCTTGGCCATCGCCGCCACCACGGCCGGATGGCCGTGGCCGCACATGCCGCCGGTGTCGCCGAGGCAGAAGTCCACATACTCATTGTCGTCCACGTCGGCAAATCGCACGCCATAAGGGCGGCCCTCGTCCTTGATGTAGATCGGCCAGCCGCCGATCCAGCGCCGCATCCAGTGGGACGGCGCCCCGTAGAGCCAGCTCGTCTTGCCGGCCTGGTAGAGGGCACCGGAACGCGCGTGAGTACTGGCGTAGCGCGATTGTTCGGCGGCCATCAAATGGGCGACGCGCGTGGGGGTCGGTTGGGAAGTTTTCATGGTGGAAATGGGTCGAGGAGTCTGGAGAAATATCAGTGCAGCCACGTGCCATCGGGGCCGATGAGCGTGATGTCGGTGTATCGCGAGCCGGGTCGCTGGCGGTCGGCGAGATCGACCGACCACCCCCCCAGGTCCACGACGCCGACACGGCGAAGGGTCTTGGCGACACCCTGTCGCGTGAGGGGTTCCGTGCCCGAGCGCAGTGCCTTGGCGAGCGTCAGAACGGCGACGCAGCCCTCAAAGCCGGGGTAGGAGGGAGCGAGGTCGCCCGCCTGCTGCAATGCCGAGCGATAGGTCTTGACGACGGGAATTCCCGTCGCCTGGAGGGAAGGCAGTACCTGCGCGACCACCAGCCAGCGTGCGGCCGGCCCGATCGCGCGCAACTGCGCCTCCGAGGCCGCGGTCGACAGCGCGTAGGGCACGATCTTCTGACCTCCACGCGCCAGGTCGTCCAGGCTGCGCAGCACGGCCTGGGTCTGCACGCCGACCGTCGCCAGGAGCACCACCTGCGGACTGGCCTTCGCAAGCGCCGCCACAGCATCCGCGGATCGATTGCCACGCAGAGGCACCACGGCGATGGCCGCAGCGCCCGTGGAGGCGATGGCTTCCTCGAACGCGGCCAGCGTCTCGCGTCCGAGCAGGTCGTCGCTGTAGAGGATCGCCGCCCGGTCGACGCCCAGCGTCTGGAGTTGCGTGGTCAGCCGCAAGGCTTCCACGCTCGGGTGGGTGCGCAAAAAAAATGTAGTGGGCAGCACGCCCGCCTGGGAACTCAGGGCGCCTGCGCCATACGGAGCCACGACGGCCAGTCCCTCCTGAGTCGCCCAAGGCAGCAAATCGGCGTTGACGGTCCGCCCCATCGGCGTCAGCAAGGCCACGATCTCGTCGCGTGCAAGCAGTTCGCGCGACACGGCAAGGGCCGCACCCTGCTCGCCGCCGTCGTCGCGCGACACCAGTCGCAGGCGGCGACCCCGCACGCCACCGGTCGCGTTGACCGCGCGGACGCACGCTTGGGTGCCCTGGCCGATCTCCCGTCCGACATCCGCGAGGCCGTCGGCATGCGAGACGATCTGGCCGATGACGACGTCCGTCGGCTCGACGGCCTGCGCCAGCGCACCCACTTCGAAGCCCACGCCTCCTGCGAAAAGAATCAGCGTCCAGGCGACTGCGCGATGCAGCACGGCCCGCGCCGGCGAAGTACCGCGATGGATCCGCAGGTTGGCCATGGACATGTCAGGACGACACCGGCCCAAGAAGGGCCAATGCCTTCTCGAACGAGTCGGCGGGTTGAGTCACATCGAAATGGACGACTTGCATCCCGGCGCGCCGACCGCCCTCGACATTGCGCAACTGATCGTCAACGAAGACGCATTCATGCGCAGGAAGGCAAAGGCGCTCGCAGCAGAACTCGTACGCTCGAGGATCCGGCTTCAGGATCTTCGTGTAAGTGGCATCGACCACCACATCGAACAAGTCGATCAGCGGCAGCCTGGCCCGGAAGTCGGCACCGTAGAAGAGGTCCAGCTCGTTGGACAGGATCGCCAGCCGGCGCCCGGCCGCCCTGGCGGCGTGGATCGCGGCAACCGCCTCGGGACGGATCACCGCCTGCACGTCGGCGCCGCGGGCCCGCTGGACGAACGTCTCCATCCGGTCCCAGTCTTCGCCCACCAGCCGTCCGACCTCGCGGGTGCGTGCCATCCAATAGTCGCGTTCGCTGATCTTGTCGGCCTGCATGTCGCGCCACAACGCGTCGTGATCCACGTCGAAGGGTCCGCGCCAGTCCAGCGTGCCGGGCGCAAGTCCCAAGGCCTGCTCCGACACGGCGTGGGTCTCGAACAGCGTCCGGCTGATCACGCCACCGAAATCCAGTACCAGTGCTTTCGCGCTCATGACGATCGATCCAGACAGTTCAAGAAAGGATGCCGGGCGCAATGAGGCCCTGGGCCACCCAGCGATCGAACACCTGCAGGGCAACGGCCGAAAAGGCCGCGTCGTTGATGTGCGCATCCACCACGTGCAACTCGGTATTGGGCGCCACGCCTTCGCGCAGTCCGTCGACGAGCGCCTCCAGGCCCTCAGGGTCGTGCAACGGCTGGCCCGGGCGATCCCAGCCTTCGATGCCTTGCGTCGGCAGCAGCAGGCAGGTCGGGCCGACCGCCTCGCCCAGGCGTTCGGTGATCGCACCCGCCACGTCGCGCCTCATTTCGACATCGATGCAGAGCGAGGCAATCAAGCGGTTGTGTGCGTGATGCGCTCGATGGGCGAATCGCTCGGGTCGCGGCAACCAGGCGGGATAGTCCAGCATGTCCGTCGCACCTGGCGCAACGATTTGCGGCACCCCGGCGCGACCGGCCCCTCGCAGTCGATCCGGACCCGCTGTGACGCAGGAGCCCCCGAGATGATTCACGAGCTCCTGAAGGCTGAAGTCCAGCACGGCGGCGAAGCGACCCTGACCGGCGAGTTCCTCGAATGCGCGTCCACCCATCCCGGTGGTGTGGAACACCGCGAGCTCGTAGCCGCGCTTCTCGAGCTCGGGCTTGAGCGTCTTCATGTAGGTGAGAGCGCTTGATCCCAGCGAGGTCATGCCCACCATCGGTCGCTCGAATGCAGGTGCCATCGCGCTTCGGCAGGCGCCCATCACGGCACCGGCTGCCTGCGAGAGTGCGGAGCGGCACAGGCTGTTGAGCCCGTAGAGCCCGCCTGCCCAGAGCACCATGATGAGATCGGGCGGGATGCGCTGCGCCGGCAACAGATGCGAATACGCGATGGTCGACAGCAAGACCTTCGGGAACCCCAGCGGCAGGGCACTTGCCACGTCGAGAGCGAGATCGGTGCCCATCGTGCCGCCAAGCGCCAGCAGGCCATCGATGCGACCCTCCGCCTGCAAGCGCGTGGCCAGCGCCGTCGCCCCTCGGGCCATGAGGATCATCGATGTGTTCTCGTCCCCACTGCCGATCACATCTGCCAGGGTCACGCCAGCGGCAGCCGCGACCTCGCTGTTGAGAATGTCGGGCGTGAAGGCGCCCCGGCCCAGGACTCCGACGTCCATCACCGTTGCGCTTCCGCCTTCCCTTTCAACGCAGGAACGCAGGAACGCGATCTCGTCACTCTTGGTGTCGACGGTTCCGATAAGAAGGATTCTTCGCATGGTGTTCATCGCGCAGGCATCAGAGCGCTTGGTCTACTGCGGCGAACGACGCCTCGAGAATGTCGACCAGGTGATCGACCTCCTCCAGCGTCATCACGAGCGGCGGCGACAGGATCATGTTGGGACCGGAGATGCGCACCATCGCGCCACGGCCGTAGGCTTCGCGGGCCACACGCTGGGGTATGTCGCTGGCGCGCGGAACCGGAATCCGCCCGGCCTTGTCGGACACCATCTCGAGCGCGAGCATCAGGCCGCGACCGCGGACATCGCCGACAAAGCTGAACCGCTTGACGAACTCCGCCATCCGCGCCTGGAAGTGCGCACCGACGCGTGACGCATTGCCCGGGATGTCGTGCTTCTCGATCTCGTCCAGCGTCGCGAGTGCCGCGGCCGCAGCCACCGGGTGTCCGCTGTAGGTATATCCGTGCGACACGGTGCCTTGTCCGGTGGTGTCGGACAGGAAGGCATCGGCCACCTTCTTGCCCAATGCGGTTGCACCAAGGGGAACGTAGCCCGATGAAATACCCTTGGCCAGGCACCAGATGTCCGCCTTCACCCCCCAAAGCCGGGTGCCGAACATCGAACCGCTGCGCCCGAAACCGGTGACGACCTCGTCGGCGATCAGAAGCACGTTGTTGCGGTCGCAGATCTCGCGCACCAGGGGCCAGTAGTTCGGCGGCGGCACGATCACGCCGCCCGACCCCTGGATGGGCTCCGCGATGAACGCAGCGACCGTGTCAGCGCCCTGGAACTGGATCTCGCGCTCCAGCAGGCCGGCGCAGATCTTCCCGAGTTCGATCGGATCGTCGGTATAGGCGTTGTGGTACGGCCAAGGCGTATCCACATGGAAACAACCCGGCAGGAGCGGTTCGTACGCGCGCCGGATGTTGGCCAGCCCGTTGACCGACATGCCGCCGAAGTGGACGCCGTGATAGCCCTGCTTCAGGCTGATGAATTTCGTGCGTTCAGGCTGGCCCTTGAGCTTCCAGTACTGACGCGCGATCTTCAAGGCGCCTTCGACCGCATCCGACCCGCCGTTGCTGAAGATCACCGAGGCCACGTCGTCCTCGGCCATCATTCCAACCAGGCGAGCGGAAAGTTCGATTGCCCTCGGATGCGAGGTACCGCGAAACGTGTTGTAGAAGGGCAGTTCGTCGAGTTGGGCAACGATAGCATCGCGCACGGCCTTGTTGCTATGTCCGAGATTGCAGCTCCACAGGCCGGCCACGCCGTCGATCATCTTGTGGCCATCGACGTCCCAGATCCAGCAGCCCTCCCCACGCGCAATGATGTCGGGACGCGTCTTCTGCATGGCCCTGGGGTGGGCCATCGGATGCCAGAGGTACTGGGCGTTGTCCTGCTTGAGTTGCTCGATGCTCGATTTCATGGTTTCTTCCTCGCTGCGGATGTACGGCTCAGGCGATCGCCCGATGGCCCTGGTATTTGCGTTCGATCCGTTGCCGCTCCGGTTGCGATTCGAACCACTCGATGAACTCGTTGATTCGCGCCAGCAACGAGGCGCCTGACCTGTCGCCGCGGACGCCCGCGACGAAGGTGCCCGGGCGATCGGTCAAGGGCTTGGGCAGCAACTCGATGCGGCCAAGCCACGGGCTTTCGCTGTCGTTCGCGGCCCAGTTGAAGATGGGCCGCTCGATGACGAAGGCGTCTACCGCCCCGTCGGCCACGGCATCATGGATGCGACCGGGATCCGCGTAGAGCGTGAGGCCCTTGAGGCGCACGCGCCCTCCGGGCACGCGTTCGTTGGTCCGCCAGCGCACACCCAGCCTCTCCAGGGCGGCGAACACGGTCGGGTCGTTGCCGCAGCCCACCACCTTGTCCTGCAAGTCCTCGACGCCGCCGATCCGCGCATCGCCAAACCGCCTGCACAACACGTACGGGTGCTCGGTATAGGGGCGTGAAAACGCCAGCCACGAGAAGTCGTCTGCCGGAGGAAGCGCGCTCCAGACGACATCGACGGGCGACTCGGCAAGGTCGCGGCCGAAATAGGGCAGGCTCAAGCACTGATCCCAGCGATGTTCGACGAATTCCGGGTTGACGCCGAGCCACCGTGCAAAGGCGCTCGCATAGGCGATGTCGAGCCCGCGCAACGCGTCGCGCGGTCGAAGTCTGAAGGACAGCCCGACGAACGCCGGATCACACCCGATGCGCAGAACACCCTTCGCGAGCACACCCTGCAGGACGTCGTGGTCGGGACCTTCCGGCAAGTGGCGGCGCCGCAGCGTCGATCCGATGGCCGCTTCGCGCTGCTTCTGTGGAAGTTCCGCGGCCGCGCCAAGCTCCTTGCCGATGCCCGAGGCTGCACGCACATGCCCGGCGACCTGCCGTGCCCGATCGTCCAGGTCGGGCTGCGCGGCAACAATCACACGATGGGTGTCGCCCAGGTTAGCGAACCTGCGGCCCGTCTCGGTGAACATGTCGTCCATGCGTTCAAGCGAATCACGGGTTCGAAGGCTCAGCTGCTTCATCGCCTCGTCGCTCTCTTGCGTGGTCTGGCCCACCTGTGCGTGCAGGTCGCCGAGGTCCATAACGATGCGTGCGCTGTTGGCGCTGGCTAACGTGCGTTCAGCCAACTGGCGCACCTCGCTGGCGACGACGGCGAAGCCGCGACCGACATCGCCGGCCCGGCCAGCCTCGATCGCCGCGTTGAGCGACAGGATGTTGATGTGACGAGCGATGGCGCTGACGTCGTCGAGCACTGCCACCACGGCGGCAGACTTGGCTTGGAGCAACGCGCGGAGATCGGCCATCAATGCGTGCACCCGGGTGCTCGCACTGGTCGATTCCACTTCCAGGGACTGCTGGATATCGAGCGAAAGCCGCTGGCTGGCCAGGATCAGGTCGTTCGCGGCGTCGAGGTCCTGTCCGAGCCGTTCGGACGCATGGGCAATCTCGCCACTCGCCTGCTGCATGGCGTCCACGCCGAGCAAGGCGGATTGCAGGAGCTGCTGTGCCGTTGACTCGGCAAAGGCCGTCAACTGCCACGCCCGCGCATCCGCGTCCGCATGGGCAGGCGCACCCTTCCCGTCTTCGGCCGATTCGACCTGCCTACGCACGATCCAGTCGAACATGTCTTCGTCCCTCAGCACGGAACACCGACGAGGACCGTCTTCAGCTCCGTGTAGCTGAGCAGGCCCTCGGCGCCCATTTCTTGCCCATGCCCGCTCTCCTTCCACCCGCCAAAGGGCATCTCCGGTTGCGACACACCGAACGTGTTGATGCCGACCATGCCGGCCTCGAGTTCCTCGCCCAGCCGGTGCGCCGTGACCAGATCACGAGTGAACCCGTAGGCCCCCAGCCCGTAGGGCGAGGCGTTCGCCAGGCGGATGGCTTCGTCGAGATCATCGAATGCCTCGATGGTGGCGATCGGACCGAACGGCTCGGTTCGTGCAAGCCGGCACGCAGCGGGCACCTCTGTGAACAGCGTCGGTTCGAAGAAGAAGCCTGGCCGATCCAGCTGCTTTCCTCCGCACAGCAGGCGTGCGCCGTGATCGAGCGCATCGGCGACCAGCGACTTCATGTCGTCGATGCGGCGGGCATGCGTCAGCGGCCCCATCTGCGTCGACGCGTCGAGCCCCGATCCGAGTCGCAGCCTGCTCGCCGCCGTGGCGAAGCCCGCGCTCCACGCATCGACGTGCTTGCGGTGGACGTAGAAGCGGATCGGCGACGCGCAGACCTGGCCGGCGTTGCGGTACTTGGCCGCGACCGACGACTTCAGCGAGAAATCGAAGTCGGCGTCCTCGCAGACGATGACCGGCGCATGGCCGCCCAGTTCGGGCGTGTAGCGCTTGACGCCGCGCGCGCACATCTCGCCGAGCAGCTTGCCGACGGTCACCGAGCCCGTGAACGAGATCTTGGCGATGGCCTCATGGGCGATCAGGAGCGTCGATACCTGGGAGGGCTCGCCGCACACCAGATTGATGACGTCGGGAGGCACACCCGCGTCCAGGAAGCACTGCACCAGCGCGATGCAACTGCCGGGCGTCTCCTCGGCGGGCTTGATCACGACGCTGCAGCCGGCCGCCAGCGCGCTGCCGATCTTGCGCGCGGGAAGGTTGACCGGAAAGTTCCAGGCCGTGAAGGCGGCGACCGGCCCGACAGGCTGGCGCATGACGGTCTGGCTGAGGATGCCGGGGACGCGCGGCGGCACGGTCCGGCCGTAGAGCCGCTTGGCCTCCTCGGCCTGGAAGTCGATGATGTCGGCTGACAGCGTGACCTCGCGCACGCTTTCCGCCAGCGGCTTGCCCTGTTCGAGCGTCAGGATCCGGGCAATCTCGTTGGCACGTTCGCGCATGAGATCGGTGGCGCGCCGGATGATCGTGAAGCGCGCCAGCGCCGAGAACCTGCGCCAGAGCACGAAGCCCCGGGCGGCGGACTCGGCGGCGGCGCGCAACTCGGCTTCGCCGGCCAGGGGAAGCAGGCCCAGCGGCGAGCCGTCCGCCGGATTGACGACGCTGCGTTCGCCGCCGGAGGCTCGCGGCAGCCATTGGCCGGCGACGTGAAGTGCGAGAGAGGGATAGGTCATGACCGTCAGGGGTTCGATTGCACAGGAGCCGGGGTCGCGTTCGAGACGACACCCTGGCGTGAAAACAGCACGAGACGGCCCTTCTCGCCCAGGACGAGCGCGGTGAGCGAGATGCGATCGCTACGCACTTCGGCGGCGAATGTCGCGCCGTCGTCCCTGCTGCGCAGGACCAGGCCGTCGAGGCCGACGCCCACGATCTGGCCGCCCGATTCGGCGAGGTCCGTGACGGACGACTTGCTCGTGGTGTCGATGCGCGTCCAGCTTCGTCCTTCGTCGACGCTGCGGTACATCGAGCCGCGCAGGCCGCCGACGAGCAATGCGCCCTGTGGCGTCGCCACTCCGGTCCACAGCGATCCCTTGTAGCCGGTCGACAGGTAGGCCCAGGTGCGACCCTGGTCGTCGGAGCGCAGCACCATGCCGCGCTCGGCCGGCGCATAAAGGCGCGCCTTGGCGTCGACGAACAGGCCCAGCAGATTCAAGTCGGCCTTCTTCGCGCCCTCGGGCACGGGCACGCTGACGGTCTGCCAGGAGGCGCCGCCATCATCGGTGGCGATCACCAACGACCACAGGCCCACGGCCACGCCGCGCTTCGCATCGAAGAAATGCAGTGCGAACAGCGGCCTGTCGCTCTTCACGTCACTGCGCTGGATGGACCAATGCTCCCCGCCGTCGACGGTGTGCAGCACGACGCCCCAGTGTCCGGCGGCCCAGCCCTGGCGCGGGTCGACGAAGCTCACCGAGGTGAGCGTGGAGTCGACCGGTACCGCGCTCGCCTGACGGAATGTCGCGCCGTCGTCGTCGCTCAGCAGGACGACGCCATGATCGCCCACCGCCACGATATGCGAGCCTGCGCGCGTGCTGGCGATCATCGTGGCCTGCGCGGCGTGCCCCACGATCTGCGCCGGCACCAGCGTTGGCGAAGGCTGCGCCTGGGCGACGCGTGCCAGCGCCAGCAAGACGACCAGCAGGAAGGAGAGGAATGTCTTCATCGATGCGACTCCCTGCTTCAGTGTTGCAGGAGCCCGGAGGCCTGCACCGGCTTGCGCCGCGGGAACAGCTTTTCCAGCCAGACCGCCAGGGCCGGCAGCGCGGTCATGGCCATGACCATGTTGACCATGAACATGAAGGCCAGCAGCTTGCCCATGTCGGCCTGGAACTTCAGTTGCGAGAACGACCAGGTGGCCACGCCGATGGCCAGCGTGATCGCGGTGAAGATCGTGGCCGTGCCGACTTCCAGGATGGCCAACTCGACGGCCTTGACGATGGACTGCCCGGCGGCCAGGTGGAGTTGCAGGCGGTTGTAGATGTAGAACGCGTAGTCGACACCGATGCCGACGGCCAGCACCATCACCGGAAGCGTCGCGACCGTCAGTCCGATCTGCAGTTCCTTCATGAACCAGTAGCCGATGAACGTGCCCACCGTCAGCGGCAGGCAGCAGGCGATGACGGCGCGCAGATCACGGTAGACCACGAACACCAGGATCACGATCGCGGCGTAGACGTAGAGCATCATCGGCAGCTCGCTGCGCTCGACTTCGTCATTGATCGCTGCGAGCACGCCGGCATTGCCAGACGCGAGGCGGATCGTGATTCCCGGCATGGGATTCTTGATGCGGAATTCATTCACCGCATCGATCACGCGCTGGATCGTGACGGCCTTGTGATCCGTGAGAAACAGATGTACCGCCGTCATGCTGCAGTCCTTGCGCATCGTGCCTCGAATGCGAGCGATTTCGGTCGACAGGGCGGCGTAGTTCCCCGGGTCGATCGGCACAACGCTCATCTTCGGATTGCCCTCGTTGTAGCCCTCGTTGAAGAGTCTCAACTGGCCCGAATAGGACACCACCGAGAGCACGCCTCTGACCGGTTGCAGCGCCCAGGTGAATCGATCCTGATAGATACCGACATTGACGTTGTCGCAGGACGACGGCGGCTCGGCACCTGGAGCGGACGCGATGCCCGATAGCGAAGGAGCCGGCGACTCGAAGATGACCGTCAGCCAGTCCAGCCCGGCGTCGTAGTTCGTCGAGATGGACACCGCGTCGCGATTGAATCGCGCATCCTCACGAAGCTCGGGAGCGCCCGGCTGCAGCGTTCCCACCACGCGATCGCGGCTCTGCCATACGGCGGTGGCGAACACCGCGCCCACTACCGACAGCACGACGGCGGCATTGCGCGGTTCGGCGCAGCGTGCCACCACCGCGAGCCACCTGGCACGCTGGCGCCCCTTGCGCATGGCCGTCTCGGCATAGGCCGAATCGACCTTGAAGAACGAGGCCGCCACGGGCAGCATGACCAAGTTTGTCAGGATCTTGTAGGCCACGCCCAGCGATGCCGTGATCGCCAGCTCGCGCACCATCGGTATCGGGATCATCAGCAAGGTCACGAAGGAGACGAACGCCGTGACCAGCGCCAGGGTGCCGGGGATCAGCAGCCCGGTGAAGCTCTCCCGACAGGCTTCGTAGGTAGAGCGTCCGTGCGCGATCTGCCGGACGATGAAATTGATCTGTTGAACGCCATGCGACACCCCGATCGCGAACACGAGGAAGGGCACCAGGACGCCCAGCGGGTCGAGCCCGAAGCCGAGCAGGCGCAGGGTTCCGAATTGCCAGACCAGAGAGGTGAGCGAGCACGCGATGGGCAGCAGGGTGAACCGCCAGGAGTGGCAGTACCAGTAGACCGCGGCCGCGGTGAGCAGCAGAGCGATGGCGCAGAACTTCATCACCGAGGCTGCACCGTCGGCGATGTCGCCGATCTGCTTGGCGAACCCGATGATCTGGATCTCGTACCCGGCGTCCTCGAACTTGGCCCGGATCTTGTCCTCGAGAAGGTGGTTGTAGGCGATGTAGTCGAGCTTGGCGCCGTCCTTGTCGAACTCGATCAGCTCAGCGGTGATCATCGCGCTGCTGCCGTCGCGCGACACCAGCGTGCCGACGAAGCCGCCCTGCTCGGTGGCGCGGCGGATGTTGGCGATGATCTCGGGCGTCAACTGGTCGGGCGTGATGGTGCCGTCGATCAGAGGATCCGCGCGAAAGCCCTCTTCGGTGATCTCGTTGACGAAACTGTTGGGAGTCCACAGCGATTGCACGCCAAGACGTTCGACGCTAGGAAGAAACGTCACTGCCTGGGTCACGTCGTACAGTCGCTTGAGCGCGGCGGGCGTCCAGATGTCGCCCTTCTTTCCATCGTGGTCCCGAGCCTTGACGACGATGTTCAGGCGATTCGCCCCAAGCACGTCGTTGCGGTAGGTCTGGAACGTCTTGATGTACTCATGCCCGATCGGCATCTGCTTCTCGAAACCAGCGTCCATCCTCAGTTGCGACGCGAACCAGCCCATGACGACGGTGAACAGTCCCAGCACGAGGAGAATTGCCGCACGGTGGGCAAACGCCACTCCTTCCATGCGCTGCACTGCACGCACGAGAATCGAGTCGGGAGGACGGGGAGTGGTATCGGGCACGGAGGAATCTCTCTTTTCTTTCACGGCGGTTCGCTGGGGACGCAAGCGACGTCTCAGGCATGCAGGACGCCGTGTGATCACGCGCGGAGGCCGGAAGCGGGCGACCCGACTCCGGCCTCGCGCCGATCAGAAGTTGCGCGACAGCGTGAGGCCGACGAAGTTGCGATCGCGATAGGGCTGGTCGTAGACGGTCGAACCGCCCCAGAAGGCCGTGTAGTTGACGGCGAACTGCCAGTTGGTCGGGTTTTGCAGCAGGCTGATCACGAAGTTGGCCGACTTCGCGCCTTCCATGAACAGGCCAACCGTGTTGGGCGTGCGGCCGCTGACGGCCTGGAAGTAATAGACCTCCGGCACCACCTGCCAGCCCGGCAGGAGCGTGCCGTCGTAGACCCAGCTGAAGTCGAAGTTGTAGCCCCAGGAGGTCTTGGTGCCAACCGGCGTGGGCGTGCCGGTCGCGCTGTACTGCTGGCCCCAGCCCCAGCCACCGGCGCTGATGGGGTCGCCGCCGTAGGTCTGCTTGAGTCCCGGATAGTCGATGACCACCGATTCAGCGAGCAACGTGGCGGTGTCGGCACCCAGGGCCTTCAGGACGCCGGCGGCGTTGCTCGGGGTCAGGCTCAGCAGCCCGGTCAGGTGCCACTGCAGCCGCTTCTGGTCGGTCCAGCAGTTGCCGCCCTGGGAGGAACAGCCGGTCGCGGCCGAGTTCAGCGCCACGGCGTCGCGCGGACGATACGACAGCTCCGTGCCCACGGCCCAGTCGCCCAGCGGCAGGTTCGCGCTGAAGCCGATGAGCTTCCGGTCTTCCGGATAGGCCCAGCCCGCAGCCCCCGTCCCGTCGACGTTGGTGCTGAACTGCGGCGCCTTGTCGTTGTAGCTCATGGCGTACAAGCCGAGGTTCAGCTGCGTGCCGTCAGGCTGGTAGCGCAGCGCGGCGCCCCACTGGTTCTTGTCCGAGCCGCGTCCCTGCACCAGGCCGTACGCCGAATGCCCCAGGCCCAGACCGTTGGTGTTCGACCAGTAGCTGCCGGTGGGTGGCATGTAGTCGGCATTCCAGGCGGTCTGCACGTAGGCCTCCGCGTTGAGCCCGTTGCCGAGGCCGGAAGCCACGCTGACGATCGGTGCTGGCAGAAACACTTCCTTGAGCTGGGTACCCGGCTGCGACAGGCGCATCACGTCGATGGCGTTGGTGCTGTTGATGCCGCCGGGCAGGAACAGGCTCTCGCCCCAGCTGATCACCTGGTTGCCCACGCGCACGCGGACTTGCTGGTCGCCGACGCTCAGGCTCTTGCTCACCCAGAAGTCCAGCAGCCGCGGCTTGAAGCGCAGGTCCTTGCGGGCATCGGGGGCGAGTCCGTCCGACACCGTCGCCGGGGTCGTGGCGCTGGAATCGCCGGTCGTCTCGGTCGCGGTGAAGTCCTTCAGCCAATTGACGCGACCCAGGAACGTCCAGTCGTCGGGCATCTTCAGGAGGAGCTCATGGCTGCCCTTGATGTACGTCGTGAAGGCGTCGCCTTTCGCATAGTTCAGGTCGCCCTGGTCGCCGAGCGCGGACGTCGGCGCAAGGCAACCCGTCGGGACGCCGGGACCCGTGGCGCCCTCGGTGATCAACGTGCAGGACGGATTCTTCGTGCGGATGCCGGTGCCCACGCTGACCGTGGAATCGAAGTTGCCGGTGCCTCCGGCGAAATCGAACGTCACGGCCTGCGCGCCAGACCCTGCCACCGCGCATGCAGCCATGGCCACCAGCCTCAGCCTGGCCTTGAAATGCCTCTTCATGGTCGAACTCCTGTGAACTGAAAGGGGGATGTGCCGCTCAGCGCTCGCTGATCGCGCGCAGGTTGTCGGAGGTGTAGAACGCGGCGGTCAGGCGCGGATTGCCGCCCGGCTCGGTGATCCAGCGAACATCGCTGCCCCCACCGACGCCGTGCTCGTCATACACATAGCGCCCTTCGAGCAGGTTGTATTGCGCGAACGCGGACACGTCGCACGCCCCCGTCTCGTAGACCGGGATCGAGTAGCCCTCACGCACCTTCCAGAGCTTGCCCTGGCCGTCGTAGTCGTCGGCCACGAGCGGGTTCCAGCTGTCTTCATCGAGGAAGAAGGTGCGCTTGGGCGCCAGGTGGCGCATGCCTGCCTTGACCGTCGCCTCGATGACCCAGACACGATGCATCTCGTAGCGACGATGTCCCGGCTCGATGAAGTCCTTCTGCGCGACGTCCTCGAACTTCGCGGTGAAGTCATATGAGCCGAAGGAGTTGTACGGCACGATCATTTCCTTCTTGCCGACCAGCTTCCAATCGAAGCGATCCATCGCGCCGTTGAAGACATAGGGCTCGTCCAGCGTGTACTGGTTCTCGAAGCCGATCTGGGGGGCGTCGTACGCGTAGGTCGGCATCCGGCGCACACGGCGCTGGCCTGGGAAGTAGTAGAAGGTTTCGGTCGGCGCTTCCGAATAGATGGTGATCGCCAGCGCCTGCCCGGCGAGCGCGGTCGGCGCCGAGTAGCCGTAGTAGACGAAGTTCTCGATCTGCGGCAGCTTGCTGAACATCGCGGAGCCCTTTGCACCCCACGGGTAGTAGTTCGTCTGCTCGGAGTAGGCCTTGATCCACTCGTCGCTGCCCTTGCGCGGAGACGCTGCAGTGATGACGTTCTTGTAATCCACGGCCAAGCCGCGATAGCGCATCTTCTCGTTCCACATCGCCTGCGCGCCGTTTTCGGGGATCGGGAACGGGAAGCCAGGCAACGCCGCTTCCTGCAGGGCCCAGCCGTTGTCCTTGAGCTTGCCGACGGACACGTTCTTCTTCGTGTTCTCGGCGACAAATTCGGGGACACCGCAAGTGCGATGCGTGGGATACACGTCCATGCGGTACCCCTTGGTCTGCTTGACAAGCTGGACCTGTCCCGGTGAGAGCTTGTCGGCGTATTTGTCGACATTGCTCGCATCGATCGAATACAACGGCTTCTCGCCTTTGTGCTTCCAGAAGTCGACTCGCTTCTTGCCCCAGGCCCAGCCCGGCATCGCGGGTTCGGTGCCTGCGAATGCGGGGATGCTGCCGTCCTTGCTCGCTTCGGGTTCTGCGCCCGTTGCCGTCAAATCCCTGCCCAGTCGGGATGCATCGCGCGTCTGTGCGTCGCTGGTTCCAACGGCCGCGGCGACGGCCAGCGCCACCAGCAACGGACGCGTCGCAATTCCAGTCTTGACCATGGTGAACTCCTCGCGTTGATGAACAAAACGACCTCGACGGGTCGACAGGGCAGAAGGTAAGTTGAGGGGCGCTCAGGCCGTTATCGCGGAACCACAGAGCTCACGTCCATACAAACCCTAGGTACCGAAGTCAGCCTGCAAGCCTTGTTCGACACGCCGACAGGCTGCCTTCAGCGATAGGCCCTTTGGTCCACTCGTGCACCTGCGGCAACCAAAGGGCAGTACCGATCGATCCCGATTGACCGCCGCCCGATCGGCACGTAACTTGCACTTCCGATCGCTTGCACCGTCGACTACTTCGCGCCGCTCATCCGCCGCGCTGCTGCATGCACCAACAACAGTACAAAGTGGCTTCAGGTCGTGACCGACCGGATGAACCCTGGTCGCTAATGGTGCATTCGACCGACATCGACGACCACGCCGGGGCGCAGACCCAGTGGTCGCTGAGCTATGACCAGTTGTCGCGCGGCCGCTTCGCCGGAACATTGAACCTGCTTCAGTTGCCAGGCGTTCGGCTCGTGCACGAGACGACGAGTTGCGCAGTTCGCCAGAGGGGGCAGATTGGCGAAGGCCATTACGGTTTCGCGATGACGCTCGATCAGCCAGGAGAGGCCATCTTCAACGGTCAGAGGCTCGATCGCGAATCACTCATGATGGGCCGCAGCGAAGAGCTCGACATGTCGACGCCTGCCGGATTCAGCATGATCGGCATCGTCGTGGAGGGCAAGCTGCTCTCATCGCTCTGGGAGCGCATGTACCAGAAGCGCCTCGCCAATTGGCTCGAGCAGCAGATCGTCCTCCAGTTCAACCGTGCGGTTGGCGAGCTTCTGCGAGCATCCCACCTGGATGTCCTCCACCGCGTGGCCGCCAGGCCCACCCTGCTGCAGGATCACGACGTCATCCTGCAGATTCGGGACTCGATACTGATTGACTGGATAGAGGCGATTCCGGCCCGTGTGGACGCGTCCGGCCTTCGCACCGTCGATGCACGCAAGCGCGTGGTGCACAAAGCCTGCGAACTGATGCTTGCGCGCCGCGATCAGCCGATGACGATTCTTCAGTTGTGCAGCGAAATTGGCGCGAGCCCGAGCAAGCTCGAATATTGTTTCCGTGACATCCTCGGAATCACTCCATCAAAGTACCTTCGAGCTCTGCGCCTGAACGGCGTACGTCGCGATCTGAAGAGCGGCATCGCCAATGGGCTGGGTGTACAGGACATTGCGACGCGCTGGGGGTTCTGGCACCTCGGTGAGTTTTCTGCAGATTTCAAGCGCCAGTTCGGGGAATTGCCATCGGCGGCACTTCGGCGCGCGCGTGCCGAAGCAGCGTAGCGTCGACGTCGCCTGTCGCATCACAGCTGCGCGGTACGCCTAAGGCGCGTCGACATCCCACGCCGGCTCTGGCGCGAACTCAGCGGCCAAGAAATCAAGCATCGTGCGCAGCGCACCGGACATGTTCTTGCGTGACGCGTACACCGCGTGGATGCTTAGGTCACGCGGTCGCGCGTCGCGCGCAATGATCACCAGTTGGCCGCGGGCGATCAGTGGACCTGCGAGGTAAGTGGGCAGCAACACCACGCCTGCGCCACAAACTGCGGCCTGCAGCAGTGTGGTGGACTCGTTGGCGCTGATGTTGCCGCTGACTGCCACCGTTACCGGCTCGCCGTCGCGTTCGAAATGCCACAGGCTCTTGCCGTAGTAGGCGTGGGTGAGGCAGTTGTGGAAGGCGAGATCTTCTACGCGCCGAAGCGCGGCGTGCCTGCCCAGGTAATCCGGCGAGGCGCACACCACCGATCGGCAAACGCTCAAGCGTCGTGCGATGAGGTTGGGATCCAGGTCGTTGGTGATGCGGATCGCCAGATCGATGCGCTCGTCCACGAGGTTGACGGCCCTGTCCAGCACCACCAGGTCGACCGCGACGGCCGGATGGCGTTCGACGTAGCGCGCCACGGCACGCGCCAACTGCGCTTGCCCGAACGACGTGCTCACCGTGATTCGCAGCAGGCCTTGCGGCGCCCCTTCCGGCGTTGCGACGGCGCCACGCAAGTCGGCCGCGAGCTCCAGCATCTGGCGGCAGCGCGGCAAGACCTCCGCGCCAGCCGCCGTCAGGCTGAGCCGGCGAGTCGTCCGGTGCAGGAGTCGTGCACCGGCCCACGCCTCGAGTTCAGCAAGGCAGCGCGAGACCGCGGGTCGCGACAGCTCGAGGCGATCGGCGGCCGCCGACTGACTGCCGCTGTCGACCACGGCCACGAACACGTGCATGGCCAGCATCTTGTCCATGATTCGACCGTTCAGCGGAATTATCTTGCGCAGATTCTAGGGTTTATTGCATGGATTCCTGCAACTACTCTGCGTGCCTGCCGATACCGGCCGTCCCAACGGAGATCCCACGATGCGTCGAATCCTGTCCCTCCCCGCCCTCGCCGCCCTCGCCGCCGGCGTCCTGTCAGCCACCCTCGCCGCCACGGCCTTGGCCGCGCAGCCGCTCAAGCTCGAGGTCTACAACCCCGGACCCCAGGCCATGTTCCCGGTCTCGTCGGTGCTGGTCACCGGCCAGAAGGAAGCGATCCTCGTCGACGCCCAGTTCGGCAAGACGCAGGCCAGCCAGCTGGTCGACAGGATCCGGGCCAGCGGCAAGACCCTCACCACCGTCTACATCAGTCACGGCGATCCGGACTATTACTTCGGCCTTGAGACGATCAAGTCCGCCTTCCCCGCCGCGCGGATCGTGGCGTCGGCCCAGACGGTAGCCCATATTCAGCTCACGCGCGCCGACAAGCTGGCGTTCTGGGGCCCTAAGCTGGCCGCCGATGCGCCTCAGGCCACGATCGTGCCCGAGGTGCTTCAGGGTCATTCGCTGAGCCTCGAGGGCCGGCGCCTCGACGTCGTAGGGCTCGATGGCCCGCAACCCGAGCGCAGTTTCGTCTGGATCCCGTCGATCAAGGCGGTGATCGGCGGCGTCGTCCTGTCGAACAACGAGCACGTGTGGATGGCTGACACGCAGACGCCGAAGTCGCACGCGGACTGGCTTGCGACGCTCAAGTCGATCCAGGCCCTTCGACCCCGTGTCGTCGTGCCCGGCCACTTCCTGGCGGGCCAGTCGACACCGCTTCACGCCGCAGTGTTCACCGCAGACTACATCCGGACCTTCGATGCCGAAGCCGCCAAGGCCAAGAATTCCGCCGCACTGGTCGAGGCAATGAAAAAGCACTATCCCGAGCTGCCGGCCGACGCAGGCCTCGACATCAGCGCACAGGTCGCGAAAGGCGAAATGAAGTGGTGAGGCCTTTCCGTGGGCGTCGTTGAGCGCGGAGCCGCGACATGCCTTGCACGCCGCCTTCGCGCGAACGAACCTCGCGGCCTCCACGCAAGCTGGCGGGCGAGGTCACGGGCCGCCGGATCAATGCAACTCAGCGCGCGCCGGGCGTCACAGTGCGCGATGCCCGGGTGCCGGTCCACGACCGCGATGACGGGTCATCGTCCGCGACCTCGAGGTCGGTACCCATCGGGTCCCGTCCGCGCGAGACGGCAGCGAGCGAGACGATGCAAAGGCCGATGAGATACACGCCGATCAGCCACGACTTGCCGAAACTGCCGATGATCCACTGCGCGATCGTTGCGGCGAAAGCACCTCCCAGCACCGATCCGAGCGCATAGGCCACCGACGCCCCCGAATAGCGTACCTTCGCCGGGAACAGCTCGGCATAAAAAGCAGCCTGGGGGCCGTAGCTCAGACCAAGCGGGATCGTGAGGACAACCGCAGCGATCAGGAACTGCACGATGTCGCCGGTATCGATCAGGAACCACATCGGCACGGCCCACAGCGCCAGCAGCGCATACCCGACCTGGAAGGTCTTCACGCGGCCGATGCGGTCGGCGAGCAGACCGCCTACGAGCGTGAATACCAACCAACTGACCGCGGCGGCAGTGCAAGTCGCGAGCACTTGGGAGACCGGCAGGTGCAGCGCCTTCTGTCCATAGCTGATAAAGAATGCGATCAGCAGGTAGCCGGCCGCATTGTTGGCGACGAACACCAGCGCGGCGCGCACAACGGTGCTGGAATGATTCCGGAACAGTCGCCCCAGCGGCGCCGACGAGTCGCGCTTGCGCTCGTGCATGCGCACAAAAACGGGCGACTCTTCGACACTTCGGCGAATCACCGAACCGACGATGATGAGCACGATGGACAACAGGAAGGGAACGCGCCAGCCCCAGGCAGCGAACTGCTCCTTGCCCAGCGTTGCGTTCAGGAGCAGCAGCACCAGCGTGGCCAGGATCATGCCGAGTGGCACACCGATCTGCGGGAATGCGCCGAAAAATCCACGACGCTTCGCGGGAGCGTGTTCCACGGCCATCAGCGCCGCGCCGCCCCACTCGCCGCCTGCAGAAATCCCCTGCATCACGCGCAGCAGGATCAACAGCACCGGCGCCACAGCGCCAGCCTGCGCGTAGGTCGGCAGCAGGCCGATGGCAGCAGTGCTGATGCCCATCAGCACCAGCGTGGCGACCAGCATGGTCTTGCGACCGACGCGATCGCCCAGGTGACCGCAAACGAGAGCGCCTAGCGGACGGAACAGGAAAGAGATGCCTATCGTCGCGAACGACAGCAACTGGGCTAGCGCCGGGTTGGTCTTGGCGATCGGGCCAAAGAACAGTGGCCCCAGCACCAGACCGGCCGCCTGGGCGTAGATGAAGTAGTCGTACCACTCGATGGCGGTGCCGACAAGGGTCGCGGCAAGCACCTTGCGGTCTTCGCGAGCTGCAACATGGGCGTTCATGGCGATTGTCTCCTGGGCCGACCGGCCTCGATATCGTGGACATGCCGCCCGGTCCGCGCTCTATGGCCGATTCTTGCTCGGGCGATCTGCATTTGGGCCGTGCTTGCCGTTTCCGACAATATTTGCCAATCCCAAACGCGTTTGCAGTATGAGATCTGAATTGGTCATTGTCAAACGCATTTGTTCATATCGATTCCCCTACCTTGCGCAAATCTGGCGCGAATGGGAAGAGGGGCCGTCGCCCTGCCGACAGGCGACTGCCCCGTTGGCGCAATGCCTGAACTCGAATGCTCAGGCGTTGCCGGGTGCGCCAAGCTCCTTGGCGACACGCTGCGCGCAGGCACGCAGTTCGAGCGCGATCTGCCCTTGCAAGCCGACGTCCAGGGTGGCCGCCGGACCGACGGCCGTGATGGCTGCGGCTATCTCGCCCTGGTGGTCGAAGATCGGCACGGCCATCGCGTTCACGCCAGGAAGCGTCTCGCCCTGCGAGCGGCACAACCCGTGTTGGCGAACCTCGCGCAGCAACGGCAGGAAGTTCGCCCAAGACGGCACTGCCGAAGGGGGCGGTACGTTGGCGATGACGGGCTCGGGATGCGCCTTCTGCCGCTGTTGCTCGGCCTTGAGCAGGCGCTTGGCGTCTTCATCCGAGTGAAAGGCGGCGAATAGGCGGCCGGTGGCCGTTCCGGTCAGCGAGAAAACCGTCCCCTGGCGCATGTTGACGTGGATGGGGGCGGGCGACTCCTCGAGTCGAACGATCGTCGCGCCACGCGATCCCCAGATCGAGACTGCCGCTGTATGGCCGATACGCCGCGTCAGCGCGGGCAACTCGGCCGCGGCCACCTGAACGGGGTTCGCCTGTTTGAGGCTGATCAGACCCAGTTGAAGGGCAAGTGGCCCAAGCAGGTAGCGCCCGGTCTCAGGATCCTGCTTCATCAGTCCGATGCGCGCGAAGCTCACCAGGTAAGCGTGAATCTTTGCAGCTGGCATGTCGGCTTCGCGCGCCAACTCCTTGAGCGCCATCGGCAGGCCGGTGTGGGCCATTGCGTGCAGCAATTGCCCGCCTACCTCGATGCTCTGGATGCCGCGCTGCCGATGGCCTTCGATGCTGTCGCTGGGGTGGTCTGTTGAGCTCATCGGGGACAGTTTACCTAAGACAAATTTCATTTGACGCCGCGGCTCAAATGGATCACCATTGACGAACTCATTTGCAAAAGACAAATCCTTTGGAGCATCCACCCATGTCCGACGTCAAGAAGTTCGCCTCCCAGGCCGACCTGGAAGAGAAGAAGGTCACCTTCAGCCAGCTCAGCGAACATGCCTGGGCCTACACCGCCGAAGGCGATCCGAACACCGGGATCATCATCGGCGACGATGCCGTTCTCGTCGCCGACACGCAGGCGACGCCGGCCATGGCGGCCGACGTCATCCGTCGCATCCGCGAGGTCACCGACAAGCCCATCAAGTACGTCGTGCTGACCCACTATCACGCGGTGCGCGTGCTCGGCGCGAGCGCCTACGGCGCGCAGCAGATCATCGCCAGCGAAGACACGTACGACCTGATCGTGGAACGTGGCGAAGCGGACAAGGCGAGCGAGATCGGTCGCTTCCCGCGCTTATTCAGCAATGTCGAGACGGTGCCGCCCGGCATGACCTGGCCCACGCTGACATTCAACAGGAAGCTGACGCTGTGGCTCGGCAAGGTGGAAGTGCAGCTGTTGCAGCTCGGCCGCGGCCACACTAAGGGCGACACGGTCGTCTGGCTGCCGCAGGAACGCACGCTGCTCAGCGGTGACCTAGTCGAGTTCGATGCGACGCCGTATGCGGGCGACGCCTATTTCAAGGACTGGCCGCAGACGCTTGAGAACGTGGCCGCCCTGAAGCCGCTCGCGCTGGTGCCCGGCCGCGGCCCGGCGCTGAAGGGCGAGGCGCAGGTGGGCGACGGCCTGCGATCAACGGCGGGCTTCATCGCCGACGTGCGCACCAGCGTCGAAGCGGGCGTGGCCGCGGGCAAGAACCTGAACGCGGTCTACAAGGACACGTTTGCGAAGCTCAAGCCCAAGTACGGCCATTGGGTGATCTTCGACCACTGCATGCCGTTCGACGTCACGCGCTGCTTCGACGAGGTGACCCAGTTCGCCGACCCACGCGTGTGGACGGCCGAGCGCGACCGCCAGATGTGGGAGACGCTGGAAGGCTGACCGCCCGGTCGGCGGTCCGATCGATCCGCCGGGGATGGCCGCCCCGGTACACAGACGCACCCGCACAGGTGCGCGGAGACAAGCATGCAACTCAACGAACTTGCCGGTCGCAAAGGCGAGGCGGTCGACTACCAGAAGCTGGTGTTCGACTACCAACCCAACGCTGACCAGGCCACCCTGGCGCCCGTGCGTCGGCCCGTCGCGGTCGTCGGCGCTGGACCGGTGGGCCTGTCGCTGGCCATCGACCTGGCGCAGCGCGGGATCCCCGTGGTGGTGCTGGACAACGACAACACCCTCTCCACGGGCTCGCGCGCGATCTGCTTCGCCAAGCGCACGCTGGAGATCTTCGACCGGCTTAGGTGCGGCGACCGGATGGCCGACAAAGGCGTGTCCTGGAACGTCGGCAAGGTGTTCTTCCGCAACGAGCAGATCTACAGCTTCGACCTGCTGCCCGAACCGGGCCACGCGCGCCCGGCCTTCGTGAACCTGCAGCAGTACTACGTCGAAGGCTTCCTGGCCGAGCGCGCCGGCGAGCTGCCCTTGATCGACATGCGCTGGAAGAATGCCGTCAGCGGCGTCGAGCAGCACGATGACCATGTCCTGCTGACGATCGCCACGCCCGATGGTCCGTACCAGCTCGAGGTCGACTACGTGGCCGCTTGCGACGGCAGCCGTTCGACGACGCGCCAGCTGCTCGGCCTCGAATCAAAGGGGCGCACCTTCCGCGATCGCTTCCTGATCGCCGACGTGCGGATGAAGCACGAGGCGCCCGCCGAACGCTGGTTCTGGTTCGACCCGGAGTTCCACCCCAACCAGAGCGTGCTGCTGCACCGGCAACCGGATGGCGTCTGGCGGATCGACTTCCAGCTCGGCTGGGATGCCGACCCCGAGGAAGAGAAGAAGCCCGAGAACATCCTGCCGCGCGTCAAGGCGTTACTGGCGCACTCGGCGATGAAGGACTTCGACTTCGAGCTGGAATGGGCCAGCGTCTACACGTTCTCGTGCCTGCGCATGGACAAGTTTCGCCATGGCCGCGTGCTGTTCGCCGGCGACGCGGCCCACGGTGTGTCGCCGTTCGGGGCGCGCGGCGCCAACTCGGGCGTGCAGGATGCGGACAACCTCGCGTGGAAGCTCGCCGCCGTCCTTCAGCGGCGCGCGCCCGATGCCCTGCTGGATACCTACGGCGTCGAACGCGAGTACGCCGCCGACGAAAACATCCTCAGCTCCACCCGCGCGACCGACTTCATCACGCCCAAGAGCCTGGTGAGCCGCCTGTTCCGCGACGCGGTGCTGGACCTGGCGAAGAACCATGCTTTCGCGCGCACGCTGGTCAACAGCGGCCGCCTCTCGGTGCCCGCCACGCTGCACGGCTCGACGCTCAACACACCCGACGACGGCGCGTTCGATGGCGCCATGCTGCCCGGCGCGCCCGCTGCCGATGCGCCCGTCACGCTGCGCGACGGCCAAGCGTCCTGGCTGCTGCCGCAACTCGGCCCGGGCTTCACCGTGCTGCTGGCCGCGCCCGATGCCGGCGACCTCGCGAAGGTCGATGGCCACGGACTCGACGTTAAGGTTCTCACCGTCGATGCCGCCAAAGGCGATCTCGTCGACACGCAAGGCTTGCTCGCCAGGCGCTACGACCTGCGACCCGGCACCGTCTACCTGCTGCGCCCGGACCAGCACGTCTGCGCCCGCTGGCGCGCCACCGGAGCCGACGAAGTCGGCCGCGCGATCCGGCGTGCGCTGGGCATCGCCTGAAGGAGCCGACATGGAACTCATCACCTCGCCCCACCTCGACGCACCCGACGACTTCTACGAGGCGTTGATCGACGCGCATCGCGACCTGTCGACCGATGCCAGCCATGCGCTCAATGCCCGTCTCGTCCTGCTGCTGGCCAACCACATCGGCGCACTGGACGTGCTGCGCCAAGCATTCGCCGCTGCGCGCGGAGACATACGATGACGTCCGCCGAATCGCGCTACCAGAGCGGCTTCGGCAACGAGTTCGCCACCGAAGCCTTGCCCGGCGCGCTGCCCATCGGCCGCAACTCCCCGCAGGTGTGCCCGTACGGACTCTATGCCGAACAGCTGAGCGGAACGGCCTTCACGGCGCCGCGCGCCGACAACCGACGCAGCTGGCTCTACCGCATCCGTCCCTCGGCCCAGCACGAACCGTTCGAGCCGCTCGCCAACGAGCGCATAGTCAGCAGCTTCGATACCCTGCCCGTCTCGCCGAACCAGCTTCGCTGGGATCCGCTGCCCCTGCCGCAAGCCTCCATTGATCTGATCGAGGGACTGGTGACGATGGCGGGCAGTGGCAGCCCACGCGCGCAGACCGGAGCGGCGACGCACCTCTACGTGGCCAACCGGTCGATGAAGGAGCGCAGCTTCTACAACGCCGACGGGGAGATGTTGTTCGTGCCCCAGCTGGGCGCGCATCGCTTCGTCACGGAGCTGGGCGTAATCGATGCGCAACCGCAGGAAATCGTCGTGATCCCGCGCGGCGTCCGCTTCCGTCTGGAGCTGCCCGACGGCCCGGTGCGCGGCTACGTCTGCGAGAACTACGGCGCGCCGTTCAGGCTGCCCGACCTTGGCCCGATCGGCTCCAACGGGCTGGCCAACTCGCGTGATTTCCTCACGCCGGTCGCGGCCTACGAGGACATCGCCGGCCCGCACGAACTCGTCGCGAAATTCATGGGGGGCCTGTGGACGGCGCGCATGGACCACTCCCCGATGGACGTGGTGGCGTGGCACGGCAACTTCGCGCCGTACAAGTACGACCTGCGCCGCTTCAACGCCATCGGCTCGATCTCGTTCGACCATCCCGATCCGTCGATCTTCCTGGTGCTGCACAGCGCGTCCGACACCCCCGGCGTCAGCAACATCGATTTCGTGATCTTTCCTCCCCGCATCCTCGCGATGCAGGACACCTTCCGTCCGCCCTGGTTCCACCGCAACGTCGCCAGCGAGTTCATGGGACTCGTGGACGGCGCCTACGACGCCAAGGCCGAAGGCTTCGCACCGGGCGGCGCCAGCCTGCACAACTGCATGAGCGGCCACGGCCCCGACACGCAGACCTTCGAGAAGGCCACGCGCGCCGACACCGCGCAGGCGCATGTGATTCGCGACACGATGGCCTTCATGTTCGAAACCCGGCTCGTCTGGGCGCCGACGCCGTTCGCACTCCAGTCCGCCCAGCTTCAGCACGAGTACTACCGCTGCTGGCAAGACCTGGCCAAGCACTTCGATCCGAGCCATCCATGATTGAACTAAATGACACGCATGCCCCCGACCTGACCAGTTGGGTGAGCTCCGCCAACGACCCCACGAATGATTTTCCGATCCAGAACCTGCCCTACGGGCGGTTTCGCATTGCCGGATCGGACGCGGCACCTCGGGTAGGCGTCGCCATCGGCGACCAGGTGCTCGACCTGCAGGCCGCGGGCCTGACCACGGGGCAGGACATGGCCGTGTTGATGGCGCTCGACGCCACCGGACGCGCAGCCCTGCGTCACGCGATCTCGACGGCGCTGCGCGCCGGCAACGAAAGCGCTCACCTGCGGGCCGCACTGGTCGCGCAAGCGGATGTCGAGATGGTGTTGCCGTGCGAGATCGGCGACTACACGGACTTCTACACCGGCATCCACCATGCGACGACGGTCGGCAAGCTGTTCCGACCGGACAATCCGTTGATGCCCAACTACAAATGGGTGCCCATCGGCTATCACGGTCGCAGTTCCTCGATCGTCGCGAGCGGCCAGGCCTTCCGCCGACCGCTGGGCCAGACGATGCCCGCCGGCGCGCAGGCACCGGCGCTCGGACCGACGCGTCGACTGGACTACGAACTCGAGCTGGGCATCTTCATCGGCAGACCTCGCGATATGGGCGATCCGATTGCCCTGGACGAGGCCGAATCCCACGTCTTCGGGCTGGCGCTCTTCAACGATTGGAGTGCACGCGACGTCCAGGCCTGGGAGTACCAGCCGCTGGGCCCGTTCCTCGCCAAGAACTTCGCGAGCACGCTGTCGCCGTGGATCGTCACCACGGAGGCGCTGGCACCGTTCCGACGGCCATTCACTCGCCCTGCCGGCGACCCGCAGCCCTTGCCCTACCTCGATTCGCCAGCGCATCGCCTTTCCAGCGTGTTCGACATCGAGCTCGAGGTCTGGCTGCAGACCGCGCGCATGCAGGCCGCCGGCCAGCCCGGCGAGCGGCTGTCGGTGTCGAATTTCGCGGACGCCTACTGGACTGTCGCGCAGATGGTGGCGCACCACACGGTGGGCGGCTGCAACCTGCGTACCGGGGATCTCTTCGGCACCGGTACCCTGTCCGGCCCCGGCCCCGGCGGGGCGGGCTCGTTGCTGGAACTGAGCCAGGGTGGCAAGACGCCCGTGACACTGGCCAACGGCGAGACACGCACCTTCCTCGAAGACGGCGATGCCGTGATCCTTCGCGCCTCTTGCAACAGCCCAGGCCAGCGCCGCATCGGCTTCGGCGAGTGCCGCGGCACCGTGCTTCCGGCCCGCGCGACGGCCGCATGACATCCAGCGCAGTCACGCTTCACGGCTATTTCAGAAGCTCCGCCGCCTATCGGGTTCGCATCGCGCTGAAGCTGAAGGGGCTCTCCTGGTACCACGCGGGGGTGCACCTGCTTCGCGGCGAGCAGCGCGGCGCCGCCTACCGCAACCTCAATCCCCAAGGATTGGTACCCACCCTGCAGGAAGCCGATTTCGTCCTGACGCAGTCCCTGGCCATCATCGAATACCTGGAGGAACGGCATCCCGACCCATCGCTGCTCCCCAGAGACATCCGGGCGCGTGCCCAAGCCCGGCAGATCGCCGCTGCGATCGCGTGCGACATCCACCCCCTGAACAACCTTCGCGTCTTGAAGTACCTGGAGTTGCACTCCAATTTCGACGAGATCGCCAAGCACGGATGGATTGCGCACTGGATCGCGGAGGGATTTGCGGCGCTCGAACGCGAACTCACCGGCATGGCGTGCGGGACTTTCTGCGTCGGGGACCAGCCGACCATCGCCGACTGCTGCCTGGTGCCTCAAGTCTTCAACGCGATCCGTTTCGGTGTCGACATGGCGCCGTATCAACGGATCCGCGCGATCGTGCAGGCTTGTGAGGTGCTGGATGCGTTCCAGCTTGCGCACCCGTCCAGGCAACCGGACGCCAACTGATCGAAGAGGAGCCCCGCGGCCCCGCCGATGCGCCAGGTGTCGCGTCACTGCGGGGCCCGGCCCGCGCTTGCATCCGACGCGTGCCCGATCATCTTGGCGGGGGATTCCATCCCAGCCGGCTGGATATCTGGAGCGCTGCGGCGCGCACAGCCGACGCGATGGGCGAATCCCAACCGGCCGGAAAGGTGTCCTGATGCCCTGTGGCGGTTATCACGATCACCGGCTTTCCTTCGTGGTCGAAGGCCGCGGCGCTGAAGGCGTTGACGCCAGGGATGGGCTTTCCTTCGGCACGAACGACCCCGTGCAGCTTGAATTCCGCCGCAGCTTCCTTCAGTTCTCGCGATCGGTGAATGAGCAAAGGGAACTTCTTGAAATCCGGCTCGCCCAGCGGGCCGGCAAGCGCCTGCTCGATGCTTTCCGACGACATGACGGCCGCAAAGGCACGCCCCGTGGCCGTCCCCCAGATGGACATCACCGTCCCAGCGCGCATCGCAATGTGCAGGGGCTGGCGTGCTTCGATCATGCGAATGATCGTCGGGCCGAAATTTCCCCAGACCGCCAGGGCGACGGCATGCCCGGTCGACGCCGCGAGTTCCTGCGCGACCGGCAGCGCGGCCTTGAACGGATCGAGCTGGTGCAGGAATGCGAGACCCAGCTGGAGCGCTGCAGGCCCCAGCGCATATTGCCCTGTCGCCGGATCCTGCTCGATCAGGCCGAGCTTGCCGAAGCTGACCAGGTACGGATGCGCCCTCGACGGCACGATCCCCGACCTGGCGCCCAGATCCTTCAGGTTCATCGGCCCCGGACTGTCGGCCAGCGCGAGCAGGATGCGACCGCCCACCTCGATCGACTGGACGGCTCGCTGTTCTTTTTCCACGGGATCGGCAGGTTGCATTCGGGTCTCGTTCGATCTCATCGACCACTCAGTGTGACGCATTTTCCAATTGCTCTGCCCGCGCGCGCGACAGTCTTCAATTCGGTTCTCCGTCATGCCACCGGGTTTTGTTGCATTGACCCGGATCGGCTATCGTGAGCGGATGACGGCCCCCCTGAAGAAGACGATGAACGACGCGTTGCGCAAGGTTGTCAAACGACTGCATTGTCCGCTGGACGCGCACGGAGCGGATGAAGATATCGGCGACGTCATCGACGGCCTTTTCAGCTGCTCTTGGATCAGGAGAACCGCCAGGGCGTAGCGCTTGGCCGGCTTAAGGTACTGCATCTCGCGAATGTTGAGTGCCCGGTACTCGAGGACGAACTGCGCTTTCTTCGGAACGGAAACATCCGTGATCGCCGGAAGACCGGCAGCAAGGGTTCGCAGGCCTTCGATGTGGGTGAGGAAGCTAGCCACTTCTCGAACGCTGGGCTGTTTGGGCTCACGCTTGAGCGAATCCCACTGGCTGCGCCCCTGTTGCGTCCGAAACATGCGGTCGATCTGGGTACGCTGCACGTCGCTGAGCACGCCGGCGATCGCCTTGTAGATCGCATCATTGACACGGCCCGCGCGGCTGGCCATCCGAGATAAGGAGCCGAACGTCGGCAACTCGTAGCGGTGGTGAACCAGTTCGTCGAGGAGGACGTTGAAGATGTCTAGAAGCTCTTGCTTGGTCTGAGCCACCTTCCTCGCCTCTTCCTCGAGCCAGGCGGTGGACTCCTCGTCGAGAGGGCGCAGCCCGACGAACTCTCGCACCCGCCGTTGGTGGATTGATTTGCTGTCCGACTCCTCGTAGGCCTGCAGTGCGGCCTTGTTGAAGGCCGGCACGCGATACCACCGGCACAGGTGAACGATGATGGGGCGCGGCACGCTCGCCAAGGTGACGAAATAGCCCAGGCGTTGCACGACCTTGAGCTGGACCGTGAGCAAGACCTGGATCGTGACGCGGCGGTAAGTGTTGGCGATGAACTGACGTTCGGCCTGCGAAGGCGTGAATACCGAGAGCCGTTGTTGCTCGTCGATCTCGACAGGCAACTGCGGATACGCATTCTCGTGGGGGCCGCTCATTCGTTCAGGCTCCGAGTACAGCGCGCGCGAGCACCGGTCGACTCGACCCTGGCGCGCGCACTGCAGGGTCCTGTAAATCGAAGGTCACCTATTTTGCGCAGCTTCGTTGAGTCGCCGAAGCCCATGGCTGCTCAGTGGCGGCGACCATGGGCACCACCACGGGCTTAGCCATTCTCATGGCCAAGCCGGCGGCGAGGACGAGGTTCGTCGGGTTGATACGTCTTGGGGGCCACTTGTGCTCGAGGTCTTCGAGGACGGAGTCCTGCCGCGGTTCCGACTACGCGGTGGCCGGGCCGGTGTTGAACCGGCCTCCGCGTGGATGGGTGCGTCCGTGGAGACCCACCGTCCGGATGGAAGCCGGCAACTATTCCGCTTCGTCGATTGCGGGGGCGTACCTTGAATCCATAGAGGAAATTCCTGAGCCCCACGAGTTTGGGGCGCGCTTGGCCATCGCGTGCGCTGGCGTCGAGGAGTTCCATGAGCTGACCTTCGAGGAGCACGACCATGGCTACGGGGAGCCCGATGCCAAGACACATCGAGACAACAACTTTCGGGCGGCGCTGGTGCACGTCATCGCCGACGCGGCCGTGTCCATCCTTGTCACTGCCGGCTTGATCCGAGGACGCTTGGGGCCCAGTCGCTGCCGTTCGCGAACGGCCGGTTTCGAGCGGTACATCGCGCCGGATGCAGCCCAGTCAGGTCACTCATGAAGATTCGTCCTCCTGACCAAGCGATCCGGATGCGCCGGCCGCCGCGGGGAGGATCCAGCGGGCAAGCGTTGCGAACATCTCCTCGATCTTGATTGGCTTGGCGATGTGGTCGTTCATGCCAGCCTCCATTACCCTCTCGCGGTCGCCGACCATCGCGTTGGCTGTCATGGCAATGACCGGTAGCGCGCGCCAGCGCGGGTTCTGCCTTAGCGCGCGCGTCGCGGCATAGCCGTCCATCACCGGCATCTGGCAATCCATCAGCACGAGGTCGAAGGACTCGCGCTCGAGCCAGTCCAACGCCTCTTGGCCGTTGTTCGCCGTGCGCAGCACCAAGCTGGCGCGGCTCAATACGTGACGAGCAATCTCCTGATTGATCGGGTTGTCCTCGACCAGCAGGATGCGGGCACCGGCTAGGTTGGCGTGGCAGTCGCTGGCCGATCCGTCGCGTCTGCCTTCGCGCGATGCGTGCTGTCCCGCCGGGCGCGACGGTGCCTGGTCGTTCCAGCCGAAGCGCGCCGTGAAGCGAAAGCGGCTGCCGCTACCGAGCGCGCTGTCCAGCCCGATCTCGCCGCCCATCAAGCGCACGAGATGGCTACTGATGGCCAGCCCCAAGCCTGTGCCGCCATAGCGCCGGCTGGTTGAGGAGTCGGCTTGTGAAAAAGGCTGGAACAGGCGCTGCTGCTGTTCGGGCGAAATGCCGATGCCGGAGTCGCGCACCTCGAAGCTCAACAGCACGGCCGCGGCGTCGCGCTCGATCTCCCCGACCTTGACGGCGATCTCGCCGCGCTCGCTGAACTTGACCGCGTTGTTCCCCAGGTTCAGCAACACCTGCCCGAGCCGCCTCGGATCGCCCTCGAGCGCTGTCGGCAGCTGCGGCGCGAGTTCGAAGACGAGCGCGAGCCCCTTCTCCGCGGTCTTCATGCCGATCTGCGTGGCCATGTCGTCGAGGACGTCTCCGAGTTCGAACGGGACGCGCTCCATGGTGAGATGACCTGCCTCGATCTTTGAGAGATCGAGGATGTCGTTGAGGATGCCCAGCAGCGAACCGGCCGCGCGATGCAACTTCTCTACGTAGTCGAACTGCTGGGCGTTGAGGCCGCTCTCCAATGCCAGGTGCGACATCCCCAGGATCGCGTTCATCGGCGTGCGAATCTCGTGGCTCATGTTGGCGAGGAATTCGCTCTTCGCCTGATTCGCGACCTCCGCTCGCTTCATCGC
>Ga0302314_10002257_pt1 | contig 35871 bp, 30 predicted proteins | sample III_Palsa_N2_3_FD_200533 | JGI IMG/M metagenome (GOLD analysis project Ga0302314, IMG submission 200533) | Peat permafrost microbial communities from Stordalen Mire near Abisko, Sweden - III_Palsa_N2_3 | ecosystem: Environmental > Terrestrial > Soil > Palsa > Peat permafrost | place: Sweden...
CTACCACTATCAGCGTTGGGGCTACGGTGATCACCTGCCCTTGGGCTGGTTCGCCGCCTCGTTCTGGATCAACGACTTCCTCGACTATGACCTGGCGGCGCCCCCCTACGGCTACGCCTGGGTTCGCCAGGGACCGGACGCCGTGCTGGTCAACGTCAACGATGGTACGGTGGTCGAGGTGGCGTACGGGGTCTTCTACTAGCCTCGCCTGATCGGCCGGACACACGAAGAGCCCCCGGACTTTGCGGTCCGGGGGCTTTTCGCATGAGCGGAGCGGCTTGACGGGGCGGCAAAAAGGAGGCTGAAAGCGGCCCTTCGCCAGCGCGCCCACTTGCGCCGCGCTAAAATCCGCTCCTCTGGAGACCTTCTGATGCGTGTCTATTACGACCGCGACGCTGACCTCGCTCGCATCCTCGACAAGAACATCGCCATCGTCGGCTATGGCAGCCAGGGCCACGCCCATGCGCTGAACCTTCGGGACTCGGGTGTAAAGAACGTGGCCGTAGCGCTCCGTCCGGGCTCGGCGTCGGCCAAGAAGGCCGAGAGCGAAGGCCTGAAGGTCATGACCGTGGCGGACGCCGCCGCTTGGGCGGATCTCCTGATGATCCTCGCGCCCGATGAGCTGCAGCGGGATATCTACGCCAATGAGATCGCTCCCAACATCCGTGACGGCGCGGCGGTGCTGTTCGCGCATGGCCTCGCGATCCATTTCCGCCTGATAGAGCCCAAGGCGTCCATCGACGTGCTGATGGTCGCGCCCAAGGGCCCGGGCCACACCGTTCGCGGCGAATACGCCAAGGGCGGCGGCGTGCCCTGCCTGATCGCGGTGCACCAGGACGCCTCCGGCGGCGCGCTGGACCTGGGCCTGGCCTACGCCTCCGCCATCGGCGGCGGCCGCTCGGGCATCATCGAGACCAACTTCCGCGAGGAATGCGAGACCGATCTGTTCGGCGAGCAGGCCGTGCTGTGCGGCGGCCTGGTGGAGCTGATCCGCGCCGGCTTCGAGACCCTGGTCGAGGGCGGCTATGCGCCGGAAATGGCCTATTTCGAATGCCTGCACGAGGTGAAGCTGATCGTCGACCTGATCTATGAGGGCGGCATCGCCAACATGGATTATTCGATCTCCAACACCGCCGAGTTCGGCCAGTACGTGTCCGGCCCGCGCGTGGTGACCCCCGAGACCAAGGCGGAGATGAAGCGCATCCTGGCGGACATCCAGACCGGCCGCTTCGTGCGCGACTGGATGACCGAATGCGCCGCCGGCCAGCCCAGCTTCAAGGCCACACGCCGTAGAGCCGCCGAGCATCCCATCGAGGAAGTCGGTGGTCGCCTGCGCGCCATGATGCCTTGGATCACCAAGAACGCCCTGGTCGACAAGGCGCGGAACTAGCCCTCCGGGTTTAGTCCCAACCCAACGCCGCTTCGCCGCGGAGGATCGCCTCCACGGCGTCGGTGTGTTTGTTCCCGCCACGGTCGTGCAGAACCAGCGGCGGGAGCAGCGTCAATGGCGCCTTTCCGGTCTTGATCGCCCGCACGAGCACACGTTTGGCAGGCTCGTCCACGAACGGGTGAATTGGGCACACGCGCATTGAGCCAGCCTTCGCGCCCAGTCCTGCGAGCAGGTCCGCCAGGCGGTCGGCGCGATGAATGATGGTGATCGATCCGCCCTCCCGCACGGCCTTGAGCAGGAACCCGGTCCAGGCCTGCAGCCCGCCGTCAGCCATGTAGGCGCCCTCACGCGCCGGATGCGGCCCGCGGATCGCTCCTGGGTCGTCGAAGAAGGGCGGGTTAGCCATCACGGCGTCGAACGGCTCTAGGCCAAGCGCCCTAAAACCCTTGTCAACGTCGCCGCCGACGATCTCGACCCGTGCATCGAGACCGTTCAGGTTGACGTTCTGGCGCGCCAACGCGGCGGCCGAGGGATCGCGCTCCACGCCGACGAACAGAGATTGCGGGCGCCGGACCGCGGCGGCCAGCAGGGCGCCGCCGACGCCGCATCCGGCGTCCAGCACCCGTGCTCCCGGCTTGGCGTCGCAGGCGGCGGCCAGCAGGGCGGCGTCGAGGCCGGCGCGATAGCCGACGCGCGGCTGGAGCAGCCGCACCCGTCCGCCCAGCAACAAATCTTCGCTAATGTCTGTTTCCGGCGCGGATTGCGGCATTGGCGAGGGGTTCAAGCCTTGTGCTTGTCTTGACCGTGACCTAATCCCTCAACCATTGTCCGCGCGATCGCAAGGCGATTGCGGAGGCCTTCGACTGTTCCGAAGGCGTCCCAACCAGGAGCCCAGGGTTTTGGACGCAGCCGCGGTCACCGCTTCCCCAGCCGGTTCGGCCGAACCGCTTTCGCGGCTTGCCGGCGCCGACATGGCTCGCGTGGACCTGTTGATCACCGCACGGCTGGAGAGCCCGGTGCCGGTGATCCCGGCCCTGGCGCAACATCTGATCGCGGCGGGCGGCAAACGCCTGCGCCCCCTGCTGACGGTGGCGGCGGCGCGCCTGGCCGGCGCGCGGGATAACGAGTGCCTGAAGCTGGCGGCGGCGGTGGAGTTCGTTCACACGGCCACCCTGCTGCACGACGATGTGGTCGATGGCTCCAAGCTGCGGCGCGGCAAGGTCGCGGCCCATCTGATCTGGGGCGGCTCCTCCAGCGTGCTGGTGGGCGACTTCCTGTTCGCGCGCGCCTTCGAACTGATGGTCGAGGCGGGGTCGATGCGCGCTCTGCACATCCTGGCCAAGGCCTCCAGCATCATCGCCGAGGGCGAGGTGCTGCAGCTGACCCGCGCCCATGATCTCAACCTCGATCAGCAGACCTATCTCGACATCATCGGCGCCAAGACGGCCGAGCTTTTTGCGGCGGCGGCCGAGGCGGGCGCCGTATCCGCGGGCGCGCCCGAGCGGGAAATCACGGCCCTTCGCCAATTCGGCTTCAACCTGGGCATCGCCTTCCAGCTGGTGGACGACGCCCTGGACTACGGCGGGGTCACCGAGACCCTGGGCAAGAACGCGGGCGACGACTTCCGGGAAGGCAAGGCGACGCTGCCGCTGCTGTTGGCCATCGCCCGCACGGGCGCGCGCGAAACCGCGTTCTGGGAGCGGACCATGACCCAGCTGAACCAGACCGACGCCGACTTCCGCCGAGCCCGCGAGATGATCATCGGCACCGGCGCGCTCCAGGCGACGGGCGATCTTTCCCGCCACTATGCGGACGAAGCCAAGACGGCTCTCGGCTTGTTTGCGGACAACGATTGGCGCCGGGCGCTGGAAGACTTGGCGGATTTTGCCGTCACCCGGGTGACGTAGAGCGTATTGCGTTTGGGTTTGCTAAACTCCGCTCATCCCGGCGAATGCCGGGACCCAGATCATATGACTCGGTGGTCGGGGAATCCCATTCAGGCCGAGCTAACCAAGGTCCGCGTTTTGACATCTGGGTCCCGGCATTCGCCGGGATGAGCGGTGATTTATTCGGACGAATGGCGGCCCGGCCATGACGGGCTGAGCCTACTTCAGCGACCCACAGAACCTCTGAATCCTCACGCACGCTTCCTCCAGCAATTCGTTCGAGGTTGCGTACGAGATGCGGAAGAATGGCGACAGGCCAAACGCGCCGCCGTGCACCGCGGCGCAGCCCTCGGCGCCGAGCAGTTCAACCACGAAGTCCTCGTCGCTCTCGATCCGCTTGCCGGATGGCGCCGTCTTGCCGATCAGGGCTTCACAGGAGGGATAGACGTAGAAGGCGCCTTCCGGCGTCGGGCAGCGCAGGCCGCTGGCCTGGTTCAGCATCGACACAACCAGATCGCGGCGGGTCTCGAACAGCTTGGCGTTCGGCTTGATGAAGGCCTGAGTCCCGTTCAGCGCCTCCACCGCCGCCCATTGCGAGATCGACGAGGGGTTTGACGTGGTCTGGGACATGACCTTGGCCATGGCCTTGATCAGCGGCTCGGGCCCGGCGGCATAGCCGATCCGCCAGCCGGTCATGGCGTAGGCCTTTGAGACCCCGTTCATGGTCAGGGTGCGGTCGTAGAGGCCCGGCTCGACCTGGGCGATCGTCGTGTACTCGAAGTCGCCATAGATCAGGTGCTCGTACATGTCGTCCGTCAGGATCCACACCTGCGGATGGCGCAGCAGCACCTCGGCCAACGCCTTCAACTCGGCGCGGGTGTAGGCGGCGCCTGAGGGGTTGGACGGCGAATTGATCATCAGCCAGCGGGTGCGCGGCGTGATCGCCGCCTCAAGGTCGGCAGGCCGCATCTTGAAGCCGCTGTCGGCGGTGGTCATCACCGGCACGGGCTTGCCGCCGCACAACAGCGCCATGTCGGGATAGGAGACCCAATAGGGCGCGGGAATGATCACCTCGTCGCCCGGGTTCAGGGTCGCGGCGAAGGCGTTGAAGATCACCGGCTTGCCGCCCGGCGAAACATTGATCTGCGAGGGCTTGTAGGAAAGGCCGTTCTCGCGCGCGAACTTGGCGCAGATGGCTTGTTTCAGCTCCGGGATGCCGTCCACGTCGGTGTACTTGGTCTTGCCGTCGCGGATCGCCTTGATCGCGGCTTCCTTGATGTTGTCGGGCGTGTCGAAGTCCGGCTCGCCGACGCCCAGCGAAATCACGTCGCGGCCCTCGCGCGCCAGCTCGCGCGCTTTGGCCGTCGCCGCCATGGTGGCGGACGGCTTGACGCGGCTGAGGGCGGCGGACTCGGCGAACATGGGATGTCCTCTAATTTTGGAGACGCGGGCTTTTACGCGGCCGGGCGGGGTGGCGCAACGTGCGTCGGCGCACGCTCGTAAACCGGAACCTAGAATCCGGACCTGAATGCTTCTAAAGCTTTGCGGGCGAGACAAGGCGAGCCGCTAGCGCCGCCGATCCAGGGAGGGTTCGACGTGACGAAATCGAGATTGCTGCTGGGTGCGAGCATGGCCGCGGCTCTGTTCTGCGCCGCCGCCGGTGCGTCGGCCGCGCCTGACCTGTCGAAGAGCCTCGTGCCAGGCTATCCGGACGTAGTCGCCGAATATCTGCAGATTCCAGGCTTCAAGGCGGCGGGAACGCCGGCGGCGCTGAACACCGCCAGCTTCCTGCGCCTGCGCGCGGCGTCCGACGGCGACAAACCTCAGCCAGCGAACGCGGTGATCATCGCCATGCCGGGTTTCTCCTCGACCCCGCCGCACTGGCTGTGGCTGGCGACGCAGCTGGTGCACAAGGCGCAGCAACGCACCTGCGACGACGGCCAGCCGTGCCGGGTCGAAGTCTGGGTAATCCAGCGACGGGGCGCCAATCTCGCCGACACCGTCGGCCTGCGCGAGGCCCGCGCGGCGCACGACCCCAAGGTCGCGCTGGACTACTATTACGGCTCGGGGGCGGTGGCTCCGGACCCCGCTCGTGGCGGCGCGCCGACGGTCGGCGCCGCGCCCGGCGCCGGCGACGCCAAATGGCGCGTGCTGAGCGAACACGACCTGTCCTTCATGGCCGACTGGGGCTTCGAGACCTACGCTGGCGACGCCGACAAGATGATAGCCTTGGTCAAGCAGAAGACGGGGGCCCACAACGTCTTCCTGGCCGGCCACTCACAGGGCGGCTCCTTCGTCTCCGATTACGCCGGCCGCATGCAGGCGGACGGCAAGCGCGGCCTGGAGAAGCTGTCGGGGCTGATCTACCTCGACGCCCAGACCACGCCGGGCGCGCCGGGCTCGCCCTCCGCAACCGACCTGAAGGCCTATGTCGACCACGTCGATGCGTTGCGGTCCGGCAAGGCGCCGGTCTACACCGGCGGCGGCGGCCTGCTCGGCAACCTGGCAGGCCCGGTGGGCGCCGCGCAGGCCGAGGTGGTCTTCACCTATTTCGATCTGGCGGACTTGAACAGCGAGGCCATCTTCGCGCCGATCCCCAAGCCTGCGTCGCCCAAGGCCGGCGAGGCGTTCCGCTATGCGTTGAGGATGAACTGGCTGGCCTTCGCCGGCTCCAGCTTCGATGTCGATCCCCTGCCGGGCAGCGATATCCAGCTGCCGCCCCTGCGATTCCTGGGGGAGGGGCTGGGCCATCTGGATTTCCGTCCCGTGAAGGGCGCGGAGAGCCTATGCGATTTCGCGCCGCCCGCCAGCATGGGCATGATGGGCCCGCCGCCGAAGCCACAGGCCGGCCCGGGCGCCAGCTTCAGCTGCGTGGCCTCGACGGCGATGATCGATCCGGCCAAGGTCTACGGCTGGCTTGAAGGCGGCGGCGACGGTGTCGTGCCGGGCAAGGTGGGCAAGGCCAGGCTCTGGGCGGCTTCGGCGGGCTTCGCGCCTTCGCGCAGCAACATCAAGCCGGTGACGGTGACCTTCGCCGACAGTGGGCCGAAGACCATCGACGCGTCCAACCTGATCGGCAGCAACTTCTACCCGTCCGAGCGGCACGATTTCGACGCCAGCTGGTTCGGCAAGTGGGCGGTGATCAAGGTCCAGATCGACGGCATGAATGTCGATCTCGACAAGACCGGACTGGACCTGCCGGTCTATGTCGCCCGCCGCAGTTCCACGCCGCACGCGGATAATCCGTTCGCCCATGTGACGGACTACACCGAGATCAATCGTACCGGGACCTATCAGACCGATGCCGCCAAGGCGGCGTCGCCGATCGATCCGAAGGTGAACGTGGCGCTCTACAATCACACCGACATCGTCTCCGCGGACGACGCCCTGGCGGGCCAGGTTCGCCCCGGCGAGCCCGGCGCCAGCGCGATCTCGGACACCCTGATCGATTGGGTGCTGAAGCGCAGCAAAGGCAGGGCGGAGGTTCCGACGCCGAAAGCGCTCGGGGTGACAGAGACCTACTAGCGGCCATGCAGAGCAGCGGCGCGGCGGAACGGAACGCAGCGCCGCCTGTTCCGCTGACGCTAGCCGGTGGTGGCGCGGCCCGCGCATCGCGGTTTGTCGGGGAAGGCTCCTGATGCGGCGTGGAGATGACGACCAGACCGTGTCATTGAACGTCTGGCTCGGCTTCGCGATGATGTGCCTTGGCATGTTCATGGCCATCCTGGACATCCAGGTCGTCGCGACATCTCTTCCCACCATCCAGAAAGCGCTGGGCGTCCAGCCCGACCAGTTGAGCTGGGTTCAGACCGCCTATCTGGTCGCCGAGATCGTCGCCATTCCGCTGACGGGCTTTCTGACCAGGGCGCTGACGACGCGCTGGCTGTTCGTCCTGGCCATCAGCGTCTTCACGCTGGCGTCGGCCGGCTGCGCGGCGAGTCAGAGCTTCGGGAGCCTGATCGCCTTTCGCGTGCTGCAGGGCTTTTCGGGCGGGACCCTGATCCCCGCCGTCTTCGCCGTGGTCTTCCTGCTGTTTCCATTCCGCCTGCAAGGCGTCGCCACGACCATAGCCGGCGTGCTGGCGGTGCTGGCGCCGACCGTGGGCCCGATCGTCGGCGGCTGGATAACCCAGACCTATTCCTGGCACTGGCTGTTCCTGATCAACGTCGTTCCAGGGGTCATCGCCGCGACCGGCGGCGCGCTCTATCTGGTTCGCGAAAATCCCCACCTCCGCTCCATCCGCGCGGTTGATGGCGTCGCGCTGCTGTTGATGGCGGTCGCCCTTGCCGCGATCGAGATCGGCTTGAAGCAGGCGCCGGACTTGGGATGGGCCTCGCCGCTGGTGCTGGGTCTGTTGGCTTTGAGCGGCGTCAGCGCGGTGGGTTTCATAGGCCGTTCCGTGGGCGCTAGGCGGCCGATCGTCGAGTTGCGCACGCTCAAGAATCGAAACTTCGCCATCGGCTGCGCGCTGAGCTTCGTTCTCGGCATAGGCCTGTTCGGGTCAGTCTATCTGATGCCGGTCTTTCTCGCCTTCGTGCGGGGTCACAACGCCCTGCAGATCGGCGAGATCATGCTGGTCACCGGCGTCGCCCAGTTGGTGACAGCGCCGGTCGCCGTGGCGCTGGAGCGACGCGTGGACGCTCGGCTTTTGACAGGGTTCGGCTTCCTCCTGTTCGGCTTGGGCCTGGGCATGAGCGCGTTCGAAACCACCCAGACCGATTTTGCCCAGATGTTCTGGCCGCAGATCGTCAGAGGCGCGGCGATCATGTTCTGCCTGCTTCCCCCAACCCGGCTGGCGTTGGGGCAGCTGGAAGCGGCGCAGGTTCCGGACGCCAGCGGGCTGTTCAACCTGATGCGCAACCTCGGCGGCGCCATCGGCCTGGCGCTGATCGATACGGTGATCTACGGCCGCGCTCCCACGCTTGCGGCGCAGATCGTAAAGCGGTTGCAGTCGGGCGATGTCGACACCGCGCGCGCCGTCGGAATTCCGTTGGCGCTGTTCAAGGCGCAAGGGCGCGCGCCGCTGGATACGGACACCGCGGCGATGCTGCGGCCTATGGTGGCGCATCTGTCGTTGGCGCAGGCCATGAACGAGGCCTGGATGCTCGTGGCCGCTTTGACACTTATTGCGCTGCTGGCCGTTCCATTCGCACGGCCCGAACGGCGAGTAGAACTGTAGGTCGCCGTCAGGTGCGCCGCGGCCTCAATGTTCTTGCACGTCAACCCCGCTTCAGTGTAGGCAGGCCGCCATGGACCGCGCGCCCAGCCTTCTTCTGCTTCGGCTTATTAACCCCTGGGCGCTCTAGGGGTCGCGCATCGTCGCGGCCGGGGCGCGCAGGGGAAACCCTCTTAAGCGCCCTTCAAAAGTCCAGCAGACGAGCTTTCCATGACCACCGAATCCCAATCCGACATCGCCGCGCCAGCGAGCGATAAAAACCGCGTCATTATTTTCGACACCACCATGCGCGACGGCGAACAATCGCCCGGCGCGTCCATGTCACTCGAGGAAAAGCTCGAGCTGGCCAAGATCCTCGAGGAAATGAAGGTCGACGTCATCGAGGCGGGCTTCCCCATCGCCTCCAACGGCGATTTCGAATCCGTGCGACGGGTGGCGGAAATCGTCACTGAATCCACCATCTGCGGCCTGGCCCGCGCCGGCGTCGCCGACATTGAGCGCGCGGGCGAGGCGATCCGGCCCGCCAAGCGCGGACGCATCCACACCTTCATCGCCACTAGCCCACTGCACATGAAGGTCAAGCTGCAGATGGAGCCCGAACAGGTGCTGGAAGCCATCGCCGGCTCGGTCGGCCTGGCGCGCAACCTCTGCGGCGACGTGGAATGGTCGGCCGAGGACGCCACCCGCACCGAACGCGACTTCCTGCGCCGGGCGGTCGAGACGGCGATCCGGGCCGGCGCCCAGACCATCAACCTGCCCGACACGGTGGGCTACGGCTACCCGAGCCAGTATGCGGCCATGTTCCGCGACATCATTGAGAATGTGCCGGGCGCGGACGGGGTGATCTTTTCCACCCACTGCCACAACGATCTCGGCCTGGCGGTCGCCAACAGCCTGGAAGGCGTGATGGGCGGGGCGCGGCAGGTGGAGTGCACTATCAACGGCTTGGGCGAGCGGGCCGGCAACGCGGCCATGGAAGAGATCGTCATGGCCATCCGCACCCGCGCCGATGCGCTTCAGGTGCGCACGGGCATTGTCACCGAGCACATTACCCGCGCGTCGCGCTACGTGTCGGCGATCACCGGCTTTCCGGTGCAGTACAACAAGGCGATCGTCGGCAAGAACGCCTTCGCCCACGAGGCCGGCATTCACCAGGACGGGATGTTGAAGGACCGCGGCACCTACGAGATCATGCAGCCGGAGGACGTGGGGCAGGGCGCCACGAACCTGGTGATGGGCAAGCATTCCGGCCGCGCGGCGTTCCGCGAGAAGCTCAAAGGGCTGGGCTACGAGTTGGGCCAGAACGCCCTGAACGACGCCTTCGTGCGGTTCAAGGAACTGGCCGACAAGAAGAAGGACGTCTACGACGACGACATCGTCGCCCTGGTCGACGACGCCCTGGCCAAGGGCGCCGAGCGGATCAAAATCGAGCGTCTGAGAGTCGTCGCCGGGACCGAGGGGCCGCAGGAGGCCGACCTGACCGTGTCGGTGGACGGCCAGGCCCGCCAGGTCCACGCCACCGGCGATGGGGCGGTAGACGCGGTGTTCAACGCCATCCGCAAGGCCGTGCCGCATACGGCGGCGCTGCGTCTGTTCCAGGTGCATGCGGTCACGGAGGGCACCGACGCCCAGGCCAAGGTCTCGGTGAGGCTTGAGGATGATGGCCACATCGCCACAGGCCTTGCCGCGGACACAGACACCCTGACCGCAAGCGCCAAGGCCTACATCAACGCGCTCAACAACCTTTTCGCCCGCCAGGAAAAGAGCCGTCCGCCGGTCGCCGAGGCGAGCGGGTTTTAGGTTCGTTCCTTCTCCCCTGATGGAGAAGGAGGGGCCCATGCGCAGCATGGGAGGATGAGGGGTTACGCGGCTTCCGAGAGGAACGCCGCCGTCCCAGCCTTCTCCTGCACCGTCCCTACGCCCTCATCCTCCCACGCCATAGGCGTGGGCCCCTCCTTCTCCCAAGGGAGAAGGTTTGGAGTCCCCATGTTTACCTACCTCTGGATCCCAGCCACCATCTTCGCGTCCGGCTTTCAGGTCGCGCGCAATGCGTTTCAGCGCGGGATGATGGGCTCGACCGGGCCCTGGGGCGCGACCCTGGTGCGGTTCCTGTTCGGGCTGCCGTTCTCACTGATTTTCGTTGCGGTGGTGAGCGTCGCTGTGCCCACCGCTCGTCCCAATTTCAGTCCAGCCTTCTGGAGCGCCTCGACTAGCGGGGCGACAGCTCAGGTACTGGCGACGGCGTCACTGCTGGTGGCGATGAACCGCGCCGGCTTCGCCGTCGGGACAGCCGTGCAGCAGAGTTCGCTGCCCCTGGCCGCCATCGTCGGCCTGATCGTCTTTCATGACCACTTGAGCGGCCTGGCCTGGCTGGGCGTGCTGATCACCACCTGCGGTCTCGCGGTCCTGACCTGGCCCAGGCACGCGACTGGGCCGAGGCCCGTCTCAGGCGCCCTGTTCGGCCTGCTGTCTGGATTGTGCTTCGGCTTTTCCTTGAACGCTTATCGCCACTCAGGTCTGGCCCTTGAGCCGCGCCACCCGATCTATTCCGCGATTGTCAGCCTGGCGGTGGTGCAGGCGATGCAGTCGGCCGTTCTGACCACCATCCTCGCCGTGCGCGACCCAAAGGCGTTGCGGGCGATCGCGGTCAGCTGGCGCGAATCGGTGGCCGCGGGACTTTGCGGGGCCATCGCCTCGAGCGGCTGGTTCATCGCCTTGGCCCTGGCGCCGGCCGCGCCGGTGCGGGCCGTCGGCGTGATCGAGGCGCCCATGGCGGCGGTCGCGGCGCGGCGGCTTTTCGCGGAACGCCTGCATGTGCAACAGATTCTCGCGGGCGGCGCGGTGCTGGCCGGGGTGCTGATGACCACCCTTACATAATGCTCATTCGCCCGCCGCGTTATCCCCCTTGAAATCAACCGGTTGGCGGTGCACACGAACGGGTCCATCGGCTTTGGGGCGAAATAGTGCGGCGTCGGGGTGCGCAGCGCGACGTTACTCGGTCTGAAGGCTCGCCAAATCCGTTCGAAAACGACTTACGCTTCAAGGCACTGAATGTTCTCATCCCTCTTTGGCGTCATCTCGAATGACATCGCCATCGACCTCGGTACGGCCAACACCCTTGTCTATATGAAGGGCAAGGGCATCGTCTTGAACGAGCCCTCCGTCGTGGCGTTGCGCAACGTCGGCGGCCGCAAGGTCGTTCACGCTGTCGGCATCGAGGCCAAGCAGATGCTTGGGCGCACGCCAGGTCACATTGAAGCGATCCGCCCGATGCGCGACGGGGTCATCGCCGACTTCGAAGTCGCCGAGGAGATGATCAAATACTTCATCCGCAAGGTTCACAACCGCAAGGCGTTCACCAATCCCAAGGTGATCGTCTGCGTGCCGTCCGGCGCCACCGCGGTTGAACGTCGCGCCATTAACGACAGCTGCCTGAACGCCGGCGCGCGCCGCGTCGGCCTGATCGACGAGCCCATGGCCGCGGCCATCGGCGCGGGCCTGCCGATTCACGAGCCCACCGGCTCGATGGTCGTGGACATTGGCGGCGGCACCACCGAGGTCGCGGTGCTGTCCCTGTCCGGCATCGTCTATTCGCGCAGCGTCCGCGTGGGCGGCGACAAGATGGACGAGGCGATCATCAGCTACATGCGCCGCCACCATAACCTGTTGATCGGCGAGACCACCGCCGAGCGGATCAAGAAGGAGATCGGCACCGCCCGCTCCCCCGCCGACGGCGAAGGCCTGGCCATCGAGGTCAAGGGCCGCGACCTGATGCAGGGCGTGCCGCGCGAAGTGCGCATCAGCGAAAAGCAAGCCTCCGACGCCTTGGCTGAGCCGGTGTCGCAGATCATTGAGGCGGTGAAAGTCGCCCTGGAAGCCACGCCGCCGGAGCTCGCGTCCGACATCGCCGACAAGGGCATCATGCTCACCGGCGGCGGCGCGCTGCTGCGGGGCTTGGACGCCGAGATCCGCGATCACACCGGCCTGCCGGTCATGGTGGCGGATGATCCGCTTTCTTGCGTCGCGCTCGGTTGCGGCAAAGTGCTCGAACATCCAAAGTGGATGAAGGGCGTGCTAGAATCATCGCTTTCTTAGCCGCGTCAGGTCCTCGTAGGCCTGCTTAGCTTCGGAGCCGATGCGCTTGTCCTTTCGGGACCGCTCAAACTTCGACATGAAGGTCCCGCTGACATGGACAGCGGGCGTCGCTGTCATCATCGCGGCGGTAATCGGCGTCGCGCTTTTGCTCGGCGACCGGCGCGAGACCTTCCAGGTCCAGGCCTACGGCGTGACCAAGAACGTGGTCGACACCCTGTCCGCGCCAGTGAGCAGCACGTTGGCGACGCCCGGGCGCTGGACCGGCAATGTGTTCGACATGGCTCGCGACTACGTCCTGGCGGGGTCGCAGAACCGCCAGTTGCGCGAAGACGTCAGCAGCCTGCGTGTCTGGCAGGACAAGGCGATTGCCGCGGAGAATGAGAACCAGCGCCTGCGTGCGGTGCTAGGCCTCAAGACCGACCCGCCGATTCCCATGGTCACGGCCCATGTGATCGCTGATTCCAGGGGGCCGTTCGCCGATACGCGACTGGCCGACGCCGGTCGCGAGCGGGGTATCACCCCGGGCAATCCGGTGATGAGCGAACGGGGGCTGGTCGGACGCGTCGTCGGTGTCGGCCATGACGTGAGCCGCATCCTGCTGCTCACCGATATCGCCAGCCGCACACCGGTGCTAATCGATCGCACCAACGCCCGGGCGATCCTGAGCGGCGACGGCGGACCCAATCCCAGGCTGGCCTACATGCGCGGCCAGGACCCGGTGAAGGTGGGCGACCGCGTGCTGACCTCCGGCGACGGCGGCGTGTTCCCGCGTGGTCTACCGGTGGGCGTCGCGGTGCAGGGCTTGGACGGCGCCTGGCGCGTACGGCTGGATTCCGACTCATCGCCGATCGATTTCGTCCGCATCCTATTGTTCACCGACTTCAGCCAGATCGCAGACCAGAAGGACGCCATCGCCGCCGGCTTGCCACCCTTGTCCTCCGCCGACGCCGCTGAGGTGGCGGCCAGAGTGAAGACGCTGTCGGCGTCGGCGCCCGCGGCGTCCCCACCGGCAAAGGCTCCCGCTGGAGCCGCTGCGGCCAACGCCACGGCGACCGCCAAGACGCTCGCCAACGCCCTGGCCGCGAGCAAGACGCAGCCGGCGCCGAAACACCCGCCGCCGCCGCCGGCGTCCGCTGCGACGACGCCGCCTCCCGACGACGGCGCCCAATGAGCTTGATGCAGTCCACGCGGCCGCTCGATCCTTGGCGCTGGCTGGGCGTCCCGGCGCTGGCGTGCGTCGTTGCAACGATAGTCTTCGCTATCCCCATCAAGGTCTTCGGGCTGCTGTTGCCGGAACCGGTGTTTCCAATGGTTTTGGCCTTTGCCTGGGCGGTCATCCGCCCTTCGGTGATCGCGCCGTTCGTCCTGATGCTGCTGGGCCTGTTTCTTGACGTGTTCTGGGGCGGGCCGATGGGCCTGTGGGGCGTGTCGCTGCTCGCGTCCTACACGGTGGTGCTGGCGTCGCGCAGCATCATGACCGGCCAGAGCCGGCCGATGCGTCAGGTCTGGTTCGCCGGCGCCACGGGCCTGACCATGCTCACCGGCTTTCTGATCTCCAGCGTCATCTCACTGGCCGTGCCGAACCTCTTGGCGGTGTTCTGGCAATTTTTGGCCACGACTGTCCTCTATCCCTTCGCCCATCGCTTGATTGAGCGGTTTGAAGACGCGGATGTGCGATTTAGATGAGCGAACCCTCCATCTTCTTCAACGAGGTCAACGAACGGCAGGGCGTGTTCCACCGCCGGGCCTTCGTCATGGGCGCGCTGGCCAGCGTCGGCCTAGTGGCGCTTGGCGGCCGCCTGGCCCAGCTGCAGATCGTCGAAGCGAACCGCTATAAAAAGCTGGCGGCCTCAAACCAGTTCAATTTCCGCTTGATCCCGCCGCCGCGCGGCCGAATCCTGGATCGCAACGGCGTCGAAATCGCCGCCAACCGGCCGAACTTTCGCCTGCTACTGCTGAAGGACGAGGTGCAGGATCCGAATGCGACCCTCGACCTGGTCTCCGAGGTCGTGCCGATCACCCCGGACAAGCGCCGGCAGATCATGCGCGAACTGGCGGAGACCCAGCGGTTCGTGCCGGTGGCGGTGGTCGATGATCTCAGCTGGGACGAGTTCGCCAGGGTCAATGTCCGCGCGGCCGAATTGCCGGGCCTGCAGCCCGACATGGGGGAGGCGAGGGTCTATCCGTTCGGTGGCGCCTTCGCCCATGTGGTCGGATATGTCTCCAGGGTGTCCGACTCCGACATCAAGAGCGCCGGCGACAATCCCGACCCGCTGCTGCTGAATCCTGGCTTTCGTATCGGCAAGAGCGGCGTCGAGAAGGCATTGGACGGCGACCTGCGCGGCAAGTCCGGCGGCCAGAAGGTCGAGGTCGACGCTAAAGGCCGCGTCATTCGCGAAGATCCGGCCGGCGACATCGCGCCAACGCCGGGCAAGGACGTGGTCCTGACCCTCGACGCCGACATCCAGAACTTGGCGCTGGAGAAATTCGGCGAGAACTCCGGCGCCGCCGTCATGATGGACTGCCGCTCCGGCGACATCCTCTGCATGCTGTCCGCGCCCAGTTTCGACGCCAACGCCTTCGTCAGGGGCGTGGTCCCGGCCGAGTACCGCGCGCTCGCCGACTACGATCACAAGCCGCTGCTGAACAAGGCGCTGGCCGGGCTGTACCACCCCGGATCGACCTTCAAGACCATGGTGTCGCTGGCGGCGCTGGAAGCGGGGGTCGACCCGAAACACACCTACACCTGCAATGGCTCGTTCGCGTACGGCAACCACGTCTTCCTGTGCGACCACCATCACGGCACGTTGGACATGCATGGCGCGATCGTCACCTCCTGCGACGTCTTCTTCTACCAGACCGCCCTGGTGGTCGGCCCCGACAAGATCGCCGAAGTGGCGCGCCGCTTCGGCCTGGGCCAGATCTTCGACATCGGCATCTCGGGCCAGAAGGCTGGGATCGTGCCGGACATCGCCTGGAAGCAGGCCTATATGACCGCCCGTCACGCGGACCCACGCTGGTATTCTGGCGAGACGCCCTCCATGGGCATAGGCCAAGGCTATACCGACGTGAACGCCCTGCAGCTTTGCGTGATGGCGTCGCGCCTCGCCAACGGCAAGAAGGCGCTCAACCCGCGCCTAATCCAGTCGATCGGCGGCGTCGAACAGCCGCGCGGTTCGGCGGTGGCGGACATTCCTTACAATCCAGATCACGTGAACTTCGTGCGAGCGGCGATGGCGTCGGTGGCCAATGACTCGCGCGGAACCGCCTACGCCTTCGCCCAGCTTGGCCTTGGCGACGTGAAGATGGCCGGCAAGACCGGAACGGCCCAGTCGCACAACTATAAGAGCGGCGAGCATGGCCAGCACGGCGCCGTCGGCGCCTGGTTGACCCGTGACAATGCCTGGTTCATCGCCTTCGCGCCCTACGACGATCCGCGCTATGCGGTCGCCGTGCTGGTGGAGCACGGCGGATTCGGCGCCGACGCGGCCGCGCCAATCGCCCGGGAGATCATGCGGGTGGCGCTTCTGAAGGATCCAGAGGTGCGACGGCGGATCGAGCAGCCGCTGCCACTGCCGGCGGTCGGTCCCGACGCGTCGTCTGGAGACGCCGCGCCCCCGCCGCCAACGGACCTGCCTGGCGCGCCCCGCACCGGCCCCACGGGCCAACAACTGCAAAACCCGCTCGCGGATTCAGCCACATGACCTCCAGCGCTCTGACACGGCCCGGTCAGCGGGACCGGGTGACAATCAAGTTCGGCGAGATCGACTGGACCCTGTCGGCGTTGATCTGCCTGATCGCGGCCGCCGGCGGGCTGATGCTCTACTCCATCGCTGGCGGCTCCTGGAAGCCGTGGGCCGGTTCGCAGATGTTCCTGTTCGGCTTCTGCTTCCTGCTGATGATGGCGCTGGCGCTGATCGATCTGCGGGTCTGGTTCGCACTGGCCTACCCGGTCTATGGCGTAGCCCTGGTGTTGCTAGTCGCGGTTATGCTGTTCGGCCATTCGGCGCTGGGCGCGGCGCGCTGGCTACAGATCGGCCACTTCAAGTTTCAGCCGTCGGAAATCATGAAGATGGGCCTGGTGATGGCCTTGGCGCGCTTCTACCACGGCCTTCCCGCCGACCAGGCGCGGTTGTCATGGTGGTTGTTGATCCCATTGGCCATGATCGGGGCGCCGGTCCTGCTCATCGCCAAACAGCCGGACCTCGGCACCGCCATCCTGCTGGGGGCCACCGGCGTCGCCATGATAATGCTCGCGGGCTTGAGCCTTCGCCTGATTCTGGCCGCCATCGCCGCCGTGGCCATCGCCGCGCCAGGCGTGATCTGGGCCATCCTGCACGGTCACTTGGTGAAGGGCTATCAGGCCCAGCGCCTGCTCACCTTCCTGCACCCGGAGGACGATCCGTCGGGCGCCGGCTACCACATCCTGCAAGCCAAGATCGCGCTGGGATCGGGCGGCTTTCTCGGCAAGGGCTATGGTCTGGGCTCGCAGAGCCAGCTCGACTTTCTGCCTGAGAAGCAGACCGACTTCATCTTCGCCACCCTGGCCGAGGAGTTCGGCTTCGTCGGCTGCGCCTCGGTGCTGTTGCTCTATGCGGCGGTGATCGTGATCTGCCTGCGCGTCGCCAGCATCTCGCACAGCCATTTCGGGCGCCTCGCCGCGGCGGGCGTCACGGCGACCTTCGCCCTCTATATCCTGATCAATGGCGCCATGGTCATGGGCTTGGCGCCGGTTGTGGGCGTGCCGATGCCGCTGCTCTCCAAGGCCGGCACGGTCATGACCACGGTGATGATCGGCTTCGGCCTGATCCAGGCCGTGCGGGTTCACCGCTATGAGGAAGTCACCAGCGGCAGCGGAGCCTTTCTTTAGGGCGGCTTTGGGTTGGGTTGGGTTCAGATCAAACCAAACCAAACCAAACCAAACCAAACCAAACTCCGCTCATCCCAGCGAATGCCGGGACCCGGATGACAAATCTCCGAGGTTGATTAGCTCGCCCTCAAGCGCGTTCACTGACCACCGCGCCATGCGATCTGGGTCCCGGCATTCGCTGGGATGAGCGGTGATTTTTGGTCGAATCTGAATCCAGTTAAATCGACCAGGCTTGGTCCGTAGCCCGCACCAGCCCGTCGATGATGCCGGGTTCGGTCGAGGCGTGGCCGGCGTCCCAGACCACCTCGAAGTCGACCTTGGGCCAGGCGGATTTCAGCTTCCAGGCCGATTCCAGCGGCGTCACCACATCGAACCGCCCCTGCACGATCCAGCCGGGGATGTTCTGGATGCGGCGAATATTCTTGAGGATCCAGTCGTCTTCCGGAAAGAAACCGCCGTTGGCGAAATAGTGGCATTCGATCCGCGCGAAGGCGACGGCGAAGTCGACCTCGTTGAACTTCGACGGCCGCGCTTCCGGCCCGCGAATGGAGATGGTGTCGCCTTCCCACTGGCTCCAGGCGGCGGCGGCGCGGGCCTGGACGCGGCGGTCGTGATGGGTGAGGCGGCGGTGGTAGGCGGCCATCAGGTCGCCGCGCTCGGAGGCGGGGATCGGCTCGACGAACCGCGCCCAGGCGTCTGGGAACATCATCGACGCGCCGTCCTGATAGAACCACCGCAGCTCCCGCTGCGAGACCAGGAACACGCCACGTAGGACCAACGAGTCCACCCGCTCCGGATGGGTGATGGCGTAGGCGAGGGCGAGCGTCGATCCCCAGGAACCGCCGAACACAGTCCATTTCTCGATGCCCAGATGAACGCGCAGCCGCTCGATATCCTCGATCAGCGCCCAGGTGGTGTTGTCTTGAAGGGAGGCATTGGGCCGGGACTTGCCGCAGCCGCGCTGATCGAACAGCACGGTTCGCCAACGGCTGGGATCGAAGAACCGCCGCATGGTCGGATTGATGGCGCCGCCCGGTCCTCCATGGAGCACCACCGCCGGCCGGCCGTCGCGCTTGCCGCATTCCTCGTAATAGACCTCGTGTGGTCCGCCGGTAGAAATCCAGCCGAACGAATAGGGCTCGACTTCAGGATAGAGCGACCGCCGGGACGCGGTGGCTGCTGCGGGCGATAAAGGCGCGGAGGTGCGTTCCATCGCCCCTGTCTTAGCGCGGAAACCGCCGGGTCATCCAGTCCAGTATGATGTGATTGACCGCTTCCGGCCGCTCCTGCTGGGTCCAGTGCCCGCAATCGCGCACCAGCGCCTTTTCCAGGTCGGGAATGAAGGCCTCCATGCCGTCGGCGGCGGAGGGCGGCAGCACCGCGTCGTTCTCGGCCATGACCATCAGGCAGGGCAGATCGATCCGCGTCGGCAGGTTCGCGCCCTTCTCCCAATTGCGGGTGATGTTGCGGTACCAGTTGATTCCGCCGGTAAAGCCGGTGCGCTCGAACGCCTCGACAAAGGCGGCGAACTCGTCATCGGTCAGGAAGGTCTCGCGGGTGTCCGCCGCCGGATCGTATACTTCGACAATCCGCACCAAGGGGAAGACGGACGGGTCGCCCGGCTTGCGCTCGGTGGCGAAGCCGGCCGATTCAGCCTGGGCCGGCGGCGGCCGCTTCATGAAAAAGTTCATGGACTTGGAGACGTCTTCGGCCAGGACAGCGTCGGCCTCACCGGGCTTCTGGAAATGGACGATGTACATCTCCTCGCCCAGGCGGGCGCGCATGATAGCGATGGGATCGAACGGCGCACGCGGCTGAAAGGGGGTGTTGACGCCGATAACGCCGGCGACCCTGTCGGGATGCAGCAGCGGCATCTGCCAGACAATCAGGCCGCCCCAGTCGTGGCCGCAGAACACCGCTTTTTCCACGCCTAGATGGTCCAGCAGACCCACCAGATCGCCCGTCAGGTGTTCCAGGTCATAGTCTTCCACCGGCCCGGGACGGTCGGTCAGGCCATAGCCGCGCTGGTCGGGGGCGATCGCCCAAAGGCCGGCGGCCTCGAAGGCCTTCAGCTGGTGGCGCCAGGAGAAAGCCAACTCCGGAAAGCCGTGGCAGAGAATGATCGGCACGCCCTTGCGGGGTCCGACTTCGTAGTAAGCCATGTTGATGCCGTTCACGTTGGCGTAGTGCACCGGCGGCATCTGGCGGGCGAGGATGTCGGACATTTTGGCCTCCCGAGCTTACGGCGTCACGGTGAAGGGCTGGCCTTCGCCGCGCAAGCCGGTATGGCGTTGTTTTGCACGGCAAGTCGACCGTGTCGTCGCGTCACCCCGGAGTCCGCTTTTGCCCAGCGCCGCGCCAGCAAAGACGGTGGACGCACACGTCCCCGCGCAGGTGTCGGTTGGGTTCGTGGTTCTGCTGGGCGCGCTGAGCGCCTTCGCGCCCTTGTCCATCGACATGTATCTGCCCAGCCTGCCGACGATCGCCAGGACGTTCAACGTCTCCACCGGCGCGGCGCAGGGGACGCTGGCGGCCTTCCTTGCCGGGCTGGCCATAGGCCAGTTCTTCTACGGTCCGGCGTCGGACCGCTGGGGTCGGCGCGGACCGATCCTGGTCGGCACGGCCCTTTACATCGCCGCGACGGTGCTATGCGCCGTCTCGACCTCCATCGAGATGCTGACCATGGCCCGGTTCGTTCAGGCGATCGGCGGCAGCGCCGGCGCGGTCGTCGCCCGCGCCATCGTCCGCGACCGTTTCAATCACCGGGATTCGGCGCGGATGCTGTCGATGCTGATGTTGATCTCGGGCCTGGCGCCGGTGATCGCGCCGCTGATCGGCAGCGCGCTCCTGGTCATCGCTGGCTGGCGCGCAAGTTTCTGGCTGGTGGCGAGCATCGGCGCGGCGGTGCTCGCAGCCACAGCCCTGCGCCTGCAGGAGAGCCGGTCGGAAGAGACGCGCCTGCATGCGGTGGGTGAGCATCCGGTGCGCACCTATGCGACCCTGCTGGGCCATGGCCAGCTGGTAGGCTTCATCCTGGCCGGTGCATTGAACTCGGCGGCGGTGTTCGCCTATATCTCCGCCGCGCCGGGGCTCCTGATCGGCTATTACGGCATCCCGGCATCGCGGTTCGGCTGGTACTTCAGCGCCAATTCCGTGGCCCTGATCGCCATGAACCAGACGAACCGGACGCTGCTGCGTCGTCACACGCCGGAGCAGATCGTCTCCCTGGCGCGGCCGGGATCCCTGGTGTTCGCAGGCCTGCTGGCGCTCACCGCCTGGACGGGCTTCGGCGGCATGTGGGGCGTGCTCGTTCCGCTGTTCTTCGTCATCGGCAGCTTCGGCCTGGTGAGCGCCAACACCATGGCCGGCGGCCTGAATGTCGATCCGCGCCGCGCCGGCTCGATTTCCGCGCTGATGGGCGGGGCTCAATTCAGCTTCGGCGCGCTCGCCTCAAGTTTCACCGGGCTGATGCACGACAATGGCCCAAAGCCCCTGTCGCTCGCGGTGGTGATCTGCATGACGGGATCGGCCGTGGCCCTCTACGGCCTCGCCTTGCGCAAGGCCTCCGCACCGATCACCTAGGCGCTCCTGGTTCCGGCGAACGCGGCCCAGGCCAGCGTCGCCCAGCCGGCGATGAAAAGCAGACCGCCGATTGGCGTCACCGGTCCGAACCAGCGGACAGGCGTGAGAGCCAATCCATAGAGCGAGCCGGAGAACAGCAGGGCGCCGACCAGGAACAGCCAGGCCGCGATCCCCGCCGCCGGCGAGCCGGCGCGATAAAGGCTGAAGCAGGCGAACACCGCCAGCGCATGGATCAGCTGATATTCCGCCCCGGTGCGGAGCAGCTCCTTGGCGCGCGGATCGCTGACGCCATGTGCGCCAAAGGCGCCGAACCCCACGGCGATCAGCCCGCTCAGCGCAGCCAAGGTCAGCCAGATGCGCGTCTGAGAACTCATGGCGTTTCCTCCCATGGTCGCCGCTCGGCGTTGCGGCGCTGGCTTGAGCAGCGGCCGACTAAAGCGCCTCGGCCACCGCCGCGTCGAACAGCAGGTAGGCGCGGCCCTGGTCGGAACCCAGCAAAGCCGAGATTACCGTGCGATCCGCGCCATCGAGCATGCCACGATACCGACGGACGAAGTGGTCGCTCTGGGACCGGAAGGTCCGGTCCGCCATCATACGGCGCGAGAGCCGCCGGATGGCCGCGGGGGCCAGTCGGTGGACCGCCCGGCGAGCCGCGTCGACTTCGCCGGCATGTGTCGCCCCGGCAATCTCCTCGACTCTGGTGCGGGGCAAGAGAGCTCCGGCGTCGATGCCCATGCCCTCCATCTCGCCAAGCACCCGGTCGGCGAGATTGGCCTCATCCAACGGCGGCTCATCATCCATCGAGGACAATAGCTCTCGCCAAGTCCAGCTGTCGCCGCCCCCGGCCTCGCCCGGCTCGCGCGCGGGAGGCGGCTCGCGACGCGCGGCTTCCCGTCCGCCCGCCGCGTCGAACACCGTCTTGAACTCTTCGTCAGAGGCGGTCGGCGTGAGGCGAAGGCGCGGCCGCAATCCGGCGTCGGCGCTCGTGCGGGGTTCAGGCGCAACAGGCGCCGGCTCCGGCCTTGCATAGGGGCGGCGCTCCACCGGCGGCGCAACGGGCGACGAAGAGGCGCGGGGCGGCTCCTGAGCCAGGGTCTGAGGCGCCGTCGGCGGGGCGGACGCCGCGCGAAGACTCACGCCCCCCGCCGATCCGGCGACGACGCCCATCAGCCGGACGGCCTCGCTGAGCATGTCGTAGTTGCGCCGCACCCGCTCTTGGAAGGCGGCGTCGATGGTCTGGGTCTCTTCCGCCGCGCGGCGCGCGGAGGCCATCAGATCTTCCATGCCGCGCTCGATAGAGGCGCGGACGGTCTCGGCCCGGGCCAGGGCGTCGGCGGGCAGGCGGGCGATGCGTGCGTCCACGTCTGTCAGCAGGCCCTCGAGTTCGGCCAGGGTGGACCGCGCGCTTTCGACGCCTTCACCAAGCCGGGCCACCGTGGCGGCGCCGGCCTCGTCCACTAGGCCGGCCGATTGCTGGATCAGACCGCGCGCCTCGCTGAGGCGCGACTCGAACAGCGACTCTGCTTGTTGGCCAGAAGCGAACGCCGCTTCGGCCAGGTGGTCGACCTTTTCCCGAGCCGCCTCGGCCTGAGCTTCTATCGCGCGGCGGGCGTCGTCGATTGATGCGATCAGAGACGCGACCGTCTCCTTCGCGCGGCGTTCCAGTTCATCCTGCTCGCGGCCGGCGACTTCGGTGACCGAGCTGAGCGACTGGGTCGCGGCGGCGCTGATGAGGTCGCGTTCGCGCGCCACGGCGGCAAGGTGGGCCTCGATCCGATGCCGCGCCTGTTCGGCCACCTTGAGCATCTCGTCGACGGAGTCCTGGGCCTGGTCCTGCAAACCCTGGCGCTCGCGCGCGGCGATCTCGGAAATGGCGCCCAGGGACTGGGCGGCCGAAGCGCTGAGCAGATCGCGCTCGTGGGTGGCGGCTTCAACGATGTCAGCCAGTTGCGTTCCGGTGCGGGTGAGGAGCTGGCTCAGCGTGTCGGCGCCGCGTCCGGCGTGCTCGACCAGTTCGCCCGCGCCTTCGCGCGCGTGGGCGACCATCTCGTTCAGCCTGGCCAGCTGAGTTTCAGCCTCGGCGGCGAAGGCTTCCTGGTCGGCGCGCAGGCCATGGGCCACCGTCACCAGCGCCGCGCGCTGGCCGGTCAGGCCCTCTTCGAGCAGACGCGCCTGATCGCCGACGCCCTGGCCGGCGACTTCCAGTCGCGCGACCTGCCGCGACAGGTCCTCGGCGGCGACCCGGGAGACGTCGCTGGCCTCGCCGGCGGCAGAGGCCAGATCGGCGGCGCGGGCGGTGAGGGCGGCTTCCGCTTCACGCAGCTGAGTCTCGGCCAAGTCGGACGCTTCGGCGACCATGCGTGCGTGCCGGGTGATGGCGTCGGCGACGTCGGCGGCCTGGGCGTCCAGGCTCGCGGCGAGCATGTTCATCTTCTCGCGCTCGGCGCCCAGCTCGCGGGTCAGGGTGGCGGCGGTTCGGTTCGATCCCTCCGTCGCCTCGATCAGGCGCTGGCTTTCGGCGGCCAGCACTTCGCGCAGGGACAGCAGTTCGGTGCGCGCGGCGGTGGCCGCGGCGGTGGCTTGTTCGATTTCTCGACGGACATCGCTGATCGCCGACTCGGCGCTGCGGGCGGCGACGGTGGTCGGCGCGGCGAGCTGATGGGTCAGCGCTTCGGTGCGCCGCGTTTCGGCGGTCAGCCTCGCGGTCTGGTGCAGCACAAAGGCGGTGAGCCAGACCAGCGCCGCCGGTCCCAGGGCGAGCAGGGCGATGACGCCCAGCGCGAACACGTCATTGCGGAACGGGGTGACATCGCGCTGATAGCTCCAGGCGAACACCACCGGCGCCAACAGGACCAACATCGAGACGAACAGGGCGACCACGTAATAGGGCAGGGCGCTGGGCGGGCGCACCGCCAGGGCGGCGGCTTCCCCTGAAGATCCATCGTCAGCCGAATTCAGCGACGGCAGATCGAAGCTCGCTGTTCGCGCTGCCAGAACCGACTCTTCGGCGGGAATCATCGGACCGAGGGAGTCGGCCTCCCGCAATTCCAGCGGCGCTGCAGAATCAATCGCTTCTTCGCTTACGCTCTCCAATTGGATCGCGGCGCTCGTCTGGGGCGCGGGAAAATCTAATGGCTTGGTCTTTTGGCGCTTCATGCGCGTTAATCGCCTTGTCGGTACGGTGCCCCGTGTAGCCTGCGCGAGGCCGCCCGTTCTTCGCGCATTACACGAAAGCTACTGGTTTAAGCCGTCCGCGCAAAGCCGGATTTGGTGTTCTGCGTCAAACAGCGCTCATGAAAACGTTTCGGCGCGCCAACTGTCGCGGGTTGTCACTAAACTGACAACCGACGTCAGTATGCGTGAGCCGCCGAAGGGCGCCGTCTCGGCGGCCCGTCCAAGGAGACACGGATGCTCAAGACTCTCATCGCGGCCATGAGCGCGACCATCGCGCTGGGGGCTGCCGCGAGCGCGCAAGCCACCGACATCACCGGCGCCGGCGCGACCTTTCCCGCGCCGATCTACGCCAAGTGGGCGGAGCAGTATCACGCGCAGACCGGCGTCGGCCTGAACTATCAGGCGATCGGCTCCGGCGGCGGCATCAAGCAGATCAAGGCCAAGACGGTCGAATTCGGCGCCAGCGACAAGCCGCTGAAGATCGGCGAACTGAACGCCGCCGGCCTGTTCCAGTTTCCGACGGTGATGGGCGGCGTCGTGCCGGTGATCAATGTCCCGGGCATCGCCCCTGGCCAGGTCAAGCTGACGGGCAACGTGCTGGCCGAGATCTATCTCGGCAACATCAAGAAGTGGAACGACCCGCGCATCGCCGCCCTGAACCATGGCGTAAACCTGCCGGGCCTGCCGATCACCGTCGTGCACCGTTCGGACGGCTCGGGCACCAGCTTCGTGTTCACCAGCTATCTGTCGATGAAAGACCCGAACTGGTCGAAGGTCGGGGCGAGCGATTCGGTGAACTGGCCGACCGGCGTCGGCGGCAAGGGCAATGACGGCGTCGCGGCCGAGGTCAAGCAGACCCTGGGTTCGATCGGCTACGTCGAGTACGCCTACGCCAAGCAGAGCCACATGACCTTCACGGCGATGCAGACCGCCCAGGGAACCTTCGTCGAGCCCGTGGCCGCCAACTTCGCCGCCGCCGCCAGCCACGCGCACTGGGATCCGGGCCAAGGCTTCTATCTGCTGCTGCTCGACCAACCGGGCGCGCAGTCCTGGCCGATCACCGCCGCGACCTTCATCCTGGTCTACAAGCAACAGACCAGCCAGGCCGACGGCGCGGCGGTCATGCGCTTCTTCGATTGGGCCTACAAGAACGGCGACGCCTCGGCCGAGCAACTAGACTATGTGCCGCTGCCGGCCAGCGTGAAGGCGCAGGTCCGCAAGGAATGGGCGCAGGTCAAGGGCCCGGACGGCAAGCCGGTCTACTTCGTCCACTAGCCAACCTCGAATTCGGCCGCGCTCCGGTCGAATCAGTCCTTGACGGGAGGCCGAGTTCGCTCGGCCTCCCTTGATGTCCGAAAAGGCCGATGACCGCAGTCGATACCGCCTTGATCGATCGACCGTCCCCGAAGGGCGCGCAGTTCGATCCCCTGTTCCTGTACGCGTGCGGGGCGGCGGCGACGCTCCTGCTCGTCTCGCTGAGCGGTCTCGTCATTTCCCTGACGATCAACGGCTGGCCGGCCTTTCACAAGTTTGGCTTCGGCTTCCTTACCAACGTGACCTGGGATCCTGTGGCGGAGGTTTTTGGCGCGGCGGGACCGATCGTCGACACCTTTGTCTGCTCGATCATGGCGCTGGCCATCTCACTGCCGCTAGCGTTCGGGGTGGCGGTCTGCCTCGTCGAGTATTGCCCGAGCCTCCTGCGCCGTCCGATCGGCATCGCGGTCGAACTGCTCGCCGGTATTCCCTCCATCGTCTACGGGATGTGGGGCTTGTTCATCTTCGCCCCCCTTTTCGCCCAGTACGTCCAGCTACCGCTGACTGAAGCTGCGCCGCCCGGTTCGATCTGGGACACCCTGACCGCCGGCGTTCCCAACGGCGCCAACATCCTGACCGCCTCGATTGTCCTGGCGATCATGATCCTGCCCTACATGGCGGCGGTGCTGCGCGAACTGTTGCTCAGTGTGCCGCCGCAACTGCGCGAGAGCGGCTACGGCACCGGCGCCACCTCGCTCGAAGTGGTCATGTCAATCTCGCTGCCCTATGTGCGCCGGAGCGCCATCGGCGCGGTGATGTTGGGCCTTGGCCGCGCGCTCGGCGAGACCATGGCCGTGACCTTCGTGATCGGCAACTCGCACGACTTTCCCAAGTCGATTTTCTCCAGCGGCTCGACCATCGCCTCGACCATCGCCAACGAATTCAATGAGGCGACTGGCGTGATGCATAGCGCCGCCTTGATCGCGCTGGGAGTTGTGCTGCTGGTGATGACCTTCGGCGTGCTGGCGATCGCCCGCTTCCTGCTCGGCTCGGAACAGAGGGTCTAGGGATGACATCGCTCAAGCGAACGGCGCGCGGCGCGGCCAATGTAGCGTTCACGGGGTTCTGCTGGGTCGCAACCGTCGTGGCCCTGACGGCCCTGACCGCCATCCTCTGGGCGTTGCTTCAGAAAGGCGTGCCTGGCCTGAAGCTCGACATCTTCACAATGTCCACCCCGTCGACCGGTTCGCAGGGAGGTCTGCTCAACGCCATTGTGGGCTCCGTGATCATGTGCGCCGTCGCGATGCTGATCGCCATGGTAGTGGGCGTTCTTGCGGGCACGTGGCTTGCGGAGTTCGGCCGAAGGTCCGCCTTTGCAGAGACGGTCAGGTTCCTGAACGACATTCTCCTCTCGGCGCCGTCCGTTCTGGTCGGCCTCTTCGTTTGGATCATCCTGGTCAACCCGTTCCACGGCTTTTCGGCGCTTGCGGGGTCGGTGTCCTTGGCGATCATCGCCGTTCCCATTGTGGTGCGGACGACCGAGGACGTTCTGATGCTGCAGCCGACGGCGTTGCGTGAAGCAGGTTTGGCGCTGGGCGCGCCTTACTGGACCACCATCCGGACTATCCTCTGGAAATCCGCCCGTAGCGGCATTCTGACGGGCGGACTGCTGGCCTTCGCCCGGATCAGCGGCGAGACGGCGCCGCTGCTCTTCACGTCCCTCAACAACCAGTTCTTCAGCCTCAACGTGACCAAGCCCATGGCCAGCCTGCCGGTCGTGATCTTCAACTTTGCGCTGACGCCTTACGACGACCTTCAACACCTGGCTTGGACGGCCTCGCTTCTGATCGCCGCAGCTGTGCTCGCCATCAACATCGCCGCCCGCTTCGCCACCCGTGAGCAGAAACGATCATGAACGCCGTGACCACCGCACCGACCGAGGCGGAGGAGACCTTCGAACATTTCTCCGTCAGCCTGCCGCCGGAGCAGGTGAAGATGGAGACGAAGAATCTCGACTTCTACTACGGCAAGTCCAAGACCCTTCACGGGGTGAACCTGCAGGTGCTGAACAAGGGTGTCACCGCCATGATCGGCCCGTCCGGTTGCGGCAAGTCGACCCTGTTGCGAGTGCTTAACCGCATCTACGCCCTCTATCCCGGTCAGCGCGCCGAGGGCGAGGTGCTGCTCGATGGCCAGAATATCCTCGATCGCAAGGTGGACGTGGCCACGCTGCGGTCCCGCATCGGCATGGTGTTCCAGAAGCCGACGCCGTTTCCGATGTCGATCTACGACAATGTCGCCTTCGGCGTCCGGCTGTATGAAACTCTCAAGCGCCCCGACATGGACGCTCGGGTCGAAGAGTCGCTGCGCGGCGCGGCCCTCTGGGATGAGGTGAAGGACAAGCTCAACACCTCCGGCCTCGGCCTTTCAGGCGGCCAGCAACAACGCCTCTGCGTCGCGCGCGGGATCGCGGTGAAGCCCGAAATCCTGCTCCTGGACGAGCCCGCCTCGGCGCTGGATCCGCGCTCGACGGCGATGCTCGAGCAGACCATCGTCCAGCTGAAGAAGGACTACACCATCGTCATCGTCACCCATAACATGGGCCAGGCGACGCGGGTGTCCGACTACACCGCCTTCATGTACCTGGGCCGGCTGATCGAATTCGGACCCACCCAGGAACTGTTCCAGGCGCCCAAGGCCAACCGCACCAAGGCCTACGTCACAGGCCAGTTCGGCTGAGCGGGCCGCCTGGCTCTCAGCGTCAGCAGTTGTGCGAGGCGACGTTGTGGCCAACTATGGCGCCGCCGACGCCGCCAATGACCGTGCCGGCGACACTGCCATGGGTGACGGCGTTGCCCACCAATGCGCCGGCGCCGCCGCCGAGGATGGCGCCGCCGGTCCCGGCGCGCCGGCATCTGTGATAGTAGTGGTGATGGCGGTGCGCCTGCGCGGCGTCGGGCGCTGCGGCGGCCGTGACCAGCGTGGCGGTGGCGCCGAGGATCAAGGCAAGCTTGTACATGGGATGTCTCCGGCCTTTGAGGTCGTTAAGCTAAGGTAATGGCCGGGTTGCGGCGAAGGTTCCGTTCAAGGGCTTAAACGTGCGGCAAACGACGAGGGTATTGCTTCAGATGTACCATTCAATTCATTGAATTATATGAATTAATACGCATTCGCTTTTTGCGGGGGCTTAGTCGACAGCGAACAGGCCCGTGAATACCGGTCGCACATAGTTTGGCTGCACCTGGTCATTGGTAGCGCCGGGAACCGCCGCGCTCAGGTATGCGGCGAATTGATCACCACCATCAGCACCAGGCCGCCGATTATTGGGTCCACGGGCCGTATCGAACCGTCGGCGACGCCATCGCCGATCATGGCGGCGAACCGCAGCGCCGCCTGCTGGTAGCGCGCCTGCACCGATTGACGGTGGCTAGGGGTCAGCGACACCAGTGTATAGTGCCGCAGCATTCGCCCACGCCGGCCGGTCGCCTGGTGGAGCGCTAGCGAAAGCACCGACGCCGCCAGCCGCTCCAATCCGTCGCCGGGATAGGGGCCGGTCTGGCCCTGGCGCAGGGTATCGAGGGAATAGTCGACACAGGCGGAGACCAGGTCGTCCTTGTCGGCGTTGTGGTAGTAGAACGAGCCCTTGGTCACGTTCAGCTTGGCGGAAATCTTGTCCACCGATGCGCCCTGGTAGCCATAGGTGTTCAGGACCTCGATCGCGGCGAGCAGGAACCGGTTCCGCGTGGCTTCACCGGTCTCCACCATGGGCTCGCCGAGCGGCGCCGGCGCAACCGTCGGCCAGCCGCGGCCGGGCGCGGCGATCCCGTCGATCAACAGGTCGGCGACGCGCATCGCGACGGACGGGTAGTCTTCGGGCGCGTAGAGAGACAGCCAGTTGCGCGACCAGCCCAGCAGTTCCAGCACCATGCGGCTATAGAGGCTGCGCTGCAGCGGCGCCGGGCCGCCCCGGTTCGCGCCGAACAGGTCGGCGGTCCGTGCGAACATGCGGCGGTAGCCGCTCATCACGACGACCCGGTCGGGTTCGGAGGCGGAGCGGATTTCGGCGAACGTCCCGATCGGCGAAATCTCGCCAAGCCGAGTGCGGCGCTGCACGTCGAAATGACCCGCGATAAGCGCGCGCAGCCTCGCCTGCGGGGTCGGCTCCTTTTCCGCGTCGGCGATGATCGCTTCGTAGCGCTCCACCGACGACAGCCAGCACGCGGTGAGCAGGCTGTCGCGCCGCTTGAAGTAGTACGTCAGGCTGACCGGATGCAGCCCCATACGCTTGGCGACTGCGGCGAGGCTGAAACCGCCGGCCCCGTGCTCGTCGAGAACGGCCATGGCCGTCTCCAGGATCGCGTCCTTGCGGTTTGCGTAGCGTACCGTGGATTCCGTGTCGGAAGGCGGCCGGACGCGGTCGAGCGTGACCGGTTCGTCGTCAAGGCGCTGATCCCCGCGGTTCATGAATCGACTCTCGCAGCACTGGCAGTGTTTCAACTATGAAACGGCGTCGTGATCCGAGTCTAGGGCGCCGGCGGTAATCTCGCCTGGACCGGTGGGAATAACGGTCGGCTGCGTCGGCAAAGACTTTTGCGGAAACGCGTCTGAACCGCCGCGGGTATGCCATCAATATATCTGGTCTCGCCCAGCGAGCCTGCCGTCAGGAGATTGGTCGGATTGAGCGACGGTGAGTCGTCGCATCCTTACCGGTCCCGACGCCTGCACAGGAAATAGGCGCCCCACGCGGCCGACCCCGGTCCGGTCCGGCAGTTCATCGAAAAGCGGATCACCCCAGGGATTGGGGTCGCAACCCATCGCCTCTACGCGCAATTTTACGTCAAGCAGCGATTGGCGAGCGCCAAGAACTCGCCATCGAAACGGGAGCGAACAGCACGTGGCTGAGTACACTTTGCATTTTCTCGACAGCGGCAAACCGGTGGGGCGGGTGGTTCGCCTGGAGTGTGCGGACGACCGACAGGCCATCGCCCAGGCGGAGTCGACCCCGCATGTGCATCGCATGGAGCTTTGGCGGCTTAACCGGCGTGTGTGGACGTTCGACGCGCCGGACGTCTTGAGCGAAACCGGCTGACGGAGCGCGCTAGTTTGCGGCGGCCTTCAGCCAGTCGGTCCAGGCCTTCTCACGGGTCTGCTCGGCGGCCTTGAGCGCGGCTTCCGCTTCACGCACGGCCACATCGTGCTTGCGCCATTCGGCCACGCCGCCCTCGCGCGCCGCATGCGCCGCTTCGAAGGTGTCGAACCGGGCGAGCACGGCGCGCACGCTGTAGGTGACCGGCGGCCCAACGGTCTCGCGGTCGGGATAGGCGCCTGTCACCGCATCGGCGGTTTCACTGTCGATGCGAAAGACGTCGGCCCAGCCGGCGTGATGGCGCATGAGAGCCCAGGGTCTGACAATCTGATCGCTCACCGGCGTGCCTCCTTTGGCGAGGTCCCGTCACTGTGGGATCACCGGCGCGCGGTCAAGGCCCGCCGACGATCTAGGTCAAATTATCGGTGCGGCGGAGAGGTTCCGGGAGGCGTGCGCCGGACACGCAGCCCGTGCACGACATCGCGCCAGCTCATCTGCTGGAAGGCCTGATAGTGGTCGTGGACCACGGTGCGCGGCTGGTCGAGGCCGAGCTGCTCAAGCCGGCCGGTCCAGACCTCGGCGAGGTCGTCCACGGTCTGGCTGCCCCAAGTCGGCGGCAGGGTGGTGGCCCAGGTCTGGATCGAGGGCGAGTTCAGCGCCGCCAGCAGCAGCGTGGCGACCAGGATCACCCGGCTGGTCCAGCGGCGGGCATGGTCGGCGATGGTGTCTTCGTCCGTCGGCTCGCTGAAGGCGAAGCCCGCCGCTTCCGCCAGTCCAATCAGAGGCGGCCGATCGCGCCAGGTCTGCGACGCTGTGGGCAGGGCCTTTGTCGGCTCGTCCTCGGGGGTTTGAGGTTCGGGCGGATCGGTGATGTCTTCGCTCATCTCCGGGCCCCTAGAATTGGAAATAAATGAAGGGGGCGATGCCGGCTGGCCGGACCGCCTCGACCAACAGGATCAGAACGCCAACAATAAGGCCCGCCGCCGGCGAAGGGATCCGGCAAAGCCAGGCCGCCGTCCGCTCGACCGCCCGGGGCGGCAGAGCGTGCAGGGCTAGGCCGCCGACGATCAGCGTCACGATGAAGGGCGTGAGCAGCGTCGGCGCGGTCAGGCGGCTAAGGCCCTGCAGATAGGCGATGGCGGTGGCGAAGGAATCCGACCGGAACAGGATCCAGGCCAGGCAGACCACGTTGAAGGTGATGATGACGCCCCAGAGGGTCGGCAAGCGTGGCCAGTTGGGCTTTCGGATCGCGCTCCACCAGACACGCTCGATGGTCAGCACTGTTCCATGGATCGCGCCCCAGGCGATGAAGGTCCACGACGCGCCGTGCCACAGGCCGCCCAGCAGCATGGTGATCATCAGGTTCACGCAGGTGCGCGCCAGACCGCCGCGATTGCCCCCCAGGGGGACGTAGAGATAATCCCTCAGCCAATTGGACAGGCTGATATGCCAGCGCCGCCAGAACTCCTGTAGCGACCGGGAGCGATAGGGCTGGTCGAAGTTGCGGGGGAACCGGTAGCCGAGCAGGGCGGCCACACCGATGGCGATGTCGCTGTAGGCCGAGAAGTCGCAGTAGATCTGCACCGCATAGCCATAGGCCGCGCCGACCAGATCGCCCGCGCCGTAGGCCGTGGGATCGAAGAACACGGGATCGACCAAGCCGGTCGCCAACTCGGAGGCGATGACCGTCTTCTTGAACAGTCCCCAGGCGATCAGCAAAAGGCCGTGCGCGGCCATTTCGCGGCTGAGCTTCGGCGGCTTGGCGAACTGGGGCAACAGGTCGCTCGCCCGCACGATCGGACCCGCCACAAGGTGCGGGAAGAAACTCATCAGCAGCATCACATCCAGCAGCGAATGCGCCTTGGGCGTCTTTCCACGATGGACGTCGATGACGTAGCTCATCCCCTGGAAGGTGAAGAAGGATATGCCGATCGGCAGGATGACGTGCATGAGCGGCAGGTCGCGCTCCCAGCCCGCCAGCTTCAGCATCTCGCCGAGCTGGTCGACGAAGAAGCCGTAGTATTTGAAGAAGCCGAGGATGATCAGGTTGATGGCGACGCCAACGCCCACTAGCAGCTTTCGCCTGGTGCGGTTCTCGCTGTCGCCGATCTGCTTGGCGACAAACCAGTTCAGCAAGGCGCTGGCGATCAAAAGGCCGACGAAGCGCCAGTCCCACCAGGCGTAGAACACCCAGCTGGCCAACAGCAGGAACTGCTTACGCCGTTCGTTCTCGCGGTTCAGGCTCCAGGTCGACGCATAGGTGACCAGGAAGAACAGCCCGAAGATCATGGTTGGGAAGAGCACGGCCTATCGAGCCCCGACCAAGGTGCGATCTGAGCCGATCAGGTCGCCGTACAGCAGGCCGGCGATCTTCACGCCGCCCTCGGGCGTGTAGTGGATGTGGTCGCCGCGGACGAGCTTGGGGTCTTGCAGCCCCATGCGATGGGCGCTGCAAGGCCCGCCCATGCGCGCTTCCCAGTTCCAGAACGCCGCGCCCTCGGCCTCGGCCGCGCGCTGTTGCGCGGCGCGTATCTCCGCAAGGCCGGCGGGCGGATACCAGTGCGCCAGACGCGGGCTACGGGCCTGCACCAGGGCGGCGTAGTCCTGGACATCGTCGCTGCTCAGCGGCGCGCAATCGGGGAACACCCCGCCCGTGCCATAGAGGTCCGGTCTCAGCGTCTCGGCGTCCGGCGCTCCGAGCACCAGGATCGGCGCGCCATGCGAAAGCCGGCGCAGGCGTGCGATCTGTTCGCGCAGAAGGGTCTCGTACCCGGCCACATCCGCGTGGGGGACGTAGCCCTCGTTGGTGCCGAAGGCCAGGATGATCAGGTCGGGGTGGTAGGCGTCCAGCTCCGCCGCCATCACCTGGTCGTCGCGGTCGGCCAGGTCTCTCAGCTGGGTTCCGGATACGCCGAGGTTGGAGAGTGCGACACCGCCGTCGTCGTTGAAGGTCGCCCAGGAAAGGAGTGAAACCGGCCCGCCGGTCGCGGAGAGCTGCAGGTGTTGTTGCGGCGAGGAGAACCGCGCGGTGTGGCAGACGGTTCGTCTTGCATCCGCGGCTAGGCTGAAGCGCTGGCTCTCGCCACCCGCGGAAACCGAAACCGCGCCGGCGTCGGGCTCTGTCAGGGCGCAGACGATGGCCTGAGTGAAATTGGCGCCGGGTTCGGCGTCGAGGGTGATCGATGCGTCGGTGTCTGTGCTCAATCGGAATCCGGTCAGGCCGAACGGCGGCGGCGACACATAGAGATGCGGCAGCTCCGGGTGACGCGGATTGGGCGGTGGCGCGAAACTGAGATTGACCCGCCAGCCGCCGGCCTGGCTGACCTGCACAAGGCGCGGTTCATAGCCCGCATAGGGGACGCCCGGCGGCAAGACGCCCCGGCCGCCATGGCCGAAGGCGTACTGCAGCTGGTCGCGCAGCGCCCCGGCGATGTAGTCGTTGGCGGTATGGCTGTCGCCGAGCTGGATGATGTGCACCGGCCGCCGGCGCGCGCCGGCCTTCAATTCATGCAAGGCGTGAAAGAAGGGCGAAAGGCTGTCGGCGCCACAGATGTTCGCCGCGCAGACCTCGGCGCGCGCGCCGCCGGCCAGCACGGCTGCGGCGAGGGCCAGGGCGACGCCGAGGCCGCGCGCCCCCAAACGGCTCACGGATGAGCGTCCGCCGCGCTCGCCGCCACGGTCACGGCGCCGGGCGCGGTCACCGGCGTTGCGATGACCGCCTGCGCCGGCGGGGCCGCGCTGGCCAGATCGCGCCGGATCATCCCGGCGACTGGCGCGGTGATGCGCAGGTAGCCGGCCATCGACATGTGGATGCCGTCGTTCGCCCGCATCAGCTTCTTGGTCTTGGCGGCGCCCTCGGGGAGGTAGGCGGAATAGTCGCCGTTGGCGTCGGTGGTCAGGGCCACGGTGGGAATGAACTCGGCGCCCAGGGCGCTCATGTGCTGAGCCAGCACGGCGTTGATCAGGCTGGCGCCGTCGTCGAACCGGTGGCTCTCCATCTTCGGCAGACCCAGCCAGTAGATCACCGCGCCCTGCTGGCGCAGAGTGTAGACCAGGTTGTCGACCCGCCGGCCATAGGCGGCCTTCCAGCCATCGGTCCCGAACGGATAGATTTTGCCGTCATCGACGATGCCCTGTTGGTCGTTGGCGCCGAACATGAAGACGGCGATATCGATGTGTTGCGCGGCGAGCTGGCCGACGGTCTTGTGCTGGACGTCGACGTAGTTGTAGCGGCTGAGGCCGGTGGAAACCTGGCTGAGCCGAATGACATTGAATCCCTTGTCGCCATGCAGGTCGCGGTAGAGGGCGGCCCAGACGCCATCGCCCAGCGAATCTCCAAATACGCCCACGTTCAGGGTGCGCCCGGCGGTGGCCAGCTTGGCGAGCTGGAGGCGAACGTCCGGCGACGCCGGTGTCGGCGCGATGATCGGCGCGGCGGCGGCCTTGACGGCGACGGTCGCGGTCTTCGCGGGCGCGGCGTGAACCGGGGGCGCGGTCGGGCTCGATGCGGCGGCCGGTGTCGCCACTGTCGGCAGGCTATCCGGCATGAGGTTGAGACCGATCACCACGCCGATGGCCAAGCCGATCAGCAGGATCGTCGGGCGCGCCCAAAGAAGTCGCAACAGGCCCACTAGATTACGCTCCCGGCGCGATACATCGGCGCAACGATCAAAAACCCGCTGGTCACTGAGGCCCCCGAAGCCACTGGCGCGCCAACCGAACCATGTCCTGCCCCCACTGGCAATCTACAGCGCCTCGAAGGCGAACCCAGCCTAATCGTTCTGTGCCAAAAACTGGCGAATCCAGCCCCCGACCCGAACGCAGTCATTGGGCGACTGCAAGGATTGGACCGCTGGCGCGGCCAGGGCCCCAAGCTGTTCGGCGCGAGCCTCGATCAAGGCGGTCGCGTAGTCCGGCGCGAACTCGGGGTGGCACTGCAGCGAGATTGCTTGCGCGCCGTCATAGGCCAGCAGGCCGAAGGCGTTGAAATCATTGCCGCCGATCACCCGTGCGTCCGGCGGCGGCTCGATCACCTGATCCTGGTGCGACACCGGGATCGCGATCGGGGCGGCGCTGTCCATCCATGGCTGCTGCGCCAATATGTCGTAGGTCTGCAAACCGACGCCCCAGCCCTTCGCCGACTTCTCGACCCGTCCTCCGAAGGCCTGGGCCATGATCTGGTGGCCGAAACAGACGCCGACCAGCCTGGTCCGGCCCTTCACCGACCGCAGGAAGGACTCCAGCGGCGCAATCCAGGGCAGATCATCATAGGCGCCGGCCGGTGACCCGGTGATGACATGGCCATCGAACGGAGCGTCGGGGTCCGGCAGATGGCCTGCCTGCACATCGAAAATCCGG
>Ga0302314_10002259_pt1 | contig 35838 bp, 32 predicted proteins | sample III_Palsa_N2_3_FD_200533 | JGI IMG/M metagenome (GOLD analysis project Ga0302314, IMG submission 200533) | Peat permafrost microbial communities from Stordalen Mire near Abisko, Sweden - III_Palsa_N2_3 | ecosystem: Environmental > Terrestrial > Soil > Palsa > Peat permafrost | place: Sweden...
GATGCCGTAGTTGAACAGCGTCCCGCCCAGGGAGATCCCGGTGTTGCCGGAGATGCAGTTCCAGGCGGTGGTGTAGCCCTGTGCCGCGGCGATGTCCGTGGGCTGGTCGGGCACGCCGTTGGCGTCGTTGGGGACCTCCCAACTCCCGGGCTCCCCCGACTCGGTGACGATGTACGGCTTGTTGTAGCCGCCGCCGGCCCAGTCGCTCGCGACGTTGCAGACCGCGCCGTAGGAGTTCACCGCGTACAGGTCCAGGTCCGGGGTGTACTGCTTGTAGTACGGCCAGGCGCCGGTCCAGGCGTCGGTGGAGGTCACCGGGTGGTTGGGGTCGGCGGCGTGGATGGCGTCCACGATCTGCTCCACGTACTGCGCGTACGCGTCCCGTTCGGCCTCCAACTGGGTTCCGGAGTAGTAGTTCTGCATGGTCAGGATGACCTCGTTGCCGACGTCCCACATCAGCACCGCTGGATCGTTCTTGTACTGGTTGACGTACTGGATGATGGTGTTCAGGGTGTCGGTCTTGTACGTGGTGTCGTTGACGTAGTCGGCCCCCTGGTTCAGCCAGAAGCCGTTGATGACTTTGATGTTGTACGCGGCGGCGGCGTCCAGCAGCGGTTGCGTGGTGTCGTCGGTGCCCCAGGTACGGACCGTGTTGACGCCCATCGACTGCAGGTCGGGCATGTAGGCCGAGGCGACGCTGGTGGCCGGGCCCCAGGTCACGCCCTTGACCTCGTAGGGCGCGCCGTTGACCGACAGACCCCAGTCGCCCTGGCTGCCGGTGACCTTGACCACGCTGCCGCCGGTGGGCGTGGCCGGGGTGGTGTACGCCGGGGGAACCGTCCCGGTGGACTGCTCGACGCTGACGTCGCCGATGCTCATCGTGCCGCCGGAGCTGGTGGCGCTGGAGGGCGAGGTGCAGCCGCAGACGGCGTTCGGGTAGGAGCCGCCGATGGCGAGGTCGAACACCAGGTAGAAGCCGTGGTCCACGGCCGCCTGCCAGACCGCCTGGCCCACCTGGGACTCGTTGACCTGCCAGATCTGCTGACCGTCCAGGTACCAGCGGATCTGCTCGTTGGTGGTGGTCCGGTCGATCACCTCGGAGTAGGTGTGGTAGCCGGTCTGGCAGCCGGTGCAACTGGCCAGCCCGCTGGTCAGGCCGTCGTACTCGTTGCAGGGGCCGCCGGGGGCGGTCCCGCAGTGGAAGGTCGCGGACGACTCACTGCGGCCGTTGACGTCCTCCATCAGGTCCGACTCGCCCATGGCGGGCCAACTGCCGCTGTCGGTGCGGTAGGAGGCGCCCATGGCGCTGAAACCGGGCCAGTAGCCGAGGGCGTTGGTCGGGTCGGGCTGCTCGATCGAGGCGGAGATCAGCAGTTCACCCCCGGCTGGCGCGGCGAAGTCGCTGCGCTGACTCTCGATCCGGCCGGAGGTCCAGTTGCCGCTGCCGTCCCGCAACGCGGTGAGGTCGAGGTGGCCGTTGCCGTCCAGGCCGACGTTGGCGGCGGAGGCGGTGTCGGTCTCGACCTCACCGGTGCCCCAGTTCGCCGCGCCACCGGGGTAGCCGGTGCCGGTGTCGGTGATCCAGTTGGCAGTGGAGGGGGAGGTCCCGGCGGCCCCGGCGAAGTCGTCGCTCCAGACCGGGCTCCAGTTCCCGGGCGGGGTGCCGCCGCCGGTCGGGCTGCTGGTGGGCGTGGGGGTCGGCGTGGCCGTGGGGCTGGCCGTGGGGGTCGGCGTCGGCGTGGGGGTCGGCGTCGGACTGGCCGTGCCGGAGTTGCTGCCGTAGACCTGGAACTCCCAGAGCGAATAGCCGTAGCCGTTCTCCCGCGCCGTGCCGTACATCCGCACATAGCGACCGGTGCCCGAGACGTTCAACGTCTCCATGCCGTTGGTCCCACCGGTACCGGTGGTCGTCGCATAGATCGTGGTCCAGTTCACCGCGTCCTGCGACACCTGGATCTGATAGGCCGTCGCATAGTTCTCCCAGTTCAGCACCACCTGATCGATGGTCGAGGAGGTCCCCAGATCCACCTGCAGCCACTGCGGATCACTGAACGCGCTCGACCAGCGCGTGGTGGCGTTGCCGTCCACCGCGTTGGACGCCGCCCACGCCGCGCCCTCTGTGGACGACGCGGTCGCGGGCATCCCCTGCGACAACAGCGCCCCGGGCCCGGCCGCGTGGGCCGCGACCGGGCCGGTGACCAGCGCGTAGCCGAGCAGCGCGAGGACGGTGGCGAGCAGCACCGCGACCCGCTGCGGTACCGGCCGCCGGCCCCCGGGCCGGTGCGGCGGACGTCGGCGCGGTGCGGCTGCGCGCGGTGCGGCTCTGGGTGGCAGCGCGCCAGGTGGCAGCGCTCCGGAGAGGGGTGGGGCTCCCATGGGGACTCCTGAAGGATGACGACAGGCTCGGGGAGAGCTCATCGAGAGAGCGCTCTCCGATCGCGCCGATCGTTGCGCCCGGCTTTCTCGCCCGTCAAGAGTTTTGACCGAACCGGCGGTTCCGGTACCTCGCCACCAGCGAGACAACGGTCAATTCCGGCGGCCGGATCGGCGGTTGACCGGAGTTCAGCAGGCGCGCGGCTTGACGGAGGCGGCCCGCATGGACCACCGTTGACCCGGGAGAGCGCTCTCCAGTGCCCCCGCCGACCTGACGACGGCGGGGGCACCCTCGGCGTGCCCGCTCGCCGAGCGGGTCAGGCCGACTGCCGCCGCACCAGCACCGGGTCGAAGATCACCGACCGGGGCGGCCGGCCGGGCTCGTCGATCCGCTCCAGCAGCAGCTTGGCCATCGTCGCCGCCATCTCCTCCACCGGCTGCCGCACCGTGGTCAGCGCGGGCCTGCTGGCGGCCGCCACGCTGCTGTCGTCGAAGCCGACCACCCTGACCTCCTGCGGCACCCGCCGCCCGGCCTCCCGCAGGGCGTGCAGCGCGCCGCAGGCCATGAGGTCATTGGCGGCGAACACCCCGTCCAGGTCCGGGACTTCGGCCAGCAGTCGGCGCATCGCCGCCTCCCCGCTGTCCTGGGTGAAGTTGCCCTGGGCCGAGGGCACCAGTGGCTCCCCGTGCCGGGCCATGGCCTCCCGGAAGCCGTCCTGCCGCTCGCGAGCGGCACGCACGTCCAGCGGGCCGGAGATGGTGACCACCCGGCGGCAGCCGACCGCGATCAGGTGGTCCGCCGCCAGCCGGGCGCCGTCCTGGTGGGCCAGGTCGACGAAGCCGATCGGCACGGACAGCTCGGGCCGGGCGAAGAGCACGGCCGGCAGCCCGGCCTCCACCAGCAGCCCGGGCAGCGGGTCGGCCGCGTGCGTGGAGACCAGCAGCGTGCCGTCCGCGTTGCCCTGCCGCAGATAGGACAGCACCTGGTCGCGGGCTTGGCCGGTCTCGGCCAGCATCAGCACCGGGTGCATCATCCGGGCCCGCAGATGGCCGAGGACGCCGCTGATCACCCGGCTGAAGAAGGGGTCGGTGAAGACCTGGCTGCGGAAGACCTCCTCCTCCCCCTCCCCCGCGCCGGAGACGACCAGGGCGACCGCCCCGGTCCGGCGGGTGATCAGCGACCTGGCGGCGCTGTTGGGCACATAGCCGATGGCGTCCACGGCCTGGCGAACCGCCTCCTGGATGGCCGGATCGACGTTGCGCTTGCCGTTGACCACCCGGGACACCGTGGCCCGGGACACCCCCGCCAGCCGGGCCACGTCCTCCAGCGTCGGGGCGGCCGGGGCAATGGGGACCGCGACCGGGGCGTCAGGTGTGCGAGGGGCGTCCATGAGGGCTTTTATAACAGAGCCGGAGAGCGCTCTCCATGGAATGGCGACAGATTCCCCCAGCGGGTCCCCTACCAGCCACCCGAAACCCGACTCGGGCGGGTGTCCGATTCGCCCGGAAACGGGGCAAATATTGCTATGCTCCGGACCCTCGCACCCGACACCGCAGGAGTCGCCCCGTGGAGTCCATTCATCCCTTCCTGGTCGCCGTGGACGGCTCCGACGACGGCTGGGCGGCCTTGGAGTGGACAGCGCGGGCCGCCGCGGGCCGGGGCGCGCCGCTGCGGGTGCTGCATGTCGCACAGAACACCGGCGGGCTGGCCGAGTTGCTGCTCGGCTCGGGTCCGTCGCCGGACCAGGACGACCCGGTCGTGGTCGAGGCCGCCGCCCGGGCCCGCAGCGCCGCCCCCGGAGTCGCGGTGACCACGTTGGTGGCCGCCGGGGACCCGAAGCACGTCCTGCCCGCCCAGAGCGGGGGCGCGGCGCTGCTGGTGGTCGGCACCCGCGGGCTGAGCGGGCTGCGCGGCTGGCTGGCCGGATCGGTGAGCCGGGCCGTCGCCGGCTACGCGCGCTGCCCGGTGGTGGTGCACAAGCCGACCGAGGGCACCGGCGGCCCGGTCTTGGCCGGTCTCGACCCGTTCGAGCCACTGCCCGAGGTGCTGGGCTTCGCCGTCTCCGCCGCCCGCGCGCTGGACGCGCCGCTACGGCTGGTGGTCGGCGACCTGCCGTCCTCCGAGCAGGCCGAGTCGGCCCGGCACAGCTTGGAGGCGGTACTGACCGCCCTGCGCCGGGACCACCCCGAGCTGGACGTCTCCGCCGAGTACGCCTCCCGGGACGAGTCCGACTGGCTGGTGGAGCTGTCCCGGACGGCGGAGCTGGTCGCGGTCGGCCGCGAGCTCAGCGGCCTGCTGCTGACCGACCCGCTGGGCCGGGCCGCCGACGCGCTGCTCGACCAGGCGCACTGCCCGGTCGCGGTGCTCCCGACCCGAGACCGCTGACCCGCGACCGCTGACCGGCGAACCACTGACCGAGACCGCCGACCGGCTGCCACCCCGCTCAGATCCCCTGCCAGGCGGGCTTGGACGCGAAGGTCGCGCGGAAGTAGTCGGCCAGCTTCAGCTTGGAGGCGGCGGCCTCGTCCACGACCACGGTGGCGTGCTGGTGCAGTTGCAGCGCGGAGGCGGGGACGATCGCGGCGACCGGGCCCTCGACGGTCTGCGCCACGGCCTCGGCCTTGGCCTCGCCGGTGGCCAGCAGCACCAGGTGCCGGGCCTCCAGGATGGTGCCGATGCCCTGGGTGATCACATGGTGCGGCACCTCGTCCAGGCTGTCGAAGAAGCGCGCGTTGTCCACCCGGGTCTGCTGGGTCAGCGTCTTGATCCGGGTGCGCGAGGCCAGCGAGGAGCAGGGCTCGTTGAAGCCGATGTGCCCGTCGGTGCCGATGCCCAGCAGTTGCAGGTCCACCCCGCCCGCGGCGGCCAGCGCGCGGTCGTACTCGACGCAGGCGGCGGCGATGTCCTCGGCCGAGCCGTCCGGGCCCATGAAGGAGCCCGCGGTCAGCCCGAGCGGCTCGACCACCTCGCGCAGCACCACCGCGCGGTAGGACTCCGGGTGGCCCTGGGGCAGGCCGACGTACTCGTCGAGCTGGCAGATCCGGGCCCGGGAGACGTCCAGCGCCCGCGCGCGGACCTTGGCGGCGAGCGCCTGGTAGATCGGCAGCGGGCTGGAGCCGGTGGCGACCCCGAGCAGGGCGTCCGGCTTGCGGGTCAGCAGGTCGGCGATCGCCGTCGCGATGAGCTCGCCGCCGGCCGCGGCGTCGGGAACGATCACAATCTCCATGCTGAAATCCCACCGTTCTGTGGCGCGCGCCACGTGGTATAGACCATTTAGCGAGATGATCTCACATCGGGCCGCGCTGGTCACACCCCCGAGGACGGCAGTCCGAAAAGCCTCGCGGCATTGTCGTAGCAGACCGCCCGCAGCCACTCCGGGCCCAGCTCCAGCCGGGCCAGCGCGTCCAGCGCGTGCTGGTAGCCGTACGGGATGTTCGGGTAGTCGGTGCCGAGCAGCACCCGCTCACCGAGGTCGGCCAGCCGGGGCAGCTCGGACGGCGGGAACGGCATCCCGGCCTCGGTGAAGTCGGTGAACGCCATGGTGGTGTCCAGCAGCATCCCAGGGTGCTTCTCGGCCAGATCCAGGAAGTCGCCGTACTCCGGCATCCCCAGGTGCGCCACCACCAGCCGCAGCCCGGGGTGCCGGGCCAGCAGCCGGGCGACCGGCTCCGGCCCGGTGTGCTTGCCCGGCACCGGGCCGGAGCCGCAGTGGGTCACCACCGGCAGGCCCGCCTCGGCCAGCAGCCCCCACACCGGATCGAGCAGCGGGTCGTTCGGATCGAAGCCGCCGACCTGCAGGTGGCACTTGAACACCCGCGCGCCGCCCTCGACCGCCCGCCGGACGTACTCACCGGCCCGCGGCTCGGGATAGAAGGTGGCGGTGTGCAGGCAGTCGGGGGTGCGCCCGGCGAAGTCGGCCGACCAGGAGTTCAGCCACTCGGCCATCTCCGGCTTGTGCGGGTAGAGCATCGAGGTGAAGGCCCGGACGCCGAAGGACCGCAGGGTCGCCAACCGCTGCTCCTCGTCCGCCCGGTAGGTGATCGGCCAGGGCCGCCCGACCAGCGGCCCGGCCGCGTCGAAGTAGGCCCAGACCTTGGCCAGCACCCGGTCCGGCATGAAATGGGTGTGCACGTCGACCAGCCCCGGCAGCCCCAGCCCCCGCCAGAACCCGGTCACCCGCTCCGCCTCGCCGCCTGCCACCGCTGCTCCGGTCCCCATGGACCACCACCTCTCCTCCCCCACGATCCTGCCAACCCGGCACCCGGCACCGCCACTCGCCCGGCCCCCGCCGCCCCCGCCCCGCCCGGCTATACGCCAAGCCCCCCGGAGCCGAGGTCTCAGGCTCCGGGGGGCTTCAGCCCCGGTGGGGTTCAGGCTGGTGGGGTTCAGGCGGGTCGGGTTCAGGCCGGTAGCGTCCAGAGCTGGTTGGCCGTTCCGGCGCAGTCCCAGATCCGGAGCTGGGTGCCCGAGCCGCCGTCGATCGGGGCGTCCTCGTTCCGATCCTCGTGGGGGTCCCCGGACCGCGGGGCCGCGGTCCGGGGCGGTCGCTCAGCCCAGGGACGGGTTGGCGTCCTGGGCGAGTTGCAGGGCCTGCTGCGGGAACCAGGCTCCGGCGGCCGGGTCGTCGATGCCCCACAGCGGGTCGAACAGGGCCTGGCCGGCGGCGTCGGTGGGCCAGCCGGGCTGGGTGTAGGCGGTGTAGTCCCAGGCACGGACGCCACCGGCGGCGTCGCACTGGCCGTCGGACTGCCCGGGAGTCTTGATCCACAGGTAGGCGTCGAGCAGCGGCACGCCGGTGTCGGCGGTCGGGTGCAGGCCGAGTCCGGCACCGGTGGGGTTGCACCAGTTGCCCTGGAAGAGCGCGGCGGTCACCGACGCGGACTGGTTGTAGGGCGCGGCGGCGTACGCCTGCATGGTGTTCGCCCCCTGCCCGTTGCGGCTGGTGTCGATCACGAAGTGCGTGCTGGCGACCGCGTTGCCCATGTTCTGCTGGTACCAGGCGGTGGTCAGCGCCCAGGTCGAGGGATCGTCCACGGTCGCCGGGTAGTACTGGCTGGCGCAGTCGCTCTCCTGGCCGTAGGCCCAGTTGGCCGGGTCGGTGCTCATCGCGATGCAGTCGGAGACCCAGGTGCCGTAGGTGGTGCTGGCGGCGTCGCTCTGGTAGTTGGAGACGTTGAGGAAGAAGCCCTGGGTGTTCTGCACGCCGGCTTCGAGCAGCCGCTGGGTCATGCTGCCGACCGCCTGCCAGTGGCTGTTGGTGCCGTCGAGGTAGACACTGGTCCGCGGCTGGGCCTCCAGCGCGGTGGCGGCGTCGCTGACCTCCGCGAGGCGTTGGGCGTCGGTGTAGGGGTAGCTGCTCGTTCCGAAGACGGCGCAGTCGGAGGGCATGTTGCCCAGCGCGTCCGGCTCGACGATCACTACGGCGCGGGCGTTGCCGATCGCCCCGGCGACGGCGGAGATCCAGGCGTCATAGGCGCTCTGGTCGGCGGCGCCGCCCGCGGAGTACTCGGAGCAGTCCCGTCCGGGGATGTCGTAGGCGACCAGGACCGGCACCGAGTGTTCGAGCGCCGCCTCGGCCATGGTGGTCCGGACCTGGCGTCCGACCTGGGCCGGGGTGCCGCCGGTGAGCCAGACCGCCTGCGGGGTCGCCTCCATCTTGGCGAGCAGGGCCGCGTCGCTCAGATCGCCCTGCTTGGCCAGGTCGGCGATCTGAGCGACGGAGCCGGACGCGGGCGGCGGAGTGAAGAACCGGGTGTCGGCGGGCAGCGTGTGGCCGCCCGAGACGGTGGCCGCCGGGGTGGCCGTGTCGGCCGCGGCCAGCGCCGGTGTGGCGGTGATGGCCGCGGCGGCCAGCGCGAGCGCGACCAGGGCGCGGGCGAGCGGTGGGCGTCTTCTGGACACAGGGGCTTCTTTCTGCTGGGTGAACGATGCGCCTGGGTGTCGGCGCACCCGTCGGTGGTCGGCCGGCCAGGAGCCGGGACGTCGGTGCCGGGACGTCGGTGCCGAGGAGTCAGCGCCGAGACGTGGGTGCCGGGACGTCCGTGCCGATGTCCCCGCTCGATCCGGTGAACCAGTCGGCCGCGGGCTCTCCGGCGACGCCGGACTCGGTTGCATGCGGATCATTCCCTTCACAGGGTCGGGGCCGGTCGGCACCGGGCTTGACGCTTCCTCGATGGGCGGAATTCCGGAAGCGCTACCGATAACGTCCGGTTGAGAGATCTGGACGGGATCGTGGACCTGCTAACAGCGCCTGTCAAGTGTCTTGGCGATTTCCGGAAGATGTCAGCGACCGCATTCGGATCACCAGTGCCGGCCATCTGTACCGGAAGTACCGGGGCATTCTGGAAGCGCTTCCGGTCGCGATCCGGTCCCGCTACGATGCTCCGAGGGCCGGCACCGGCCGCATGGCGAGAAGGGACCGACGACCGATGGGCACACAGGCCAAACGGCGTCCGACGCTCGACGAGGTCGCGCTGCGGGCGGGCGTCTCGCGTTCCGTGGCCTCCCGGGTGATCAACAACCGGGAGGCGAGCCGCAGCGCCCGCGAGGCCGTGGAGAAAGCGGTGCGGGAGCTGGGGTACGTACCCAACCCCACCGCCCGGGCACTGGCCACCCAGCAGGCCGGGGCTGTGCTGCTGGCCGTCTCGCACGACGACCCGGGGCTCTTCGCGGACCCCTTCTTCGCCCATGTGATCGTCGGGATCAACGCGGCACTGGAGAAGACCGACCTGGTGCTGATGCTGCTGCTGGCCGACACCGACCGTGGTCGGGCCCGGCTGGAGCGGGTGCTGCGGTCACGCCGCGCCGACGGCATCATGCTGCTCAATCTGCACGGCGACGACCCGCTCTACCGCCTCGCGCAACAGCTCGACCTGCCGGTGGTCCTCGGCGGACGTCCGCTGCACGGCGAACCGGCCTGGTACGTCGACGCGGACAACCGCGGCGGCGCCCGACTGGCGACCGAGCACCTGATCGCCTCCGGCCGCCGGAGGATCGCCGCGATCACCGGCCGCCAGGACACCCAGGTCGGCGTGGCCCGGCACCAGGGCTACCGGGAGGCCATGGCGGTGGCGGGGCTCGACCACACCCGTACCGAGCTCGCGGACTTCAGCGAGGCGAGCGGCGCCGAGGCCATGGCCCGGCTGCTCGACCGGTGCCCCGATCTGGACGCGGTGTTCGCGGAGTCGGACAGCATGGCCGCCGGAGCCGTGCGCACGCTGACCGCCGCCGGCCGCTCGGTACCCGGCGACGTCGCCGTCGTCGGCTTCGACGACCTGCCGATCGCCCGGCGCACCGACCCGCCGCTGACCACCGTGCACCAGCCGGTCCAGGAGCTGGGCCGGGAGATGGCCAAGATGCTCATCGCCCTGCTGGCGGGCGAGCGCCCCAGCCCGCTGATCCTGCCCACCCATCTGGTCGTCCGCGCCTCAGCCCCCTGACCGGTGAGCGATGGCATGAAAAAGGTGTGAACATCGACCGCCCCCGCAGGCCCCGGACCCGGTCGGAACCCGGTCACCAGCCCCGACCGAGGCAGCCGACTCGCAGGGTTCCCAGGCGCGGTGAGCGATCGTCAGGAAACTTTCCCACCGGTCGCTGCGGGCATACTCTTTCCCGTGCGGCACGCCTCGGCGCGGGACGGGCGGCACGAGCGGGGCAGTACGCCGCCGAGGGTGGCCGAAGAGGCTGGGGGAAGCATGACGCAGGGTTCGACGCATCCCGGACCGGACGGGCGGGAGCAGGGTCGGCTGGACACCGGCGTCCCGCACATAGCGCGGGTCTACGACTATTGGCTCGGTGGCAAGGACAACTACGCGGTCGACCGCGAGGTGGCCGAGCGAATCATAGCCACCGGCAACCCGGTGATCGCCAACGCCCGGGCCAACCGGGCCTTCCTCGGCCGGGCCGTGCGCTATCTGGCCGCCGAGGCGGGGGTCCGGCAGTTCCTGGACCTGGGGACCGGCCTGCCCTCGTCCGGCAACACGCACGAGGTCGCCCAGCGGATCGCCCCCGAGACCCGGGTCGTCTACACCGACAACGACCCCATCGTGCTGGTGCACGCCCGCGCGCTGCTGACCGGCAGCCCGGCCGGCAGCACCACCTACATCCACGCCGACGTCCGCGACATCGACAAGATCCTGGAGCAGGCCCGGCAGACGTTGGACTTCAGCCAACCGATCGCGGTCGTCATGGCGGGCCTGCTGCACTGCGTCCCGGACGAGGACGATCCGGCAGGCATCGTCGCCACGGCGCTGGCCGGCCTGTCCTCCGGCAGCTACCTGGCGCTGTCCCAGCCGGCCGCCGACATCAACGCCACCGGCATGGCCCGGGCCGCCGGGGTGATGGACCAGCTGATGCCGGTCAAGATCACCTATCGGACCCAGGAACAGGTCGCGCGCTTCTTCGAGGGCACCGAGCTGCTGGAGCCGGGCCTGGTCTCCGCGTCACTGTGGCGGCCGGATTCGCAGGCCGACACCGCCCCGCGCTCGGTCTGGGCGGGCGTCGGGCACAAGGTCTGACCAGCGGAGCTGGCGCTTCTACGGCACTTGTTGGAACCTTCCTGTGGGCTTCCCAGGTCTTCCTGGGACTCCCCTGGGACTTCTCTGGGAGCAGGCGACCCGGTCCCGGGGTGGCCGAAAGGGGACCCCGGGTGCAGAGTCCGCGCAGGCCGGAAGAGAAGATGAACAGGTGGTAACCAGAATCAAGGTGTTCTCGAATCGTCTCCGGCCGCTGGGTCGTCCCCGCGTCCGCGGGCATTCGCGCATGCCTGACAACTGAGGCGGCATGGCCGCCGCACTCCACCGGTTGCCCCAAGACACGTCCGACGGCGGATGCCGCAGAAGGCGCAGGGGTCTGCCGTTCCCGATAGCGGGAGCCGTTTCGTGTCCGCTGGTCCGGCGGACACGGGGCCCGGCTGCCGTCCGCCCTCGCCCTGAAGCCCGAGAGTCCATGAAGAGCGATCACGCATACCTCACCCGCGAGTCCGGCGACGGGCCCGAGGACGGGTCGAACGGCACGGTGACCAGCACCGTTTCGACGCCCGCCACCGGGTCCTCCACGGACGCGCCCAGTCGGAACAAGTGGTGGCGCCGCAAGTGGGGCTGGGAGGTGCTGCTGGTCCTGTACGCGATCTACGACGGCAGCCGACTACTGGTGAACACCAGCCTGTCCCAGGCCGAGGCGCACGGGCACCGGATCCTGTCGTTCGAGCGGCGGCTGCACGTCAGCCCGGAGCACACGCTCAACCACCTGTTCGCCCGGAACGCCTGGCTCGGCATACCCGCCGACTTCGTCTACGCGTCGCTGCACTATGTGATCACGGTCACTGTGCTGTTCTGGGTCTGGCGCAAGCACCGCGAGCACTACCGCAAGGCCCGGACCTGGCTGGGGCTGACCACGCTGCTCGGGGTGGTCGGCTTCGTGACCTTCCCGACCGCGCCGCCCCGGCTGCTGGGGACGAAGTCCGGCTTCGTGGACATCCTGGCCGAGCACTCCACCGTCGGCTGGTGGGGCACCGGCGGCGGCGGCACCCCGCGCGGGCTGGGCGACATGAGCAACGAGTTCGCGGCGATGCCGAGCCTGCACGTCGGCTGGGCGCTCTGGGGCGGCCTGCTGCTCTTCTTCTACGCCAAGAGCCGGCTGATGCGGGCCCTGGGCCTGGTGTACCCGTTCTTCATCGCGGTGGTGGTCATGGGCACCGGCAACCACTACCTGCTGGACTGCGTGATGGGCGCGCTGGTGGCACTGGTGAGCCTGGCGGTCACCGGTCCGCTGCTGCGGCTGAGCGACTGGACGGGCCGAGCGGTGCGGCTTCGGCTGCGGGCACTGGGACGCCGCCGATAGTCTCGGCGGGCGTCCGCCGCCACCACGCGCCCCGTGGGCTCGGGGTGCGCCGGCGGTCGCGGACGGTGATTCTGGAGAAGCACCGCACGCGGTGGGGTACGGATTCTGGTGAGACACGACGCGGCCCGGAGCACCGGGCGGCATCGACGACGGGGCAGGAGCGCACACGCATGACCGCGAACGAGGATCTGGCCGCCCGCATCGCCGCGCTGATGCCCCGGGCCAAGACCGACCTGGCCGAGCTGGTGGCCATCCCCTCGGTGGCCGATCCGCGCCAGTACCCGCCGGAGCGCTGCGTGGAGGCGGCGCAGTGGCTGGTGGCCGCGTTCACCGAGGCCGGCCTGTCCGACGTCCGGCTGGAGCCCACCCCGGACGGCAGCAACGCGGTGATCGGCCACCGACCGGCCCCGCCCGGCGCCCCGACCGTGCTGCTGTACTGCCACTACGACGTGCAGCCGCCGCTCGACGACGCGGCCTGGACCTCGCCGCCGTTCGAGCTGACCGAGCGGGACGGGCGCTGGTACGGGCGCGGGGCGTCCGACTGCAAGGGCAACGTGGTGATGCACCTGACCGCGCTGCGGGCGCTCGGCGACGACCTGCCGGTCGGCATCGTGCTGGCCGCCGAGGGCTCCGAGGAGCAGGGCACCGGCGGCATGGAGGCCTTCGTCCCGGCGCACGCGGACGAGCTGCGCGCGGACGTGCTGGTGATCGCCGACACCGGCAACGCCGCGGTGGGCCTGCCCACCGCCACCACCACGCTGCGCGGCGTGGCCAACCTGGTGGTCAGCGTGGACACCCTGCGGGGGGACATGCACTCGGGCATGTTCGGCGGCGCGGCCCCGGACGCCCTGGCGGCGCTGATCCGGATGCTGGACTCGCTGCGCGGCCCGGACGGCGGCACCCGGATCAACGGCCTGGACTGCGAGGGCAGTTGGGACGGCCTCGGCTACGACGAGCAGCGGTTCCGCAGCGACGCCGGGGTGCTGGACGGGGTGGAGCTGATTGGCTCGGGCTCGATCGCCGACCGGCTCTGGGCCCGCCCGGCGGTCACCGTGCTCGGCATCGACTGCGCGCCGGTGGTCGGCTCGGCCGCGGCGATCCCCGCCAGTGCGCGGGCCCGGGTGAGCCTGCGGGTGCCGCCCGGCCTGGACCCGGCCAAGGCGCTGGCGGCACTGACCGCGCACCTGGAGTCCGCCGCGCCCTGGGGCGCCCGGGTGGACATCCGGCCGGAGATGACCGGTTCGCCGTTCCGCGCGGAGACCGGCGGGCCCGCGTACACGGCGCTGAGCGCGGCGATGCAGGAGGTCTACGGGCGGCCGATGGAGTACTCCGGCGAGGGCGGCTCGATCCCGTTGTGCAACGTCTTCGCCCAGACCTACCCGGAGGCGGAGATCGTGCTGATGGGGGTCGAGGAGCCGGCCTGCCTGATCCACGCGCCCAACGAGAGCGTGGACCCGGCCGAGATCCAGCACATGGCCGAGGTCGAAGCCCGGTTCCTGAACAGCCTCGGCCGGGCCGCGCGCGGATGAGCGCGGCCGGTGGCACCAGGGCCATCGTCGCGGCGCTGAGCGCGAACCTGGCGATCGCGGTGGCCAAGTTCGTCGCCTTCGCCTTCAGCGGCTCCTCCTCGATGCTCGCCGAGGGCGTGCACTCACTGGCGGACTCCGGCAACCAGGTGCTGCTGCTGATCGGCGGCCGGAAGGCGCGGCGGGCGGCGGACAGCGAGCACCCGTTCGGCTACGGGCGCGAGCGCTATGTCTTCGGTTTCCTGGTCTCCATCGTGCTGTTCACCCTGGGCGGGGTGTTCGCGCTGTACGAGGGCTACGAGAAGGTCCGCCACCCGCACCCGGTGGACGACTGGTACTGGCCGGTCGGGGTGCTGCTGTTCGCGATGGCCGCCGAGGGCTACTCGTTCCGCACCGCGGTGGGCGAGGCCCGGCACAGCAAGGGCGCACAGTCCTGGGTGGGCTACGTCCGCACCGCGAAGGCGCCGGAGCTGCCGGTGGTGCTGCTGGAGGACGCCGGCGCGCTGATCGGCCTGGTGCTGGCGCTGTTCGGGGTGGGCCTGGCGGTGCTGACCCACAACGGGGTCTGGGACGGCGTGGGCACGCTCTGCATTGGCGCGCTGCTGGTGGCGATCGCGGTGGTGCTGGCGACCGAGACCAAGTCGCTGCTGCTGGGCGAGTCCGCCGGTCCGCAGGCGCTGGAGCGGATCCGGGCGGCACTGGTGGACGGCGAGTCGGTGCGCCGGGTGATCCACATGCGCACCCTGCACCTGGGCCCGGAGGAGCTGCTGGTGGCCGCCAAGATCGCGGTCCCGGCGGACGCCACCGGCGCGGGGATCACCGCCGCCATCGACCGGGCCGAGGCCCGGGTGCGGGCGGCCGAGCCGATGGCGCGGGTGATCTACCTGGAACCGGACCTGTACGACCCGGCCAGGGACAGCGAAACCACGGACAGCGGGGCCGCACACGGCGGGACTACGGACGGCGGGACTACGGACGGCGGGGCCTCGGCTCTGTAGCCTCGGACCCGCGCGCCCGCGCCCGATCCGTCGGTGTCGGCCCGGTCAGCCCTGGGCGAGCGAGCCGAGGTAGGCGTCGGCCGCCTCGGGGGTGAAGAACCAGTTCGGGAAGTCCGACGGGTTGTCGAAGCCGTTGGCGAACCGGTCGGCGACCGGCGGCAGCTGCCCGGCCGCGCCGATCAGGTTGAGCACGTGCGGCGGCGGCGGCGCGAGCATGGCGTTGGTCCAGGCGGTGACGTCGCTCGCGGTGGAGTTCCAGTAGCCCTCGAAGGTGGCCTCCATGAAGGCCCGGCCGAACGGCTGGTCACCGTGGGCCCGGATGGCGTCCAGGTAGTAGGTGGCGCACTTGGACGCGCTGTTGGAACCCTGACCGGTGATCGGGTCGTTGGCGACCACCACGTCGGCCACGCCCAGCACCACTCCCCCGCCCGGCAGCTCGCCGACCGGCTTGCGGACCACCGGGGCGTAGCGTCCGGCCAGGGTCGCCCGGGGGTCGGTCAGCTCGACGCCGCCGAGGCTGCGCTCGTACTCCCAGGGGGTGTACGTGCGCATGAGCTCCAGGGTGAGCCGCAGGTGCTCCTCGGGGCCGCGGGTGGGCTCGAAGACGTCCAGCGGGCCGCCGGGGACGCCCTCCCAGAACAGGATGTCGCAGGGTCCCGAGCCGGTCAGCGCGGGGATCACGAAGAGCTCGCCGACGCCGGGCACCAGGTTGCAGCGCACCGCCGCGAAGTCGTGCTCGGGACGCGGCGCGAGGCCGTGCACGTAGGAGACCGCGAGCGCGCGCTGCGGCGCGGTGTACGGGGAGCGCTCGGGGTCGCGGGCGAACATCGACACCAGCTCGCCCTTGCCCGCCGCCACCAGCGTCAGGTCGTAGCCGCGCACCAGCAGGTCCAGGTCGGAGACGGTGACGCCGTTGACGACGACCTTGCCGCCGCGCTCGGCGAACAGCTCCAGCCAGGCCGGCATCTTGACCCGCTGGTCCACGGACTGCGCCGGGCCGTTCAGGTGGCCGACCCAGTCGATGACCCTGGCCGCCTCCGGGCCGCTGACCGATACCCCGAGGCCCTCGACCTCGGGCGCCTCGGCGTCCCACAGGTTCAGGCCGAGCGCCCGCTCGTAGCTGAGCGCGGTGTCGAACATGCACTGGGTCGACAGCACCCGGCCGGTCCGGATCTCGTCGGGTGTGCGGTCCGTCATCACGGTGACGTCGTGACCGTCGCCCTGAAGACCGAGCGCGAGCTGCAACCCGGCCTGACCGGCGCCGACGATGAGTATCTTGGCCAAAGGAGGCTCCTTGGAGAGGGTGGTTCAGGATCCGTGCCGGACAGCAGTCAGTCCTGTTCGAGCGTCAGGGTGTGCTCCACCAGCGCCGCCAGGGTACGGGCGGCGGACTGCCGGGAGCGGGCGTCGCACCACAGCAGCGGCACCCCCGGGGAGAGGCTGAGGGCGTCCCGGACGTCGGCGTCGGCGTAGTGCGGCGCACCGTCGAAGCGGTTGACGGCCACCACGAACGGCAGGCCGCTGCTCTCGAAGTAGTCGACGGCGGGGAAGCTCTCGGCGAGCCTGCGGGTGTCGGTCAGCACGATCGCGCCGACCGCGCCGCGCGCCAGGTCGTCCCACATGAACCAGAACCGGCGTTGGCCGGGCGCGCCGAACAGGTAGAGCACCAGGTCCGGGGCGAGGTGCAGCCGACCGAAGTCCATGGCCACGGTGGTGGTGGTCTTGTCGCTGCCGTCCGGCAGCGGGTCGGTGCCGGAGCCCGCCTCGGTCATCACGGCCTCGGTGGTCAGCGGGGTGATCTCGGAGACGGAGGCGACCAGGGTGGTCTTGCCGACACCGAACCCGCCCGCGATGACGATCTTGGCGGAGGTGACCGGGAGTTCGGTCAGCGGGATACCACCGGGAGTGCTCCCCAGTGCGGTGCGGTCAAGCGAGATCGCGGAGTCCACCAAGGATCCTCTCCAGAACCATGCGGTTCGGTCGTGCGGGTGCGGCGACGGACGAGCCCCCGCCGGAGCGCACGGCGACGGATCCGCCGTGCACGCGCATGCGGCCGGCGTCCACCAGGTCGCTCACCCAGACCCGGACCACGCCGAGCGGAAGCCGCAGCAGCGCCGAGACCTCGGCGATGGAGCGCATCTGGCCCTGGCACAGGTCGCAGATCCGCTCCAGCTCCGGCACGGCGGTCGCCTGCGCGCCGGGCGGCTGGTAGACCGCCGAGATCAACGTCTCGACCAGCAGCACCTGGCCGAACCGGGTGCGCCCGCCGGTCAGGGCGTACGGGCGGACCCGGGCCGAGCGGCGCGGAAGGCCGGACGCCGGGCCGGCCGGTCCGGCGGCGGACGCGTGGTGTCCTGCGGGTGTCTGCGGCATCACCGGTTGGTCTCCTGCCCGGGCTGGGCCCGAAGTTCGCGGCGGAGTTGCGTGGTCAGCACATGCCCGGCCCGCTCGACCAGCCGGGCCAGCTGGTATCCGGCCAGACTCAGGTCACAGTCCGCGCTGGTGTAGGCGGCCAGGCAGGTGGTGTCGTCGACGGACATCAGCACCAGCGTGCCCTCCTGCAGGGTCACCACCGTGCGCCGCAGCACGCCGAGCTCCATCAGCTTCGACAGGCCGCCGGACAGCGCGGTCAACCCGGCTACCAGAGTGGCCAGTTCCTCGGCCGGGGACTCGTCGTCCGCGGCCACCAGCGGCAGGCCGTCGGTGGACACCAGCGCCAGCGCGCGCATCCCCGGCGTGGTCACCAGGACGTCGCTGAGCAGCCAGCGCAGCCGTTGCAGCGGCGTGGACTCGACCGCGGCGGAACCCGCCGAGCCGTGCGCGCCGTGGACGCCATGAGCGCCGGTGGTCATCGGCGTTCCTCCTCGCCGAACGTGGGCGCGGCGGCGCGCACCCCGTGCTGGAAACCGCCGAGCCTGCGGCGCAGTTCGTCGGCGGCGGAGGGACCGGAGCGCTCGCCCGAGGCCGGGACGCCCTCGGCGGCGGCCGGGCGGCGGGCCCGCTGGCCGCTCTCGCCGGGCACCCGCTTGGGCAGTCCGGCCTCACCGCCCGGCTGGGCCACGGCGGCTGGGCGCGGCCCGGGCACCGCGCTCAGCGGGCGGGTCTGCTGCGCGGCCGCGCTGACGGCCAACTCCTCCCAGGCGGCCGCGTCCTGGGCGGGGGCCGGCTCCGGGGCGAAGACCGAGGCCGGCACGCCGACCAGCGCCGTGGTGCCGTCCGCGGTGGTGCTGTGGCGCAGTTGCACCCGCAGGCCGTGCCGCCTGGCCAGCACGGTGACCACCTGGAGGCCCATGCTGCGCCCGGTCCTGGCGGCGGCCCCGGCCGGGGCGTCGGCGGGCGCGGCGAGCCGGAGGTTGACCTCGTGCAGCAGCTCGTCGGGCAGGCCGATGCCCCGGTCCACCAGGGTGACCATCAGCTCGCCGCTCTCCAACTGCCACGCCGTCACCATGACCGCCTCGGTCGGCGGCGAGAACGCGGTCCCGTTCTCCAGGAGTTCGGCGAACAGGTGGGCCAGGTCCTCGGCGACGTCGGAGCGGATCCACAACTGGGGCAGCGGCGTCAGGTGCACCCGCTCATAGCGTTCGATCTCCGACAGCGCCGCCCGCAGCACGTCCAACAGCGTGGTGGGGGCCTGGGGTTGAACCGGGCGATGGGGTACCGCGCCGCCGAGCAGCAGCAGGTTCTCGCCGTTCCGGCGCATCCGGGTGGCCAGGTGGTCCAGCCGGTACAGCTGTTCCAGCCGGACCGAGTCCGCCTCGCTGCTCTCCATGCCTTCCAGCAGGCTCAGTTGGCGCTCGACCAGGCCGAGGGTGCGCAGGGCCAGGTTGGCCAGTACCTCGCCGCTCTCCGCCTCGCGCTGCCGTCCGGCGGCGGCCAGCTCATCACGTTCCGTCGCGAGCTGAATCGTGTGGGCCTGCAACTGCTGGTGGGCGTGCTGGAGTTGGGAGTAGTCCGCTTCGAGCTTTCGGTTGCGCTCCAGCTGACGCCGGGAGGCTCTTCGGTGCCGCGCCCGCTGTACCCCGACCACCAGCGCGACCGCCAGCGCCGTGGCGGCTATGGCGATGGATATGTACACAAGACCCCGCAGTCTGCCCAGCTAGCGGTCAACTCATTGGACTCATCCTTCGCTCACATCACATCACAGTGCGCATTCCGCTTTCCAGTCGGGCGGCTATCCGACCAGCATTCGATACAGGATCCTTTCATCGGAACCGAACCCTGTCTTCGGATCAGAACTGACGGGTCGTCATAGAGGCAGTCCGAAGTCCGCTCGCCGATGAGTGGAATGTCCCAATGAGTCACATGTCTCAATAGGACATTTTCAGGTATACGCTGAACCGGTGAGCATCGAACGCGACAGCACACCGACCGCCGCCGACCGCCGCGGCCGCAAGGCCCGGCAGACCCGGCAGGCACTCGCCGACGCTGCGCTGGGTCTGGTCCTGGAACGCGGCCTCGCGGCGGTGACCGTCGAGGACGTCACCGAGCGGGTGGACGTCTCCCGGCGGACCTTCAGCCGCTACTTCACCTCCAAGGAGGAGGCGGTCCTCGACTGCGTCCGGGCGGACTGCGAGCGGATCAACGCCGCGCTGGCCGCCCGACCGGCCGGGGAGCAGCCGCTGACCGCCTACCGGGCGGCGCTGCGGGCCTGGCTCGCCGACGAGCGCGAGCCGGCCTGGCACCGCCGCCCCGGCATGCGGGAACTGCTCCGGCTGGTCACCATGGAACCGTCGCTCACCGCCGTCCACCGGCGGATCAGCGTGGAGGCGGAGGAGCAGTCGATCCGGATCACGGCCGCCCGGCTGGGCGTCGACCCGGAGCGCGACCTGCGGCCCTCGGTCGCCATCGGCGCGGGCGTGGCGGCATTGCTGGCCGCCGCCCGGGCGTGGGTACGCCACGCCGAGGGCGGTACGGACGAGCGGACGGAGCTGCCGGAGCTGTTGGAACGGGCGTTCGCACTGCTCGCCGCGGAGCCTTCAGCCGAAGACCCGCCACCGCAAGGAAGGAAGAGCGCGACATGAGCACCACCGGCCCGACCACTCCCCCGCCCCCGACCACCTTTCCGACCACTCTCCCGGTCGACGACTACGCCCACGAGTTCAGCGGGAGGGCCGCCCTGGTCACCGGCGCGGCCTCGGGTATCGGCCTGGCCGTGGCCCGCCGCCTGGCCGCGGGTGGAGCCGCCGTGGCGGTCGCCGACTTCAACGAGGAGGGCGCCCGCGAGGTGGTCGCCGAGCTGCGGGCCGCCGGCGCGGAGGCGCTGGCGGTGCGGATCGACGTGACCGAGCCGGACTCGGTGGCCGCCGCCGTGGACGCCACCGTCGAAGGCCTGGGCGGTTTGCACCTGGCCGTCAACAACGCCGGGATCGCGGGCGGCGGCAGCGTACCGATCGGCGAGTACCCGATCGACGGCTGGCGTCGGGTGCTGTCCACCAACCTGGACGGCGTCTTCTACTCCATGCACTTCGAGATCCCGGTGATGCTGGCGGCGGGCGGCGGCGCGATCGTCAACATGTCCTCGATCCTGGGCAGCAACGGCTTCGCCGGGTCGGCCGCGTACGTCGCCGCCAAGCACGGCGTGGTCGGGCTGACCAAGAGCGCGGCCATCGAGTACGCCGCCCGTGGCATCCGGGTCAACGCGGTCGGCCCCGGCTTCATCGACACCCCGCTGCTCTCGCAGACCGACGTCACCATCCGCGAGGCCCTGGTCGCGCTGCACCCGGCCGGACGCCTGGGCACCGCCGAGGAGGTCGCCGAGGTGACCGCCTTCCTGCTGTCCGACCGGGCGTCCTTCGTCCACGGCAGCTACCACCTGGTCGACGGCGCCTACGCCGCCCGCTGACCGCACCTGTCCGATCACGACATCCAAGCTGAACCACGACGGGGGAACGAAGGAGACCACGCGATGAAAGCCCTCCAGTACCGCAGCATCGGCCGGCCCCCCGAGGTGGTCACCGTGCCGGACCCGGAGCCGGGGCCCGGGCAGGTGCTGCTCAAGGTGAGCGCGGCCGGGGTCTGCCACTCCGACATCGCGGTGATGAGCCGGCCCGCCGAGAGCTTTCCGTACGCGCTGCCGCTGACCCTCGGCCATGAGGGCGCCGGCACCGTCGCCGCGCTCGGCGCGGGCGTCACCGGCCTGGCCCTCGGCGAGCCCGTCGCCGTCTACGGCCCGTGGGGCTGCGGCATGTGCGGCAAATGCGCCCAGGGCAAGGAGAACTACTGCCTGCGCGCCGCCGAGCTGGGCATCTTCCCGCCCGGTCTGGGCGCGCCCGGGGCGATCGCCGAATACCTGGTCGTGGACGACCCCCGGCACCTGGTCCCGCTGGGCGACCTGGACCCGGTCGCCTCGGTCCCGCTGACCGACGCCGGACTCACCCCGTACCACGCGATCAAGCGCTCACTGCCGAAGCTGGTCCCCGGCAGCACCGCGGTGGTGATCGGTTCGGGCGGGCTCGGGCACGTCGCGATCCAGCTGCTGCGGGCGCTGACCGCGGCGCGAGTGATCGCCCTGGACGTCTCCGAGGAGAAGCTGGAGCTGGCCCGCCGGGTCGGCGCGCACGAGACCGTGCTGTCCGACGCCGGGGCCGTGGACAAGGTCCGCGCGCTCACCGGGGGCCTGGGCGCGGAGGCGGTCTTCGACTTCGTCGGCGCACCGCCGACCACGGCCACGGCTGCCGCGGTGGCCGCGATCGAGGCGGACGTCAGCCTGGTCGGCATCGGCGGCGGCACGCTACCGGTCGGCTTCGGCTCGCCACCGTTCGAGGTCTCGGTGACCGCGCCCTACTGGGGCAGCCGGTCGGAGCTGATCGAGGTGCTGGACCTGGCCCGGGAGGGGTTCGTCGAGGTCCACGTGGAGACCTACGGCCTGGACGACGCCCCGCTCGCCTACGAGCGACTGCACGCGGGCAAGGTCAACGGCCGGGCGGTGATCCTGCCGAACGGCTGACGCCCCGAACGGCTGCCGCCCTGCTGTCCGCCCCCGCGGTCCGCCCCCGCTGTCCGCCCCTGCCGTCCGCCCCCGCTGTCCGCCCCTGCCGTCCGCCCCCGTCGTCCGCGCCGGGCCCGCGGGGGGTTCACAGGGCCTTGCGGCGTTGCAGCCAGACCAGGGCCAGCCAGCCCGGCAGCACCGGCAGCCAGAAGGTCAGCGCCCGGAACAGCAGCACCGGGGGCAGCGCCTCGGCGGGCGAGACCCCGATCGTCTGCGCCAGCGCGCCGCTGAGCAGCACCTCCACCCCGCCCACCCCGCCCGGGGTGGGCACCGCCGAGCCGAGCGCGCCGCCGATCAGGTTGGCGACGGTGACCGCGGCGAAGCTCGGGTGCAGTCCGAACGCCAGGCAGCAGAAGTACAGGCAGCCGGCCGAGGTGAGCGAGACCAGCAGCTGGCCGACCACGCCGACGGCGAGCTTGACCGGGTGCTGCAACAGGTCCAGCAGCCGCGGCACCACGCCCGCGAGCAGCGGCTGCAACCGCTGGCCGACCCAGTGCCGCAGCGGCGGCACACCGGTCGCCACCAACGCCAGCACCGCGGCCACCAGCAGGCCGGTGATCAGCGCGGGCGAGGTGGACAGCGAGGAGCCGTAGTGGACGCTGGCCAGGTAGCCGAAGACCATGATCAGCAGCAGGTGCAGCACCAGCCCGACCACCTGCGAGGCGCCGACGCTGGCGATGGCCTTGCGCGGCTCGATCCCGGCGCGTTGCAGGAACCGGGTGCCGATGGCCATGCCGCCGACCCCGCTCGGGGTGATCAGGTTGGCGAAGCCCCCGGCGACCTGTGCCAGTCCGGCCCGCACCAGGTCCAGCCGCTCCGGGACGAAGCCGACGAAGCTCATGGTCGCGGCGACCAGTCCGCCCACCGCCGAGAGCCCGGCGAAGGCGAACCATCCGCTGTGCGCCGCCGCCAGCGCGGTCAGCGGGTTGTCCTGCTTGCTGGAGAACTGGAGCAGCAGGTAGTAACCGGCCAGCGCCCCGCCGAAGACAGTGATCAGGGTGCGGGTGCGCAGCCGCTCCAGCCGTACCGGCTCGACCGGGGCCTCCGGGCGGGTGCGCAGGATCTCGTCCCGCAGGTCGGCCAGCAGCCCGGTGGCGGCGCCGGTCCCGGGCAGGATGGCGAGCGGTTGCAGCAGCGGCACCGCCGAGCCCACTCGCTCCGCGCCGAGCACCCGTACAGCGGCGGCCACCGCGCGCTCGGCGCCCACCTGGGTGGCGGTGGTGGAGAGCAGCTGCGCCAGATCGCCGCGCAGGGCCAGGTCCCCGGCCGCGATGTCGCCGTCCTCCAGGTTGACCAGGTGCACCTCTCCCCGCTGGTCCACCAGCAGTGAGCCGGGGGTGAGCCCGCGATGGGCGATCCGGCGGGTGTTCAGCAGGTCCAGCTGCCGCCAGGCGTCGGCGAGCAGGTCGTCGCTGATCTCCTGGCTGTCCAGCTGGTCCAGGGTGGTCCCGGTGAGCCGTTCGAAGACGGCGAAGGCGGCGTCCGGTCCCAGGTCGCTGGTCACCAGCAGCCGCCGGGTGCGGGCCCCGGCCGCCTGGGCGGCGTAGGAGAGCAGGGCCTCCTGTTGCAGGGCCTGGCGCGGCGACAGCAGGCTGCGCCGCTGCGGCGCGGTGCGCAGCCTGGCCCGGCGCCAGATCCGCGGGAAGAAGCCGGCCGCCGAGGTCTCCCGGTCGAGCAGCATGACGTCCAGGTCGGGGCGGTCGCCCTGCTGGCCGATCAGGAAACGGTGCTGGCCGTGCGGTGCGACGCCGGGGGTGCGGAACGCCCCGGCGGGTTGGAAGCCGGTCTGCCGCAGGGCGCTGAACAGCAGCTCCGTGGTCAGCCGGGCGTTGGGCGAACCGAGGGCGTAGACGGTGGCATTGGCGGCGGCCAGGCCGACCAGCAGCGAGAGCAGCAGCGCCAGCGCGTCGGCGGTGCCGTTGAGGACGGCGGTCAGCCCGTCCAGCCCGAGCAGCAGGATCATCGCCGCCAGCCAGCGCGGCCGCGCCGCGGCCCCGGCGGTGACCAGGTAGGCGAGCACCGGCGCCGGCCGGTCGAGCACCGGGTGGGCGAGGCCGACCAGCAGCGCCAGGCCGTAGGCGGGAACTGCGGCCAGCACCCCGTCCGCGGCGCGGCGCGGCTCGCGTTGCAGCAGCAGCCGTCCGGCGAAGGCCACCGGCAGCAGCAGCACAGCGGTGGCGGCGAAGGCCCCGGCCAGGTCGATCAGCACCTTGGGCGCGTGCGCCGCCTGCTGGGCGACGTCGATGTCCAGGCCCCCTGCGGTACGCCGGGCGTCCTCGGCGAACAGCAGCACCAGGCCGATCAGCGCCAGGCTGATGACAGCACGGATCAGGGCCTCTGGGCGGCGGGCCCGGGCCGACAGCAGGAGCTCCTCCGGTTCGACTCTGGACCTCCAGTCCCCGTGCACCGGCGCGGTCCGATCGTACCGGTACGGCCGCATGTGCCGTGTGGCCAGACGCACAGTGCTAAGTCCGAACTTGTCAGTCCAGACTTACGAAACTAGTGTAGAACCCATGGACATTGGTGCCACGGCCTCCCCGGCGGGCGAGCCCGCCATCCGTGCCGCCAGTGACCTGCGGGTACTGATCGGGCGACTGCGGCGCAGACTGAAGGAGCTGGACCCTCCGGACGGGCTCACCCCGACCCAGCTCTCCGTGCTCAGCCGACTGGACGCCGAGGGCGCCGCTTCTCCGGGCGGCCTGGCCGCCGCTGAGCGGGTCCGCCCGCAGTCGATGGGCGCGACCCTGGTCATTCTGGAGGAGCGCGGCCTGATCGAGCGCCGCCCGGACGCCGACGACGGCCGCCGCCAAGTGGTCTCGCTCACCGCCCAGGGCGACGACGAGATCCGGCACAGCCGCAGACAGCGCACGGAGTGGCTGGCCCGGGCCATGCAGGACCACTTCACCGGGGCCGAGCTGGCCACCGTCACCGAGGCCCTGGCCCTGCTCGACCGGCTGACCTGCCCCTGACTCCCATGACCACGTCTGACGCTACCCGCGTTCGCCGTTCACCCCGTGTCCGTCCCGTTCCATGCTCCTCCATGCCCACCGCTGTTCCCAGCACCACGAAAGGCACCACCACCATGGCCCTCTCCATCCTCGACCCCAAGACCGCGCTGGTCCTGATCGACCTCCAGCACGGCATCGTCGGCATGCCCACCGCCCCGCTGACCAGTGCCGAGGTCCTCGGCAACTCCGTCAAGCTCGCCGACGCCTTCCGCGCGGCCGGCGCGCCGGTCGTCCTGGTCCGGGTCAGCTTCGCGCCCGACTTCAGCGACGCCCTGCCCGGCCGCACCGAGAGCCAGGGCTTCGGCGGCGTCCCGCCGGAGGGCTGGGACATCATCGTCGACGAGCTGTCCGGCCACCCCGGAGACATCCGGGTCACCAAGCACAACTGGGGCGCGTTCCACGGCACCGACCTGGACGTGCAGCTGCGCCGTCGCGGGGTCACCCAGATCGTCCTGGCCGGCATCTCCACCAGCATCGGCGTCGAGTCCACCGCCCGCGCCGCGTACGAGCACGGCTACAACGTGACCATAGCCACCGACGCGGTGACCGACTCGGACGCGGACGCCCACCAGAACAGCCTGGACCGGATCTTCCCGCGGCTGGGTGAGAGCGGCAGCACCGAAGAGGTCCTCGAACTGCTCGCCAAGACCCAGGGCTGACCGCCCCGCTACTGAGCCGAGTCTCACCCTCATGCCTAGGGTGAGACTCGGCCCTTCTGCTACTCGGCCCTTCTGTTACTCGGCCCTTCTCCTGCTCGGCTCTTCTCCTGCTCGGCCCTCGGCCCTGAGTCAGGTCGTCGGCAGTGTGCACAGCGTGAAGGCCGCGCCCAGCGGGTCGAGCACCGGGCACATCCGCCCGAACGGGGAGTCGAACGCCGCGCCCAGCACGGTGCCGCCCTGGGCCGCCGCCTCGCGGGCGGCGGCGTCCACGTCCGCCACCGCGAAGTACGTGCCCCAGGCGGAGGGCCCCCCACGCAGCTGCTCCGCCGTCGCCCGGAGCCGTCCGCAGACCGGCTCCTCGACGCCGGGGAGCTTCCAGGTGGTGTAGTCGAACTGCTTGCCGTCCCCGATCTGCTGCTGGTCGTAGCCGAACAGCTCGTGGTAGAAGCGGTCGGCGGCCACACCGTCCGTGGTGACCAGCTCGTTCCAGCAGACCGTGCCGGCCTCGCCGTGCAGCTGCGCGCCGTCATGCCCGGCGGGCTCCCAGAGACCGAAGGAGGCACCGGTCGGGTCGAAGGCGAAGGCCATCCGCCCGGCTTTGGGAACCTCGTGCGGCTCCAGCACCGTCTTCCCACCCGCCTCGCCGACCCGGGCCACCACCGCGTCGATGTCCCTGGTCGCGAGGTAGACGTTCCACATCGCGGGCATCCCGTCCCCGCCGGGCGGCGGCGGCATCAGCGCGGCCACCGGCTTCCCGCGCCACAGGCACATCGCGTAGTGCCCGTACTCGGCACCGACGTCCTGGAACTCCCAGCCCATCACCGCGCCGTAGAAGGCCCGGGCCACCCCCGGATCGGGCGCGTGCAGGTCGACCCAGCAGGGGGCTCCGTCGGGATACGAAGGACGATCGGCCATCAGCTGCGCACCTCTCCACTCGTCACGTCTGCTTCCGCGTCCCACCGGGGCTGTGTCGCACCGGGCGGGACGCCTCGGGCCCACCGTCTCCCCGCCCGGCGGTGATCGCAACCGGTCCGCGCCATCCGGTCCCGCGCCAACCGGACCCCGCTCGTCCGTGCCCGCCGGGCGTCTGCCAGGGTCGTGCCGCGACCAGGTCGCGACTGAGTAGAGTCCGCGGGACCACGGCGCCGACACCGGGCCCGCGGAGTGGATGAGGGGAAAGACCGTCATGGACGTCAACCAGGGCATAGCTCGGTCCGGCGAGCAGCCGACCGACGTACTGGCACAGCTCGGGGCGATCGGTGTGGTGCCGGTGGTGGTCCTGGACGACGCCGACAGCGCGGGCGCGCTGGCCGACGCGCTGCTGGCGGGCGGGCTGCGCTGCGCCGAGCTGACCCTGCGCACCCCCGACGCCGAGCGCGCGGTCCGGGCGATGGCGGACCGGACCGAACTGCTGCTCGGGGTCGGCACGGTACTGGACCCCGGGCAGGCCGAGCGCTGCGTCGCCGAGGGCGCCCGCTTCGTGGTCTCGCCGGGCTTCGACGATGCCGTGGTCGAGCGGTGCCAGCAGTTGGGCGTGGCGGTGCTGCCGGGGACGGCGACCGCGACCGAGGTGCTGCGGGCCCGGCGGGCCGGGCTGCGGACGGTCAAGTTCTTCCCCGCCGAGACCTCCGGCGGTCTCCCTGGCTTGCAGGCGCTCGCGGCCCCGTTCCATGACCTGCGCTTCGTGCCGACCGGCGGTATTGGCCCCGCCAACGCCGGAGCCTACCTGCGCACCCCGGCCGTGCTGGCGGTCGGCGGCAGCTGGATGGTCCCGCGCGAACTGGTCCGCGAGCGCCGCTGGGACGAGATCAGCAGGCTGTCGGCGCAGGCCGTGGCCACCGTCGCCGAACACCGCAGCCCGGAGACGGCCCGATGACCGGCGTCACGATGACCAGTGACACGACGGCCGGCGACACGACGGCCGGCGACGCGATCCCGGGTGGCGGGCACGTCGGGCTGGTGACCTTCGGCGAGACCATGGGCCTGGTCTCGGCCGTGGACACCGGGCCGCTGGAGTTCGCCCGGGCCTTCAGCTACGGCATCGGCGGGGCCGAGAGCAATGTGGCGATCGGGGTGTCCCGGCTCGGCTCGGACGCCGCCTGGTTCGGCCGGATCGGCTCGGACGCCACCGGTGACCTGGTCGAACGGCGGCTACGGGCCGAGCAGGTACGCACCGTCGCGATCCGCGACGAAGGCTTCACCGGGATGATGGTCAAGCACCGGCGCTTCGGCACCACCCTTCAGGTGGACTACCACCGGGCCGGGAGCGCCGGCTCCCGGCTGGCGCCGGCCGACGTCCGCGCCGAGCTGGTCCGGAGCGCGGCGATCCTGCACGTCACCGGGATCACCCCGGCTCTGTCAGACTCAGCCAGGGCCGCCGTGTTCCACGCGGTGGAGCTGGCCCGCGCCGCCGGGACCACGGTCTCGGTGGACGTCAACTACCGCTCCAAGCTGTGGGACCCGGCGGCCGCCGGTCCGGTGCTGCGCGACCTGGTCTGCCGCGCCGACATCGTCTTCGCCGGGGTGGAGGAGGCCGAGCTGGTGCTCGGCGGGCAGGCCCCGCCGCCCGGCCCGGACTCCGCGGCTGCGCTGGCCCTGGCTCTGGCCGAGCTGGGCCCGACCCAGGCCGTGATCAAGGACGGTGCGCGGGGCTGCACCGCGGTGATCGACGGCGTCCCGCACCGGGTGCCCGCGCTGAGCGTGTCCGTGGTCGACCCGGTCGGCGCGGGCGACGCCTTCGTCGCCGGATACCTCGCCGAGAGCCTGTGCGGCAGCCCGGCCGAAACCCGGCTGCACACGGCGATCGCGGCCGGAGCCTTCGCGGTCACCGTCCCGGGCGACTGCGAGGGCCTGCCACGCCGCGTCGACCTGGCCGCTCTGGCCCGCACCGAGGTGGACATCGCCCGCTGACCCCGACATCACCCCCGACCGTCACCCCTGCCGGCTCCCCCGATCCAGAGGCGGTAGCGATGCGGTGCGGTGCAGTGCGGTAGGAATGGTCGGATGGAATCCGACTCACGCTCCGGCCCGGTGCTGCTGGTGAACGGACTGCCGGGGGCCGGCAAGACCACACTGGCCCGGCAGTTGTCGCGCGGCCTGGGACTGCCGCTGTTCAGCAAGGACGTCATCAAAGAGGCCCAGGCCGACGTCTTCGGCGACCGCGCACCCGATGGCCGTCCGCAGCGGAGCTGGAACGCCGCCTTCGGGGCTGCTGCCACTGAGACGATGTGGGCCCTGCTCGCGGACGCGCCCGGCGGCGCGGTGCTGGAGTCGGTCTGGCTGGCCGACGTCCGGCACCTGGCCGTAGCCGGTCTGGAACGGGCCGGACCTGGACGGCCGTTGGAGATCTGGTGCGCCGTCCCGCCGGAGCTGGCCCGGTCCCGTTTCGAGGCCCGGCACCCCCGGCACCCGATCCATGGAGCGCTGTTGGACGACGCCGAGTGGGCCGGCCGGATCGACGACGCCGAACCGCTGGGCCTCGGCCCGGTGCTGCGGGTGGACACCACCACCCCGGTGAGCATGGAGCGGCTGACATCGATCACCTCCTGGGTGCGTGCCACGGTGGCGGACTGAGCGGGTATCAGAAGTGGGTGGCGATACCGAAGACGTGGCGCAGCTGCGCCATGTCCCGGAGGTCACGGTCACTCGGTTGATAGCCCTGGTGGAAGTAGACCTGCTGCTCGACCGATATGCAGGGGACGGTGACCCCGTCGACTGTCCCGGTGACGAAGCAGCTCGCGGGGTAGCGGAACGGCTGCTCCGGGTCGGGTGACGCCTGCTCGGCGGAGCCGTCCTCGGCGAACGCCAGCGGGTGCAGGTCGAGTTCGAGCCCGGAGTCGGGGTGGGCCAGCACGAAGCGGATCGGCCGCCAGTCGACCGTCTCGATGAAACCGGCCCCGGTCAGGGCCGCTAGCAGTTGCGGCTCCTGCTCCGACCGGTGCAGCAGGTCCAGGTCGCGGTGCTCCCGGGTCTGCTCGGCGATCAGCGCGTCGATGCCCCAGCCCCCGGCTATCCACACCTCGACCCCGGCGTCACGGATGATCGAGAGCAACGCGTGCACGTCTACGGCAGTCATCATGCCCGGCAGGGTAGCGACCCCGTCAGCGCCCGGACCGGTGCACCCGGCCCAGGCCCGGCCCCGAGCCCGGCCCCGGGCGGCGGGCCGCGGGCGGTACGGACCGATGCCGCAGCAAGCCGAACGGGTGGCCCTTGGCGGCCCTCGGCCCGGACAGCCCGTGGGCGTACCGGGCCAGCCCTGACTGTCGGCAGAGACCGTCGGGGCGGCACTGCTCCGGACCGAGCGATCGGGTGGCCAGGCTGAGCACGCGTCCGCCTCGGGCCTGCGGCCGAATCGGGGTGTGGATACGAGTGCGGGTACGGGAGGGGTTTCGGGAGCCTGGACTGCGCGGCTGATGGCGCGGCGAGAGGCCCACGAGTACGTGGATGCTCCCTCGCCATCGCCGCCACAGTGGGGCAGGCCCCCCAACGGGGAGGCATCCATGGGGCGAGTCTCCCAGCCGGAAGCAGAACATCGCAATCACACGGAAGAGTGAAACAATCAGTTGAAACCAGGTCACCAGGCCCAGCCGCGGACCCTTTGCCGCACCGCGTCCCGATTGCGGTGTCACGGCTCGGGTACGGCGGCATGGCGTCTTCACGGGCTGGTCAACGGCGCTCCACGGCTCACGTCACCAGCGGAGCGGACGAATGACCGCTTCGTGTCCGCTCTCGAAGGCCAGTACGAGGCAGCCCGTCCCGGGCCACCGCCACGGGCTACCACCACAGGCTAGGCGGCGGTCGCGCTCAGCCGGTGGCCCCGGACCCGCAGGACCAGGATCCGGGCGACGACCTCGCTCAGGGCCATCAGCACCAGCGCGGCCACCCATGCCTGGCCGCTGGTGATCGAGTGCTGGACACTGAAACGGTCGATGCTCGGCCCCGCTCCGTGGCTGGAGAAGTAGGCGAAGCCCATCCGGAAGCCGATGCCGACCACCCACAGCATCGCCGCCAGGATCCCCGCCTTGGCGAAGGGGACCCCGTCCGCGCCCAGCCGCAGGCTGGTGCCGGCCGCCGCGCCCGCGCCGAGCAGCGCCCCGACCACGGCTCCGGTGATGATCAGCACCAGGTCGTTTCCGGCCGTGGGGAAGGACTTCAGGAAGAGACAGGCCGCACCGACGACAAGGACCAGCGGCAGCACCAGGTTGATCAGGTCCAGTTTGGATCCCCGTATCTGCCGGATCACCAGGAGCACCAGAACCGCGTTGATGAGGTAGTCAGTTGTACTCATGACCGGGATTATTTCGATCGCGGCGCCCACCGGGGATCAACCGCCGGATGGAAAGCACACCGCTGTCGCCCGGCCGCCGGTCTCCGCCCCGGGGTGGAGACCGGGGAGAACACGGGGGCGTCATCCGAACAATTCCGGTTGATCGCGGGTCGTCTCTTCCCCTAGAAAGACCCCATGCTGCAAGGTCACCAGGTCGGGCTACGAGCCCGGCAGGAACCAGACGTCCCCGTCCTGCACAACGAACTCCACAACGACGTGCTGACCCGCTCCCGGGCCAGCGGCGAGCCCTGGCGTCCGGTTCCACCGGGCTCGGCCGCCTCTCCGTTCGCGATCGGGGAACCGAACGACCGGGTCGCATGCTTCTCGGTGGTGACCCTGGGGCAGGAGGAGCTGGCGGGCGACGCCCTGCTGTGGGACATCGACCTGCACAACCGATCGGCACATCTGGGCCTGGGACTGCGGCCGGCGTTCCGGGGGAAGGGACTGGGCACCGACATCGTCCGGGTGCTGTGCCAGTACGGCTTCGCGATCCGGGGGTTGCAGCGCCTACAGGTGGAGACCCTGGTGGACAACCAGGCGATGATCGGGGCGGCCGAGCGGGTCGGGTTCGTGCCCGAGGGGACACTGCGGCGGGCGGCCTGGGTGGACGGCCGGTTCCTGGATCTGGTGGTGTTCGGGCTGCTGGCCGAGGACTGGCGACCGGAGTGAGCGTCTGCCTGCCTGGTTGCTCCGTCCGTGCGGCCCGGGGCCCGAGAGCGGGCGGCACAGCGGCGCAGCGGGCAGACTTTCAGAGACCTTGCAGCTCCGCTGGTGCCACACTTAAGAAAGCCTCGATAGACCTGGGGCGGGTGGGACCGGCAGGGTGAGGCATGCCCACCGTGGTCGCGGTGGGGCGACGCGCCATGTTCAGGAGGCCCCCGTGAAAGCACTGGTGAAGGCGAAGGCCGAACCGGGCCTGTGGCTGATGGACGTGCCGGAGCCGCAGGTGGGTCCGGGTGAGGTGCTGATCAAGGTGCTGCGCACCGGCATCTGCGGCACCGACCTGCACATCCGGGCCTACGACGGCTGGGCGCAGCAGGCGGTGCGCACCCCGCTGGTACTCGGCCACGAGTTCGTCGGCGAGGTGGTCGAGGTGGCCCCGGGCGTCGCCGACATCAACCCGGGCGATCTGGTCAGCGGTGAGGGCCACCTGGTCTGCGGCAAGTGCCGCAACTGCCTGGCCGGTCGGCGGCACCTGTGCCGCAGCACGATCGGTCTCGGCATCGGCCGCGACGGCGCGTTCGCCGAGTTCGTGACGCTGCCCGCGAGCAATGTCTGGGTGCACCGGGTGCCGGTGGACCTGGAGGTGGCCGCGATCTTCGATCCCTTCGGCAACGCGGTGCACACCGCGCTGTCCTTCCCGCTGGTGGGCGAGGACGTGCTGATCACCGGGGCCGGGCCGATCGGCGTGATGGCGGCGGCGGTGGCCAAGCACGCGGGCGCGCGCCAGGTGATGATCACCGACGTCAGCCCGTACCGGCTGGAGCTGGCCGAGCGGGTCGGCGTGAGCCTGGCCCTGGACGTGCGCACCGCCACGATCGCGGACGGCCAGCGGCAGTTGGGGCTGCGCGAGGGCTTCGACGTGGGCCTTGAGATGTCCGGTCGGCCGGAGGCGCTGCGGGACATGATCGCGAACATGACCCATGGCGGCAAGATCGCCATGCTGGGGCTGCCGTCCGAGGAGTTCCCGGTCGACTTCGCGAAGATCGTGACCTCGATGCTGACCCTCAAGGGCATCTACGGCCGGGAGATGTACGAGACCTGGTACGCAATGTCGGTGCTGCTGGAGGGTGGTCTCGACCTCACCCCGGTGATCACCGGCCGCTACTCCTACCGGGACTTCGACGAGGCCTTCGACGACGCGGCGGGCGGGCGCTGCGGCAAGGTCATCCTCGACTGGACCGCCTGAGTACTGGCACCCGCCCCGGCCCGTCCGAACGGCACGGTACGGGCACAGCAGACAACCACCAAGGAGAGCCTTCCCGATGCTCGACTCCGTCCGCGAGGACCTGCGCTCGACCCTCGACGAGATCCGCTCGGCCGGGCTGCACAAGCCCGAGCGGGTGATCGGCACCCCGCAGAGCGCCTCGGTCAACGTCACCGCGGGCGGACGCCCGGGTGAGGTGCTGAACTTCTGCGCGAACAACTATCTGGGCCTGGCCGACGACCCGGAGTTGGTCACCGCCGCCAAGCAGGCACTGGACCGCTGGGGCTACGGCATGGCCTCGGTCCGCTTCATCTGCGGCACCCAGGAGGTCCACAAGGAGCTGGAGGCGCGGCTGTCGTCGTTCCTCGGCATGGAGGACACCATCCTCTACAGCTCCTGCTTCGACGCCAACGGCGGTGTCTTCGAGACGCTGTTGGACGAGCGCGACGCGGTGATCTCCGACGCGCTGAACCACGCCAGCATCATCGACGGCATCCGGCTGTGCAAGGCGCGGCGGCTGCGCTACGCCAACCGCGACATGGCCGACCTGGAGCAGCAACTCAAGGACAGCGCGGACGCCCGGCGGCGGCTGATCGTCACCGACGGCGTCTTCTCCATGGACGGCTATGTCGCCCCGCTGGACGAGATCTGCGACCTGGCCGAGCGCTACGGCGCGATGGTGATGGTGGACGACTCGCACGCGGTGGGCTTCGTCGGCCCGCGCGGTCGCGGCACGCCGGAGCTGCACGGGGTGACCGACCGGGTGGACATCATCACCGGGACCCTGGGCAAGGCCCTGGGCGGTGCCTCCGGCGGCTATGTCGCGGCCCGGGCCGAGATCGTGGCGCTGCTGCGGCAGCGCTCGCGCCCGTACCTGTTCTCCAACTCGCTCGCCCCGGTGATCGCCGCCGCCTCACTGAAGGTGCTCGACCTGCTGGAGGACGAGACCACCGGCCGGGGCGCGGCACTGCGGGCGCAGTTGGCGGCCAACACCGCGCTGTTCCGCGACCGGATGGCCGAGGAGGGCTTCGAGATCCTGCCCGGCGACCATCCGATCGCCCCGGTGATGATCGGCGACGCCGAGCTGGCCGGGCGGATCGCCGAGCTGCTGTTGGAGCACGGCGTGTACGCGGTCGGCTTCTCCTACCCGGTGGTGCCGCACGGCAAGGCCCGGATCCGGGTGCAGTTGTCGGCCGCACACTCGACCGAGGACGTGACGCACGCGGTCGCCGCCTTCGTCGCCGCCAGGGCCGCCCTGGCAGGATGACCAGGTGATCGATGCCCGGAGACTGCGAACCCTGCGGGCGGTGGCGGACCATCGGACGCTGACCGCGGCGGCCGCCGCGCTGTACCTGACTCCGTCCGCGGTGTCGCAGCAGCTGGCGGCGCTGGAGCAGGAGGTCGGGCACCAGCTGCTGGTCCGCGACGGGCGCGGGGTACGGCTGACGGCGGCGGGCGAGATCCTGGTGCGGCACAGCAACGCCGTGCTGGCTCAGCTGGAGCGGGCCGAGGCCGAGCTGGCGGCCTACGGCGCGGGGGCGGCCGGGGAGGTGACGGTGGTGTCCTTCGCCACCGGCATCGCCGCGGTGGTGGCCCCGGCGATGGTGAGTCTGGCGCGGTCCGCGCCGGGCATCCGGATGCGGGTGCGCGACGCCGAGGGCGACGAGAGCCTGATGATGGTGCTGGACGGGCACGCGGACCTGGCGGTGGCGGTCGAGTACCGGGGCGCGCCGCGCGAGGACGACGAGCGGCTGTCCCGGGTCCCGCTGTACGCCGAGCCGTTCGACGCGGTGCTGCCGCGCGGCCACCGGCTGGCGGGCGGCGCGCGGGTGAGCGTCCCGGAGCTCGCGGACGAGCCGTGGGTCGGCCCCTATCCCGGCAACCCGTGCCATGACGTGGTGGTGCTGGCCTGCGAGCTGGCGGGGTTCCAGCCCCGGATGGCGCACTCCTCGGACGACTTCCGGGCGGTGGCCGCGCTGGTCGGCGCGGGCGCGGGGGTGGCCATGGTGCCGCGTTCGGCGCTGCGCGGGGTGGACCTGCCGGACGTGGTGCTGCTGCCGGTGGCCGGTGTCCCGGCGACCCGGCGGGTCTTCGCGGCGGTGCGGCGCGGAGCGGCGGAGCACCCGCTGATCCGCCCGGTGCTCGACTCACTGCGCACGGCGGCGGACCGCGCCCGCCCGCCCGCGGCCTGACCGGGCAACCTGAGTCCCCTCCTCCGGTTCAATCACAGGCCAATCACGTCACCGTGCCCGGTGCCATGGAGTCGCAGCGCGCCGCCATGGCACCGGGCAGGTCACCGCCGTCACTCGGAGACGGACTGCTCCGCTTCCAGCCGTTCCAGGGCGGCGCCGAGGCGGGCGAGCACTCGCTCGCGGCCGAGGGCCTCCAGCGACTCGAACAGCGGCAGGCCGACCGTGCGGCCGGTGACCGCGACCCGGATCGGGGCCTGGGCCTTGCCCAGCTTCAGCCCGTTCTTCTCGCTGACGCCCTCCAGCGCGGCCTTGATGTCCTCGGCGTGCCACGGCAGTTCGGCCAGGGCGACCCGGGCGTCGCGGAGGATGTCGGCCGCCGCGCCCTTCATCGCCTTGGTCCAGGCGGCGGCGTCGGTCACCGGCTCCTTCAGGAAGAGGAAGTCGACATAGGCGGTGATCTCGGACAGCACTGTGATCCGGGTCTGCGCCAGCGGCGCGACGCTGTCGAAGAGCGCCTGGTCGAAGTCCTCGGCGGCCCAGGGGGCGGGCGGGGTGGTGAGCCAGGGGGCGCAGGCGGCGGCGAAGTCGGCCGGGGCCAGCGCCCGGATGTACTCGCCGTTGAACGAGGCCAGCTTCTTCACGTCGAAGAACGCCGAGGAGCCGTTGACGTCCTCGATCCGGAAGAGCTGCTCCAGCTCGGCGTACGGGCGGATCTCGCGGTCCTCGCCGGGCCCCCAGCCAAGCAGCATCAGGTAGTTGACCATGGCGTCGGGCAGGTAGCCCTCGGCCAGGTAGTCCTCCAAGGCGACCTTGTCGCGCCGCTTGGACAGCTTCTGCCGCTTCTCGTTGACGATCACCGGCAGATGCGCCCAGACCGGCGGCTCGGCTCCCAGCGCCTGCCACAGCAGCTGCTGCTTGGGGGTGTTGGACAGGTGCTCCTCGCCCCGGATGACCATGGTGACGCCCTCGTCCAGGTCGTCCACGACGTTGGCGATCAGGA
>Ga0302314_10002260_pt1 | contig 35838 bp, 34 predicted proteins | sample III_Palsa_N2_3_FD_200533 | JGI IMG/M metagenome (GOLD analysis project Ga0302314, IMG submission 200533) | Peat permafrost microbial communities from Stordalen Mire near Abisko, Sweden - III_Palsa_N2_3 | ecosystem: Environmental > Terrestrial > Soil > Palsa > Peat permafrost | place: Sweden...
AAACCATCTTGGCGAGGGTCAACCCGACCCCCAGACCGGACATATGGGCGCAAGCAACCGATCAATCCCCAACCCCGCCCCACCTTGCAATAGGGGGCCGTCCACATATGGATGGCCGGGACTGACGCCCGGCCATGACCGGAAGGAGGGGCGAACCCACCTGGGGCGAACGCTAGGCCGCCCCGGCTTTCGCCTCGGCCAGGTAATCATAAAGCACCCGGCCGTACGGAAGCGTCAGGTCGGCGATGAAGTGATGCGCTTCCACCACCCGGCGCACCGGGAAATCCGCCACCGGCGCGTTGACGTGCGGGATCAGGTGCAGCCGGCCTGGCCCGCGCCACGAACCCTTCACCGTGATGTCGGTCAGGTTCAGCGCCACCAGTTGGCAGATCGCCGGATGGCCGTCGATGCCCGGGATCAGCTTCAGGTTCACCTGGGTCTTCGACAGCTTGGCGCTGGTGGCGGCGCCGTTGCCGGCCATGCTCTCGTGCTTGTAGCCCATGGTGCCGACCGCGACTTGCTGGCTGGCGTAGCCGAGCGTGCCGGTCAGGGTGTCCTTGACGATCTCGAGCTTGGGGTGGGCGTACTTCTTCGGAAAGCCCCAGATCTCGCGCCCGGCGGCGATCGGCGGGTCGTCGTCGAGGTACATCTGCGAGACGAAGCTCATCTCCTCGCCCTGGTAACGGCACGGGATCACCAGGCCGCTCTCGGTGTAGTCGCCGAAGCCGGACGAGTCCGGCATCTTGATCCATTCGTAGCAGACCAGCGGCTGATCGGCCGGTTCCAGCGGCTCCGGCAGCTGGGCGCGGATCACCTCCGGGTCGGTCTCGTAGGTGATGATCATGTATTCGCGGTCGACGAACCGATATGGCCCGGCCGGGTAGCTCGGACTCGCCATCGGCATCGACGGCAGGGCGAGGATGCCTGCGCTGTTCATCGGGTCCTATTCCGCGGTCCAGCCGCCGTCGATCGAGAGGATCGCGCCAGTGATCGACTTGGCCGAGTCGGAGGCCAGGAACACCGCATAGGCGGCCACTTCCTCGACCGTGACGAACTGCTTGGTCGGCTGGGCGTCGAGCAGCACGTCGTTGATCACCTGCTCGCGGGTCAGATGCCGCGCTTCCATCGTCTCCGGGATCTGCTTCTCGACCAGCGGGGTCCAGACGTAGCCGGGGCAGATGGCGTTGGCGGTGATGCCGAAGGTCGCGCCTTCCAGCGCCGCGGTCTTGGTCAGGCCGGCGATGCCGTGCTTGGCCGCGACATAGGCCGACTTGAACGGCGAGGCGACCAGCGCGTGGGCCGAGGCGGTGCTGATGATCCGGCCCCACTTGCGCGCCTTCATGCCGGGCAGGGCGGCGCGCATGGCGTGGAACGCGGCCGAAAGGTTGATCGCGATGATCTGGTCCCACTTCTCGACCGGAAAGTCCTCGATCGGCGAGACGAACTGGATGCCGGCGTTGTTGACCAGGATGTCGACGCTGCCGAAGGTCTTTTCCGCTTCGGCCACCATGGCGGCGATCTCGGCGCCCTTGGTCATGTCGGCGCCCGAATAGAGCGCCTTCACGCCGAAATCGGCCTCGATGCTGGAGCGCTCCTTCTCGATCGCGGCGGCGTCGCCGAAACCGTTGATGACGACGTTGCAGCCTTCCTTGGCGAAGGCTCTGGCGATCGCCAGACCAATGCCGCTTGTCGATCCCGTAACCAGTGCGACCTTATCCTTAAGCATCAGATTCTCTCCGACAGGCCGCGCGGCCTCATGCGGCGCAGCTATGACGGATGAGTGTCACGGGCGTGTGAAAATCAACGACGATTTGCGCGTGCGACCGCCGGTGTCACGCGCCTGTCGCCTCAGGGCTCTTAAGAGACACCATGGAAACCACTCTGCAGGCGCCGACCGAAGCCGAACTGGGGCAGGCCAATCTCGAGGCTCACGCCCACATTGACCCCCTCGGCTGGCGGCCAGATCGCTGCGGACGCGTCGCCCTGGTGCTGCAAGGCGGCGGCGCGCTCGGCGCCTATCAATGCGGTGTCTACGAGGCGCTGCACGAAGCCAACATCGAGCCGGACTGGGTCTCCGGCGTCTCGATCGGCGCGATAAACTCGGCGCTGATCGCCGGCAACCCGCCCGCGAAGCGGCTGGCGGCGCTGAAGACCTTCTGGGGCCGCATCACCGACCGCACGGTCTGGCTGCACACCCCCGACGGCGACTTCTTTCGCGAAGCGCGAAATTGGACCAGCTCGATGATGACGACGATGATGGGCCAGCCGGGCTTCTTCGCGCCGCACAAGAGCAGCCCGTGGATGGCGGCCGCCGGCGCCAAGCACGCCACCAGCTATTACGACAACGGACCGCTGCGCGAGACCCTGCTGGAACTGGTCGATTTCGATCTGCTCAACTCGAAGAAGTGCCGCTTCTCGGTCGGCGCGGTGAACGTGCTCTCCGGCAACTTCATCTTCTTCGACAACGCCACCACCACGATCACGCCAGAGCACATCATGGCCTCCGGCGCCCTGCCGCCGGCGTTCCCGAGCGTGCGGATCGGCACCGACTACTTCTGGGATGGCGGCATCGTCTCCAACACCCCACTGCAGCACCTGCTGGCCCAGGACGACGACATCAACACCCTGGTGTTCCAGGTCGACCTGTTCAGCGCCCGCGGCGTGCTGCCGCGCACCATGCAGGACGTGGCCAACCGCCAGAAGGACATCATGTACTCGTCGCGCACCCGGCAGGTGACCGACATGTTCCAGCGCCTGCAGCGCTGGAAGCGCCGCGCCTACAGCGCCTTGCTGAAAATCCCCGAAGCCGACCTCAACGACGAAGAGCGAGCGATGCTGGAAAAGCTCGCCAAGCTGCCGGGCCACACCATCATCCAGCTGATCTACCAGCCCCAGGTCTACGAGAGCGGCGCCAAGGACTATGAGTTCTCCGGCACCTCGATGCGCGACCACTGGATGAGCGGCCACGAAGACACCAGCCGCAGCCTGACCCACAAGAACTGGCTGGAAGTCCCCCCCGAAAGTGGCCTCCACACCCACGACGTCCACCGCGACGACGAACGCTAGGCGGCGCGGGTCACGCCAGCCTTCTACCCAGTAAGCGCCGCGGCGAACTCGGCTGGCGGCGCGCCTTCCTCCCAAGCGGGTAGGGCTGCCGGAATCGCGATTCCTGCCAGCTTCCGCTTGGTCCAGATGTGGGCGACGATCGCGAGCTCGTCGCTGCGGTCGAGGGTGCCGGCGCGCACGACGGCCAGGCCGGGGCGGCGCGTATTGGTGTTGTAGACGCGCGTGAAGCAGACCGGGCAGGCGCGCTGGCGCGAGGTCCGCGTACCGTCCGGTGAGGTCAGCTCGAACAGCGCCGGCTCACCAGCCACCTCCAGCTGATCCTCCGGCAGGATGAACTGCATGCTGAAGGCGCTGCCGCTCCAGGTCTGACAGTCGCGGCAATGGCAGGCGTACGCCCGCGGCAGCGCTGCTTGCGCAATCCGGTAGCGCACCCGCCCGCAGCGGCAGCCGCCTTCGATCCCGTCAGTCATGGCCGAGCGCAGTACACCGCCGCTTCGCGGAGGCAAAGCGCGGTGCGCCGCGACCGGCCACGAAACCTTTGGCGCCAAAGTTCGTTCTGGAACTGGATTTTACGGAGACAGAACTGATGAAAACGATCTTTGGCGGTATCGCCGGCCTCGTCTTGGCCGGCGCCCTGTGCGCACCTGCGATGGCGCAGGACCCGGACGCGACCATCCACATCCATGGCAGCTCGGTCGGGTTCGTCGTCGGTATCGGCGGCGCCCACGGCTACGTGAAGTTTCAGGGCAAGCGGTATCCGATCAATGTCAGCGGCCTTTCGGTCGGGACCATCGGCGCCAACAGCTATGATCTCGACGGTGCGGTCCTTCACGTGACCAACATCGCCGACATCGAAGGCACCTATGCCGCCGCCGAAGCTGGCGCGACCGCCGGTGGCGGTGGTGGTGGCGTCGATATGACCAACGGCAAGGGCGTTGAAATCCGGGCCACATCCACGACATCGGGCCTGAAGCTCACGCTTGGCGCGTCGGGCGTGAGGATCACACTGGCTCACGACTAGCGGTCGCCATCGGCGGGCGCTTGCTTTCCACCAGATCGACGACGGCCGCGACGTAGGCCTCGGCGTTCTGGCGGGCGGCGAGCGTGCCGCTGACGCGCGCCGCCTCGAGAGCGGGGAACCCACCGCCGACGGCGAACAGTGCGCGGAATGCTTCCTTCTCGAGCAGGGCAGTCGGCAGGAACTCGATCTGCTGCTCGCGCAACCGGGCCACGACGCCTGTGAGTGATCGAGTCCGGATGGCCGCCGGAATGCGCGTAAGCAGGCAGCGGTGCGGAATGTGTCGCCCGCCCTGATGGCCGAACGCCTTGACCATTTCGGCCGCCTTGATCGCCTGCATCGCTTCCAACAGCGAGCCCGCCAACGGGGTCAAAATGAGGTCAGGCCGGACCGCGACGAAACCGATCGCCCCGCGCATCGAGCCCTCGGTATCGAGAATGACCCAGTCGGGATCCTGGCGGCGCGCCTCGCGGTGGGCTTCGCGCACGTCCTGCGCGGTCGGCGCCGGATGCACCGTCAGCCCGGCCGGGCGGCCCGGCAACTCGCTCCACGCCAGCAGCGGCTTGTTGGGATCGGAATCGATCATCGCCACCTTGAGGCCGCGCTCGACCAGACCTAGCGCCAACACGAGCGCCGCCGTGGTCTTTCCCGCTCCACCTTTTGGACTAACGAAGGCGACGACGGGCAAGGCGGGGCGATCCAATTCTGTCGGGCATGCCCAATTGGCGCAAAGCGTTCCGGGCAGGGCCAGTCTCGAAAGCGTCATTAACTACACCCGCCGCCAACTCCAAAGGTTGATCCCGTACGAGGCGAACGATGATCTTCCGACTTTGACTGCTGGTTGGAGCTCTCGGCGCAACGCGGGCGCGTTGTTTCTGACATAAGCAACTAAACCGGGAAGAATCGGAAGCGACACCGGGGACAAGTCCCCTGGTCTCGATCGGGCTGCGCTGATCTACTGCGTTCCGGTCGGCCATAGAGACGGGGCGCGGCGGATGCAGACGGGATCGCAGGCGCCCAGCCAAGGCCTTGGCACCTACTATCTGCTGGTGGCGACCCAGACGGTGTCCCAGGTCGGCAGCCGGATCAGCTTTTTCGCGGTCGGGATCGCGGTGTTCACCCGGACATCGCACGCGACCCCGATCGCCATCATCTCCTTCTGCCAGGTGCTGCCATGGATCCTCGGCGCCGGCTTCGCCGGTGCGATGGCCGACCGCTACGACCGGCGCCGGCTGCTGATCCTCGCCAACGCCGGTTTTGTCATCACCAGCGGACTGCTGCTGGCGAGCTTCGTCTCGGGCGCCTTCCGGCTCTGGCATCTCTACGCGTTGGCTCTGATCACGTCGGCGATTCTCGCCGTCAGCGGACCGGCGTTCCGCGCCTCTGTGGCCATGCTTGTCCCAGACAGCCGCCGCGACCGCGCCAACGCGATCAGCCAGATGACCGGGCCCGCCGCGAACGCGATCTCGCCGGCGCTGGCCGGGCTGCTCTACGCGGTGATCGGCGTGCCCGGCGCGATCCTGATCGACATCGCCACCTTCGGCCTCGCCATCCTGGTCTTGCTGGCGGTCCGCATCCCGATGCCGGCGAAGACCGCGGACGGCGCGGCGATGGCGCGCGCGGTCTGGCGCCAGGCATTCGACGGCGCCCTTTACCTCTGGCGGCGGCCGCCGCTGCTGGGGCTTTGCCTGGTGGTGAGCCTGGTCTCGTTCCTGATGGGCGGCCTCGGTGTGCTGATCCTGCCCTATCCGCTGGCGCGCACCCATTCGACGCTGGCGTTCGGCATAGTGCTGGCCTGCGCCGACGTCGGCACGATCGCCGGCGCCGCGGCGATGGCCGCCTGGGGTGGCACGCGACCGCGCATCCACACCGTGATGCTGGCGTTGTTGGTCGCGGGGCTGCTGCTGGCGGTGGCGGGCGTGGCGCGAAGCACGCCCGAGCTCGCGGCGAGCTTCTTCGCCTTCATGTTCATGCTGCCGTTCGTGAACACGGCGTCGAGCTCGATCTTTCAGGCCAAGGTCGCGCCCGACGTGCAGGGACGGGTGTTTGCAGCCATGGGCCAGATCGCCATGCTGACCATGCCGCTGGCCTTCCTGATCGCCGGCCCGTTGACGGACCGGGTGGCCGAGCCCGCGGTGCGCTCGCCCGGCTGGAGCACGGTGGCCTGGCTGGTGGGCGCGCACGCCGGGGCGGGGATGGGACTGCTGCTGGTGATCGGCGGCCTGGCGACGGCCGCGCTCAGCCTTGTCGCCTACACACTGCCGTCGCTGCGCCGCCTGGAGGCGACCCTCCCCGACCACGCCGCGACGCCGGCCGGCATCTGAAGCCACATTGGGCGAAGGACACCTCTATCGGTTGAAAGCGTTCTGGTTTAGACGCCCGGCGGTGAAGCTCCCTGACGTTATCCTGCTGAACGGCACGTCCAGCGTCGGCAAGTCCTCGCTGACCCTGGCGGCGCTGGCAACGCGGAGCGGCCCCAGCGCGTTCGAGCGGATGCGGTGAGGCGCTTCCCGGCCCTTGCGTCACCGGTCTAAGCTCATGGCATGAACGACAAGCCAGACGTGCCGATCCTGCCCGCCGCGACGATCCTGATGCTGCGCGACGATCCGTTCGACGTGCTGATGGTCAAGCGCCATCACCAGATCGACTTCGCCGCCGGCGCGCTGGTGTTTCCGGGCGGCAAGACTCACGCCGGCGACGACGATCCGCACTGGGAAGCGCGCTGCCTGGGCTGGGGCGGGGCGCTGCCGCACAAGCGGCCGTTGCGCATCGCCGCGATCCGCGAGGCCTATGAGGAAGCCGGCATCCTGCTCGCGCGTCACCTGGACGGCGCGCCGTTCCGCGGCGACGACCGCGCGACCGCGGCGCGCGACGATATCGGCCGCGATCGTCGGCCGTTCATCGATCTGATCGTCGAACTGGATCTCTACCTCGACCTTGAGGCCCTGAGCGTTTTCGCCCGCTGGATCACCCCGCCGATCAGTCCGCGCCGGTTCGACACCTGGTTCTATGTCGCCAAGGCCCCGGACGAGCAGCTGGCGGTGTGCGACGGCTCCGAGACGGTCGACGCCGAGTGGATCGCCCCGGCCGAGGCTTTGCGCTTGGGCGAGATCGGCGAGCGTACGGTGATCTTCCCGACCCGCATGAACCTGAAGCTGCTCGCCGAAGCGACCAGCGCCGAGGACGCGGTGACCAGGGCCAGGGCGCGCGAGCTGGTGACGGTCGAACCGCAGATCGGCGAGCGCAACGGCGAGCGCGTGCTGATCCTGCCCCCCAACGCCGGCTACGGCGTGGTCGAGGAGCCGCTGTCGCGGGTGATGTGAACGCTGTCTGTAATCTGCGGCGCTGGCGCGCCGCCGATAGATTCTAAGGATTGAACACGAAGGACACGAAGGAAGAGGAGAAGGCGCGATTTGCGCGCTGGAAGTCGTCGACCACCGTTGGTGATTGGCTGGGCGCGAAGCGCCCCTTCGTGTCCTTCTCTTCCTTCGTGAGCTTCGTGTTTCACTTGGGTCTCGCCGACCGCACAGCCGCGGATCGTTAGCGAGCGCACAGCCGACACCCAACCCCTCCCCGAGAAGGGGAGGGGCGAGGTAGGCGCGGTCGACTCGGGGTTCTTTTGGAAGGTTCGCGCGGCTCAGCCGGCGGCGAAGTCCTTCACCTGCTGTTCCAGCTCGGTCACCAGGGCGTGGCCGATCGGGTGGGTGTCGGTCTGGATGCCGCCTTTGACGGCGGCCTTGATCGCGTCGATGTGGGCGTCGACCAGGTGCATCGGCGCCTCGGCGCGCTTGCTCGGATCGTCGATCAGCTTGCACAGCGAGCCGGCGATGCGGGTGACGAGCGGATATTCGTAGGTGGCGCCGAGACCCTTCAGGTCGTGGGCGCGCAGATAGAGCCCTTCGGACGCTTCGGAGGTCAGCCCGTCGGACTTGACCCGCTGGCGCGCGGCTTCGAGCTTCGACACTTCGTCGGCCAGCCACTCGGCGAAGTTCCCGGACAGGCTCTTCAGCGCCGCCTCGGCCTTGGCGATCGCGGCCGGGTCGATGACGCCCAGTCGTCCGCCGACCTTTAGGCGCAGCGTATTGGGCACCTGGATCATCTGACCGGGGTTGTTATTGCTCACCGCCTTAGCCTCCAAGCGCCAAACAGCCTCTGGACGCTAGCGAAAAAGGCTTAACGAGCGATGATTCAGCGGCTTCAGGCGCTGAACTGCTCGGCCAGCACCCGCTCCTCCAGGCTGCGGCCGGCGTCGAACAAAACGGTTAGCCTGACCGACCTGTCCTCGGCCACATCCACTTGAATCACATCGCGAACTTCGACGTTGTCCGCCACCGCGCTGACCGGCCGCTTCTCGGGTTCGAGGATTTCGAAGGTCACCCGGTCCTTGTGCGACAAAAGCGCTCCGCGCCAGCGGCGGGGCCGAAACGCGCTGATCGGCGTTAGCGCCAGCACCTGGCCGCTCAAGGGGATGATCGGTCCGTGAACGGAGAAATTGTAAGCGGTCGAGCCGGCCGGCGTACAGACCAGCGCCCCGTCGCAGGTCAGTTCGGCCATCCGCACCTTGCCGTCGATCAGGATGCGCAGCTTGGCGGTCTGATAGGTCTGGCGCAGCAGCGAGACGTCGTTGATGGCCATCACCTCATGCACTGCGCCGGCGGCGTCGCGCGCCTTCATCACCAGCGGATGGATCACCGCTTGCTCGGCGGCGGCGACGCGCTCAAGCAGGCCGTCTTCGTCGTAGCTGTTCATCAGGAACCCCACCGAGCCGCGGTTCATGCCGTAGACCGGACGATGGTTGGGCAGCGTGCGGTGCAGGGTCTCCAGCATGAAGCCGTCGCCGCCCAGGGCGACGACGATATCGGCGTCTTCTTCGGGAACTTCGCCATAGCGGGCGACGAGGGCGTCGCGGGCGGCGCTGGCCTCGGGTCGGTCAGCGGCGAGAAAGGCGAGGCGAGGGGCCATGGGCGCAGCAAAGGCCTCGCCCACCGGCGTTTGTCAAACCGCGGCGACGGCCTGGCGGAAGGCGCTGGCGGCGATTTCGGCAGAGAACGGACCAAACGCGCTGGCGGCGCGCCGGGCGCCTTCGGAACCCCCGCCCGGGAGGCCGTCGTTGCACTGGCGCACCATCTCCAGGAGGGTCGGGAAAACGCTGCGGTCGATGCCGATGGCGGCGAGCGCCAGCGCCATCAGCTCGGGCCGATCGGGGCTGGTCACCGCGCGGTGGATCTCTTCGACATGGAAGCCGCCAAGCTTGGCCAGCGCCGCCTCGAACAAGCCGAGCTGGTGGTCCTTCAACACCCGCAGCAGATAACCGGGCTTGAGCTGGCCGGCGGCGGCTAGCTTGTCGACCAGCTTGATCTGCGAGGCGTCGGGGCCGCTGCGCTTGGGCCGCGCCGGCGCCTCGGCCATTGAGGCGGCGATCGTGGCGTCGAGGGCGGCCACGTCGACGTCGAACCGGTCGACGATCGCGCTGCGCAGCGACTGGCCGACCCAGAGATAGAGCGCTGTCGCCAGCTTGGCGCTGAGCCGCGGATGCAGCGACAGCGGCGCGCCCATGGCGGTGATGGTTTTGGCGTGTTCGACCATGCGGGCCATGCACGGCTCGGTGATCTCGGCGGTGGCGTTGCCGGCCAGCGCGGTCAGCACCGCGGGCTCGGCCTTGTTCAGCGCGGCCTCGACCACCGCGGCCGAGATGCGCGGGCGCTGGGCGACCTCGATCCGATGCGCCAGCGTCGCCTCGGTGATCAGACGGATCAGCGCGCTGTCGCGCAGCAGCGGGCTGGCGGCGATCACCGGCCGGGCGACCTCGATATCGTCGTTGGCCAGGGTCTCGATCAGGCGACGGGGCGCCCAGTCGGCGCGGGCCAGCCGTTCGGCCAACCTGGCGCGGATATCGCGCTCCGTCTCGGCGACCAGGGCCAGGAACACCGCCTCGACCTCCGCGGTCGCGGACGGCGCCATGTCGCCGGCGCTGGCTTCGCACAGATCGACCAGCCGCGCGAGCAGCCGCTCGCGGTCGCCGGGATCGCGGCTGCGCGCCAGTGTCAGCAGCGGTTGGGCCTGAGCCAGGGACTCCACGGTTTTCCTTCGTCTTCAGCGGCCTATACCCAAATAGTTACAGAGCCGAGGTTAAGAACAGGCTTAGGCGAAACCTGGGGTCGCCGGGTCAGCTTGACGCAGGCCGCGCGAAGGCGGATTCTGCGGCGAAAGCAGAATGACGATCGGGAGAAGGCTCCATGGCTGACGGTTCGCTCGCGGGTTCGGTCTCGCTCAAGGGCAAGGTGTCCGCGGAAGAGTGGCAAGCGAGGGTGGAACTCGCCGCGCTCTACCGGCTGGTCGCGCTCTACGGCTGGGACGACATGATCTACACCCACATCTCGGCCCGCGTGCCGGGGCCCGAGCACCACTTCCTTATCAATCCCTACGGCGTGTGGTTCGGCGAGATGACCGCCTCGGCGCTGGTGAAGATCGACACCGACGGGAACATCCTGCAAGAGACGCCGTACTTCGTGAACGCCGCCGGATTCACCATCCACTCGGCGGTGCACATGAACCGCGACGACGCTCATTTCGTGATGCACCTGCACACTGACCAGGGCGCGGCGGTCGCGGCGCAGAAGGAAGGCCTGCTGCCGCTGACCCAGCACGCGCTGATCGTGCTGCCGCGGCTGGCCTACCACGACTATGAGGGCATCGCGCTGAACCTGGACGAGCGCGAGCGGCTGGTTAACGACCTCGGCCCCGACGCCACGCTGATGCTGCTGCGCAACCACGGCACCCTGTCACTGGGCATGACCGCCGGCGATTGCTGGACCAGCATGTTCTACCTGGAGCGCGCCTGCAAGATGCAGGTGATGGCGCTCTCGGCCGGCCGCGAGAACGTGCTCTTGTCGCCCAAGCCCGCCCGCGCCGAAGTGAAGGGCCAGACCTCGCGCGGCGTCGGCGGCGGCCTCGCCTGGCCGGGCGCCCTGCGCCTGCTGGAACGCGAAAGCCCCGGCTACGACGCCTGAGATTTCCCCCTTCCCCTTGCGGGAAGGGGTCAGCGGATGGGGTATCAGCTCGGTCTTAGCCGTCTCGGCGCAGGGCTGCTCAATCCCCGACACCCAGATTGCACCCCCACCCCGACCCCTGCCCGCAAGGGGGAGGGGAGTTTGCGGGCTATTTCGGCGCCGGGCTCGTCTGGGTCTTCAGGAACGCGATCACGTCGCGGCGGTCGTTCGGGTCCTGCAGGCCGATAAAGGTCATCTTGGTGCCCGGCAGGACGGCGCGGGGGTTGGTGATCCAGGTGTTGATGCGGTCAGCGTCCCAGGTCCAGCCGGCGTTCTTCAGATCGTCGGAATAGGTGAAGCTGGCCTTCGAGCCGGCCCTGCGCCCGAAAATGCCCCAGAGGTTTGGTCCGGTCATGTCATCGCCCCCTGGGCTGGTGGTGTGGCAGGAGCGGCAGAGCGCGAACTTGGCCTCGCCGTTGGAGAGGTCCGCCGCCTGGTAGGCGGCCGGCAACTCGGCGACCAAGCTCTTCTTCTGCGCGTCGCTGAGCGTCGGCGCGGCGGCGGGCGCGACGCTGGCCTCGGTCGTATTGGAGGCCGCCGGCGCTGGCTGGCCGCAGCCGGCGAGGATCAGCGCCGCCGAGGCGAGGCTGAAGGCTGATATCGCGCGGAACAAATCTGGTCTCTCCATCACTCGAACGGTTCGGACCGCGTGGTCTTGACCGCACCGCGGTGCTTCTTGGCTTCGAGCCGCCGCTGGCGCGAGGCGTAGGTTGGCTTGGTCGCGCGCCGCGGCGTCGGCGCATGGGCGGCCTGGGCGATCATCGCCACCAGCCGCTCGACCGCGTCGGCGCGGTTGCGTTCCTGGGTGCGGAAACGGTTGGCGGTGATCACGATCACGCCGGCGCCGGTCATCTTGCGCCCCGCCACGCGCCGCAGCCGCTCTTTCACCGCCGGCTGCAGCGAGGGCGAGGCTTCGGCGTCGAAGCGCAGCTGTACGGCCGTCGCCACCTTGTTGACGTTCTGGCCGCCGGGTCCGGACGCGCGGATGAAGCTCTCCTCAAGCTCGGCGTCGGCGAGGCTGATGTGGTCGGTGACGGGAATCATTGGCTTTGAGCGGCGTTGGCTTTCGCCGCCCCCTGTGCTCCAACCCGCAGCGGATTGGAAGGCGAGGGCGCGATGGCGATCGGCGAAGACGACTATCTGGCCCACGACGCCATCGGTCTGGCGAAGCTGGTGGCGAGCGGCGAGGTCTCCGCCGCCGAGACGCTGGAGGCGGCGCTGGCGCGCGCGGCCAAGGTCAATCCGAAGATCAACGCCATCACCCTGGACCTCTCGGAGCGCGCGCGCCGCGAGGTCGCCGCCAAGCCGCCCGCCGGTCCGCTGGCCGGCGTACCGTTTCTGCTGAAGGACCTGGGACCCAAGCTCGCCGGCACGGCCACGACCGATTCCAGCAAGCTCTATGCGGACGACATCGCCGAAACCGACAGCCCGCTGACGTCGCTCTACAAAGCCGCCGGGTTGGTGATCTTCGGCAAGACCAACACGCCGGAGCTGGGTCTTGAGCCCATCACCGAGCCGGCGATGTTCGGCCCGACCCGCAATCCCTGGGACCTCAGCCGGACCTCCGGCGGCTCCTCGGGCGGGGCGGCGGCGGCGGTGGCGGCCGGGATCCTGCCGGCGGCGCACGCCAGCGACGGCGGCGGTTCGATCCGCATTCCGGCGTCGTGCTGCGGCCTCTTTGGGCTGAAGCCGACGCGCGCCCGCGTCTCCGCCGCGCCGAAGGACGAAGGGTGGGGCGGCTTTTCCTGCGGCCACGTCGTCTCCCACAGCGTCCGCGACAGCGCGATCCTGCTCGATATCGCCGGCCGGCCGCAGCCGGGCGATCCGTACTGGACCGCGCCGCCGGCCGAGCCGTTCCTGACCGCCGCCGGCTCCGATCCGGCGCCGCTGCGGATCGCCTTCACCACCCGCGCCTTTGCCGCGGCCGGCCTCGATCCCGAATGCGCCGCGGCGGTGCTGGCCGCTGCCCGGCTGTGCGAAAGCCTCGGCCACCACGTCGAGGAAGCCGACCCGCCGATCGACCGCGGCTCGCTCGCCTCGGCCGGCGCGGTGATCTCCGCCAGCGTCGCCGCCGACCTCGACACCGTGGCCCTGACCCGCGGCCGGCCGATCGCCGAGGACGAGGTCGAGCCGCTGACCTGGTCGAGCTACCAGCGCGGTCGCCTGATCAGCGGCTCGGAGTACCTGCAGTCGCTGCGCATCGCCCACGGCCTCGGCCGCGCCGTCGCCGGCTTCTTCGGCGGCTACGACATCCTGATCTGCGCCACGCTCGGCTCGCCGGCGATCCCCGTGGGCTATCTGCACGGCGAGCCGCTCGACCTGGAGGGCTACGCGCGGCGCCTGTTCGCCTTCATGCCCAACACCCAGCCATTCAACATCACCGGCCAGCCGGCCGCCAGCATACCGCTGGCGATGAGCTCGGGCGGCCTGCCGATCGGGGTTCAGTTCGTGGCGCGGCAGGCGGAGGATGCGCTATTGCTCAGCCTGGCGGGGCAGTTGGAGCGCGCGGCCCCCTGGGCGGGCCGTCGGGCGAGCATCTGACCGGCCTACGTGCAATGAACCGGAGGCCGCGCGGTGACCGCGGCGAGGCCTGCAATCTTCCACGCGCGAACGAGGAGTAAGCAATCGTGCCGCAAAAAGACCCGAACCGTTTCGACCAATTGCCTGAAAGGGTCTCGTCCCGGACGTTCTTGAGCACCATCCGAAATCCCGCCACGTTCGAGACCGCCACCGACCTGGTCCAGCGTTTTCGCCGCGACGTCCTCGATGCGGGAAAGGTGCCGCAGTTCGCCGGCAACCCCCAGCACTTCACGAACCGTATCTACGGCGCGAGCATGTTCACGTTGCCGTTTCTTACGGAGTCCATGGACGCCGGGCAGCTCACGGCGCTTGAGGTCGGCAGCGGCGAGGGCAGCTATGCGGCTGTCCTTTCGCACGTGTTCAAGAGTTATGTCGGGGTGGAGCTGAGCGCGGAGTCGGCGGCGAAGGCGGACCGGTTTTGTCGGGAACTCGGCTGCAAAAACGTATCGTTCAGCCATGACAACGGCGCGAACCTGGGCGAGTTCTTGGCCAAGGGGAATGTTCAGTACGACGTCATCATTTTCAACGCCGTCGTCGAGCACATGCTGCCCGAAGAGCGCGTCGCTGCCTTAACGGCGGCATGGAACTACCTGAAAGACGACGGCTATCTGGTATTCGGCGAGACGCCCAATACGATCTTCCCCCTGGACGCCCACAGCACCAGCCTCTGGTATTTCAACCAGATGCAAGTGGATATCTGGCCGGACTTCTTTATGGAGAGTCCGCGGGTGCGCTGGCGCAAGGTGATGAAGCAGGCGCTCGATCGCGGCGATTTCCGGACCATGGCCTACCGCCGCGGCGTCCCGATCAACTTTCGCGAGTTCAAGAAGTGGTTCGGGCTCAAGTCTATCGCCAGCCTGCGCCGGCACATCGTCAACGACAACTACGACGCCATGTTCATGAACAAGCGGGACTACGATGTCCTCGACTTCCTGAAACTGTGTGAGATCAGGCAGGCGGCGAAGTATGGCGGGGCCGTGACCACCGATCTTCCGGACATGTTCAGCCGTCCGTTCTTCGATCTGGTGCTGCGCAAGGCGCCGCTCGCCCAGATTCCCGGCGACTGGGTGGCGCTCTCGCTCGGCGCCGACGTGGCCAGTTCGTCGGATTTCCGCAAGCCGCGCGGCGTCGAGATCGCGCCGGAGGCGACGTTCGAGCTGGGTCTGCCCGAGTCGCTCGGCAAAAGCACGGCCATCGACGTCATGCTGCAGGTGGTGCAGCCGCGCGATTCCGGCGTGCTCACCGTCGAGACGCAGAGCGGAGACGCGGTGTGGTCGCGCGACCTTCCGGCATCGATGCGCGAGGTGGCGGGACATCGGGGCCGCATGACCTTCCGGCTCCCGACCGTCCCAACGTCCGCCTTCCCCCTGCGGTTGAAGGCCACTCGTGATTCGGCGGTGGTGAGCTATGCGCTGCTGAGACGCGCCGTCGAGACTTAGCGAAGCCGTCACTTCTGCCCGACCCCGATGACGCGGCCCTTTGCGGTTGGCGACGCCTCGTTCCCGACCAGCTCAGCCGCCGCTCGCCCGATCTCGGCGACCGCGCGGCGTCCGGCCGGGTAGAGGTGGGTCAGGCTGGCGAAACCGTGCGGCAGCCGTGGATAGGTCAGCAGGGTGACGGGCTTGCCGGCGCCGGCCAGTCGCGTCGCGAGCAACAGCCCCTCCGGCCGGCATGGATCGAGGTGGCCGCCCACGGCGATCAGGGTCGGCGGCAGCGGACCGAGGTCGCCAGCCGCCAGCGACGGCGGGGCGGCGCCGAGGCGAAGCTGATGTCGGATGAACCCCACCGCGACCCGGCCGACGATCCGCGAGTGGGTGGCGAGGCTGGCGGCCCAAGCGTCGTCGTCGAGGTCGAGCAGCGGATAGATCAGCACCTGGCCGGCCACCGTCCCCGGCCGTTCGGCGTTCAGTTTCGAGCTCGCCCAGACGGTGATGTAGCCGCCCGAGGAATCACCGCCGACCAGCAACCGCGCCGGATCGATCCCGAGCGACGCGGCTTCGGCGACCGCCCAGCGCACCGCGGCCTCGCCGTCCTCCAGTTGCGCCGGGAACGGCGCCTCAGGCGCCAGCCGATAGTCGACCGAGACGATCCGCATCCCGGCCGCCTGCGCCAGCCGCCGGCACAGCGCGTCGTGGCTGTCGATGTCGCAGATCACGAAGCCGCCGCCGTGGAAGAACACCAGGCCCGGTCCCGGCGTCGGCGTGGCGTCCGGCTGGTAAAGCCGCGCCCGCAGCGGGCCGGCCGGCGTCGGGATGCCGAGTTCGCGGGTCTCGAGCTTCGGCGCGCCGACGTCGAGCCGGCCGCGGGTCGTGCTGAGGGCGGCGCGAACGCCGCGAAGCCCGCGGATCTGCAGCGCGTCCGCCTGCTCGATCACCCGCTGCGCCGCCTTCGATCGCATCGCCATCCGAACCGGGCCTCCAGCGCACCTGCATTCGCGCCATGAGCCAAGCATCCAGCGTGCCCGATTAGGAGGACCGGAGCAATATTCCCGCTTTGTTCCGCCAGGCCAGACGGCTTGCTGTCCAACGTCGCCTGGAGCAGCATGTCGGCCATGTATGGCAGTCGACAATCGACTGTGGCGTACGGGCAAACGAACAGCGTTTCATGGCCATTCAACTCATCGACCATGCGGAAGTGATGGCGTCGCGCAATCGCAACGCGACTTGGGGCGGCGCCAGAGCCCGGCTACTTCCTGATGTGGTGGCCAGAGATCATGGAGATCTACCGCGAACGCGGCGAGCTTCGGCAAGCCGAAGAAGACCTCGCGCTCATCACCGCCGTCCAGCTTGGCGGAAAGCTGCGAGCGCTGTCGGGGACAGGGCAATGACGGGCAACTCGTCGCGCCGGGGCCTGGTGTTCCCTGACTACCGATACGGTGAGCATGGCACCGCGCCGCGCATCCCCGCCAACGACCCTGAGTACGAGGCTTCGCAGCCAATCAGTCAGGCCGACCGAAGAACGATGCTTCGGCGGCACTTCGAGGCAGGTGGCATGACCCCCGCCCAGGTCGAAGCCGCCATGCGAGGGAAGGGCTGACCGCGTGTCCGTCCGCGCCATGCTCGCCAGGGTGCAGCGCCTCGAACAAGCGCGCCAACCGTCGATCTATGCGACCGTGTGGGCGGAGTTGGCCGACGAGGTAGAAGCGGAAATTAACGGCGGTTGCGCCGACCCTGATAAGTCCGCGATCGTCGCGTCGCTCCGACGCTGGGTGCGCGATGGCGCAGACACCCTTTGGCTTTCGGGCGGATCGACCGGGCAGGTGTACAGCCAGTGATCTTCGAACCGCCCGCGTGGTTGGTAGCGTGGCGGCAACGGCAGGCAGCGCTCCCGCAGCCCGAGCAGCGTTCCCGCACAGCCGAGCGCGCCCCGCGCCAGGGGGTTAGCGGCGAGGCGGGGAAGGCCGCCGCTGTGCGCGAACCCCGCCGAGCGGGTAACAACTTTGGCTTCATCGAACCAAGCGCTGGCTCGATGACGGCGGGGTGCGCCGGGAACCGGTCCTCGACACTGACCACACGCCTCCCCGCGTGGTCAGGAGGGTGGGATGGCGGCGCTGCATCGAATGCGGCAAGCCGTTCTTCAGCGAGGACGTGATCCGCCTGCGCCTGTGCGAGGGACCGGCCGGGTGTCGGAGACAAGGCGCTGAGACGAACTAACCTCCGTAGTGCTAATGTCCGGAAGTGGGCGCGGAGCGAATTTCCGCTGTCGACCCTAAGCGGCGGGAAATGACACAAGGTCAGGCTTTCGATACCGTCGGCTCCGCGCTGAGGCGCCACAGGACACGCAATGACCACGCGCTTCATCTCGTCGGGTCAGACTAGTTCAGGCCTTACTGTCAGCAGCGGCGACGTGCTGAAGGTACTCTCGGGCGGCATCGCTGAAGCCACGACCATCCTCAGCGGCGGAACCGAGTTTGTCTCCAGCGGGGGGGTGACGTCCGACGCCTCGGTGATCCATGGTGGATTAGAATTCGTGGAGTTAGGCGGCGTTGCGTCCAAGTCAATGCTGACCGGAGATTTCGACTCTAACACCACAAGTCAACTGGTCTACGGCCTCGCCGTTGGTACTATCGCGAGCCAAGCGAATCAGTACGTTGAAAGTGGCGGCGTTAGTCTTGGTACAACGCTTCTGAATGGAGGTGGCGAGATCGTCTCCAGCGGGGCAAAAGCAACCGACACCCAAGTAAAGTTCGGGGGTACGGTTCTTGATTTTGGGCTTACGTCAAACGTGGTCCTTAGTTCATCGCTTTCCCAAGAGGTAGTTCATAGCGGCGGCCTCGCTGTTGGAACACTGGTGTTATCCGGCGGCGAAGTTATCCTCCAGGGGGGTGTAACGTCGGGAACGGTCATCAGTAACGGCGGCGTCGAGTTGATCGACAACGAGAGCATCGCCAAAGGCGCCGTCGTGTTGGCGGGTGGCGAGGAAATTGTCGACTTTTTCTCTGGCCAGGGGCCTGGCGGCATCGCCATCGGCGGGACTGTCTCTTCCGGCGGGGTCATCTACGTTTCAGCCGGCGCCGAAGCTTCCGCGACCCATCTCCAGTCGGGCGGAAGCGGGGTGATCTTCGGCGCCGGCCTAGCCATCGGCTGCGTGCTTTCGGGCGGCGTCGTCTACGACTTCGGCCAAGCGTCCCGCACCGTTATCCGCGGCGGCGACGAGATTGTGGAGCAAGGCGGCGTGGCTTCAGGGTCGATCATCAGCCATGGCGGCATTGAGCATGTCCGAGGCATCGCCATCGGCGACGTGATCAGGGGCGGCGGCGAGGCAATCCTGTCGGCGGGCCGGGCGTCCGGGACCACCGTTTCAACGGCCGGTCTGCTGTGGGTCAGTGCGGGCGGCGTCGCCTCGGGCACCATGGTCAGGTCGGCGGGCCAAGACGTTGTCTACAGCGCCGGCTCGGCCACCGGCACAGTGCTGTCGGGCGGCATCGAGTACGACTATGGGCAGGCGTTGGGCACGGTGATCCGGGCTGTCGGGCACCAGATCGTCTTGTCTGGCGGATCGGCGTCGGGCTCGGTGATCAGCGGCGGCACGGAGAACGTGCAAGCCGGCGGGGTGGCGGCGGCGGCGAGCGTCTCGGGCGGGACCCTCCGGATCTTCGCTGGCGGCGCGGTCAGCGGCGGCATCACCCTGCACGGCGGCTCAGCGATTCTCTCGGGCACTATGGCGGCAGGCCAGACGGTGAGCTTCACCGGCACCAGTGGGACGCTCCAACTCGACAACCTCGCCGGGTTCTCCGCCGCGATCTCCGGCTTCGGCGGCGCGCAGGAGAAGCTCGACCTAGGCGGCTTCGCCTTTTCTGGCGGCGAGACAGCGAAGTGGACCCAGAGCGGAACCAGCGGAACCCTGAGCGTGCACGACGGCGCTGAGAGCGCGAGCCTGACCCTGGTGGGAACCTACGCCACCAGCGACTTCCAGCTTTCCGACGACGGCCACGGCGGCACCTTCATCAAGGCACCCGCCGCGTCACCCGGCGCCGTCCCGGCCACCACCCGCTTCGCCCAAGCGGCGGCGGGGTTAGGCGGCGGCCGGGCCGGGGCGGCGACGATCCACGAGGGTGGAACCGCCCTGCTCGGCGCTCCGCCGCTGGTCGGTGCCGCAATTTCGGGGCGCTAGTTAGCAGCACGTCGGACGGCAGCTAACCCCCGCATAGCGGTCCTTTGGAACGTCCGCTTTCGGGAGTGCTAGAAATGCGCTACACGGCCCACGGCAGGGCTGCAGTGAGCGAAACCGCCACCCCATAACAGGCTGTTTCTATTGGATTATTGCGTGCCGGTTGCAGGAATCGAACCCGCGACCTTCTGATTACAAATCAGCTGCTCTACCGTCTGAGCTAAACCGGCGCGCGGGCGGTTTATGCCAAATGGCGCGCGGCGGGGCGAGGGGAATGCGGGCGCGGGTCTCCGCCGCGGCGGTCGTCGGGCTTGGCAGGCAGGGCAGGGCGCCCTATCTGGCGTGCATGGCCAGCCACTGGACATCGAGCGCCCAACCGTGGGCCAAGGGGCGAATGCCCGCCGGATGAGGGGTTTTTCCGCCTTTTCCGGTCGTCCCACCGCGCCTGCGGGCCACCGCTAACCCCTCGTCCGAGCTTCAGTCCAACTTTCGCGCGACGCGGAGAAGGACGAACGGCGTCCAATGCTCTAGGGGGACCACCCAGATGGCCCGTATCCTCATCACCTCGGCCCTGCCGTACATCAACGGCATCAAGCACCTCGGCAATTTGGCGGGCTCGCTGCTGCCGGCGGACGTCTACGCCCGGTTCAAGCGCTCGCAGGGCCATGAGACGCTCTACATCTGCGCCACCGACGAGCACGGCACCCCGGCCGAGCTGGCGGCGGCGGAGGCGGGGGTCGACATCCTGACCTACTGCGAGACGTACCACCGCCTGCAGCACGACATCGGCCGCGCCTACGGCCTCTCCTGGGACTGGTTCGGCCGCTCGTCGTCGCCGCAGAACGCGCGGCTGACCCAGCACTTCGCCGAGGTGCTGGAGGACAATGGCTTCATCGAGGAGCGGACCGACGAGCTGGTCTATTCGATCGACGACGGCCGCTTCCTGCCCGACCGCTACATCGAGGGCATCTGTCCCCACTGCGCCTACCCTAAGGCGCGCGGCGACCAGTGCGACAACTGCGGGCGGCTGCTCGACCCGATCGACCTGAAGGAGCCCTATTCGGTGATCTCCGGGTCGCGGAACCTGGAGGTGCGCCAGGCGCGGCATCTCTATCTGCAGCAGACCAAGCTCGCGGGGCCGATCCGTGATTGGCTGGGGACCAAGACCGATTTCGCCAGCTTCGCCCGTTCGATCGCGCTGAAGCACCTCGACGAGGGCCTGATCGACCGCGGCATTACCCGCGACCTTGCCTGGGGCGTGCCGGTGACCCGCGGCGGTCAGCCCCGCACCGGGTTCGAGACCAAGGTGTTCTACGTCTGGTTCGATGCGCCGATCGAATACATCGGGGCGACGCAGGAGTGGGCGGACGCGACGGGGGAGGACTGGCGGCGCTGGTGGCGCACCGACGCGGGCGCCGACGAGGTCCGCTATGTCGAATTCATGGGCAAGGACAACGTCGCCTTCCACACCGTGAGCTTCCCGGCGACGTTGATCGGCTCCGGCGAGCCGTGGAAGAGCGTCGACGTGCTGAAGGCGTTCAACTGGCTCAACTGGTACGGCGACAAGTTCTCCACCTCGCAGCACCGCGGCGTGTTCATGGACACGGCGCTGGAGCTGCTGCCGGCCGACGCCTGGCGATGGTACCTGACCGCCAACAGCCCGGAGCACTCCGATGCGTCGTTCACCTGGGACATCTTCCAGTCGGCGGTGAACCGCGACCTCGCCGACGTGCTGGGCAACTTCGTCAACCGCATCGCCAAGTTCTGCGAGGCGCGGTTCGAGGGCGTCGTGCCGGAAGGGGGCGAGCCGGGGCCGCTGGAGCAGAAGCTCTACGCCGACGTCGCGGCGCGGCTGGACGACCTCACCGCCCAGTTCGAGGCGATCGAGATCCGCAAGAGCGCCCAGGCGTTACGAGGGCTGTGGGTGCTCGGCAACGAGTATCTTCAGGCGGCCGCGCCCTGGACCGCGATCAAGACCGATCCGGCGCGGGCGGCGGTGGTGGTGCGCACGGCGCTGAACCTGGCGGCCCTGTTCGCCCGCGTCTCCGCGCCGGTGATCCCGTTCGCGTCGGAGCAGATATTGTTGGCGCTGGGCGAGCCGTTCCCGCCGGTGTGGCCGGGGGCTGACGTGGCCGAGGAACTGGCATGCGTCCCCGCCGGTCGCCGGATCACGACGCCGCCGGTGCTGTTCAAGAAGATCGAGGACGTCGAAGTCACCGAGTGGACGGCGCGGTTCGCTGGCGGGGAGGCGGAGGCGTGAGGGCCTATGCGCCGATCGCCTTGAGCCAACCCAGCTTCGAAATCCCGTCCCAGATCATGTGGCCGGAGACGAACAGCACGACCGCAAGGCCGATGTAGCCGATCCAGGGCATGCGCTGCAGCAGTTTGGCCACCAGCGTCGCCGCGAAGCCGGTCAGGACCACCGACAGGCCGAGGCCGGCGAACAGCACCCAGGGCGGCTGGTCGCGCACGACGCCGGCGACGGCCAGCACATTGTCGAGCGAGGTCGACACGTCGGCGATGAAGATCTGGGTCAGCACGCCAAGCAGGGTCCGGTGTTTGGGGGCCGCCTCGTCTTGGCCCTCGCCGCGGGCCTTGGCCCGCAGATCGCGCCACATCTGCCAGCAGATCAGCAGCAGCAGCAGGCCGCCCGCCAGCACCAGGCCGGGGCCGCCGGCCTTCAGCAACTGCACCGCGAAGAAGGCGAGGCCGCAAAGCAGCACCACCGCGAGGCCCAGGCCCAGCATGATCGCGTGGCGCTGTCGCGGCTGCGGCAGCCCCGACGCCGCCATGCCGATCGCGATCGCATTGTCGCTGGCGAGCGTCAGGTCGATCAGGACGACCTGAACAAACGCCGAAAAGAGGCTAGCCCAGTTCACGTGTCAGACACCGCCGAGCCGCTCGCACATCGCGCCACGTTTGGCGTGAATCAGCGCTGAAACACAAGGGGCGCCGATTGGGAAACGACGTCAGCTGCGGGGCCGCGTCGCCTCGTAGAGCGCGACGGCGGCGGTCGCCGAGACGTTGAGGCTCTCGAACCCGCCGGGCATCGGAATTCTGGCCAGGGTGTCGCAATGCTCGCCCACGAGCCGGCGTAGGCCGTCGCCCTCGGAGCCTAGCACAAGCACGGTGGGCCGGCCGTCCAGCACCTGACCCAGCGGCTCGTCCGCGTCGCCCGCCAGCCCGACCGCGCGCCAGCCGAGGTCGGCCAGTTCGTCGAGCGCGCGGGCGAGGTTCACCACCCGGGCATGCGGCGTCAGGTCGAGCGCGCCGGCTGCGGCCTTGACCAGGGCGCCGGTGAAGGCGGGCGCGTGCCGATCCTGCACGATCACGCCCCGCGCCCCGAACGCCGCCGCCGAGCGGAACACCGCGCCGACGTTCTGTGGGTCGGTCACTTGGTCCAGCATCACCAGCACGCCACCGGCGGGGCTCGCCAATTCTTCCAGCGAAAGCGGTTCGATCGGCCCGGCCTTCAGCGCCACGCCCTGGTGGGCCGCGCCGTGCGGCAGAAGCTGGGCGATGCCGGCGGCGTCGGCGATCTCGGGGGCCGGCAAGGCGGGCAAACGCGCCGCCAGCTGCTTGGCCCGCTCGGCGGTCGTCACCAGCCGCCGGGGCGCCCCGCGCCGGGGATTGGCGAGGGCGGCCAGCGTCGCGTGCCAGCCCCAGACCCAGTCGGTCCCGCTCGCAGCGGCGTTGTGCTTCGGCCCCGAGCGACCGCCGCGATGGCCCGAGGGCGACCATCCAGGGCCTTCGTTCTTGCCGTCGTTGCGCCGCGGATGTCGGGCCACTATAAGACGCCCTCCGATTCAGGGGGCCCCCAAAGGCCTCCGTTCCCGGCCGGTCTTAGGCTCATCGCCCAAGAGCGCAACCGGGCCCGGCGGCTCTCAGGCGAGCGCGTTCGGGAGATCGGTTCTGGCGGCCGGCTTGGGGGAATGTCCCGAGTGGCAAAGGGGGCGGACTGTAAATCCGCTGGCGTACGCCTTCGTAGGTTCGAGTCCTACTTCCCCCACCACCGGCCCGCCAGGCGAGACGACGAGGGCCCACCCCCTCGCGGGTATAGCACAATGGTAGTGCAGCAGCCTTCCAAGCTGAGGATGTCGGTTCGATCCCGTCTACCCGCTCCATTTTGGCGATGACGTATAATTAAGCTGCCAAGCCCGGCGGCGCTCTCTACGGTCGCGGCACGTCGAGGAGAAACCGCGATGCGCCGGCTACAGGGGGCCGTGGCGTCGGCGATCGGGCTTTTCGCGGCCGCCGCCGCCGCCGCCGCCCCGTCCGTGGAAATCAACAACGCCGTCGCCCGCATCACGGTCTCGCCCGAACCGCGCGCCGATATCAGGGTCGACGTGATCCGGCCCAATCCGCGCCTGCCGCTACGGGTGTGGAGCTTCGCCGGCAAGACCTACGTCGACGGCGGCCTCTGGGGCCGATTGCGTGGCTGCGGTCTGCGGGGCGGACAGCCGGTCGCCCGCGTGCTCGGTCTGCCCGACGCCGGCTTCGAGGCCATGCCGCAGGTCGTGATCCACACGCCGATGGATGTGCGCCTTTCGGTCGGCGGTGAGGTCTGGGGCCAGGTCGGGCGGAGCAATTCGCTCGAACTTGGCAACAGCGGCTGCGGCGCCTGGTCCTTGGCCGACGTGAAGGGTCTGTTGAAGATCAGCCAGGCCGGTTCGGGCGACAGCCACGCCGGCGCGGCGGGAGCGGCCGAGCTTTCCGCCACCGGCGCCGGCTCGGTCAGGACCGGGGCGGTCGCGGGGTCGGTGATCGCGATGAACGTCGGCTCCGGCGATATCGACATCGCCTCGATCAACGGGCCACTGAACGCCCGGATCGCCGGGTCGGGCAGGGTCCGCATCGCCGCCGGGCGGGCGACCTCGATGCAGGCGTCGATCGCCGGCTCCGGCGGGGTGACGCTGAACGGTGTCGCCGCGTCGCTCAGGGCCTCGGTGATGGGATCGGGCGACATCCGTGTCGCACGCGTCACCGGGCCGGTCAGCAAGTCGATCATCGGTACGGGCGTCGTCAAGATCGGTTCCTGACGACGCCGACGTCGCGCTATTGTGGGTATTTGGGTTCTTCGCGCCGGCCGCTGGGTCCCTTTGCGGCGCTGTTCGACGCCGCCTGCGCCGCCGCGGCCGCGCGGTCTGCCGCCTGCTTGGCCTTGCGCGCAGCGTTGTGTTGGACCTGCGCATCGTGCGCCGACTTCAGCTGAGCCTGGTGGGCGGTGCGGGCCGCGGCGGCCTGGGCGGCGGCTTGCTGTCGAGCCGCCGCTGCTTGAGTCTGTCTCGCCGCGGCGGCCTGAGCCTCCGCCGCGCGGGCGGCCTGGGCTTGAGCGCGCGCCTGGTTCTGGGTGGACAGCGACTGAGACTGTCGGGCGGCTTCGGCTTGCGCTCTGGCGTTGGCGGCGGCCTGGGCCGCCTGCGCCTGTTGCCGGGCCGCCAGGAGTTCAGCCCGCCGGGCCGCCGCCTGAGCCTGGGCGGCTTGGCCCGGGGCTTGCGGTCCCTGGCCATTGCCCGGTTGCCCCGGAGGATGTTGGCCCTCACCGCTCCACGGCTGACCGCCAGGGCCCAGGTGCGGCGTCTGACCGTTCCAAGGCTGACCGCCGGTGCCAGGATGCTGTCCTTGGCCGTTCCAAGGCTGACCGCCCGGTGCGGGCGGGTGCTGACCCTGACCGTTCCACGGCGGGACACCCGGACCGTGCGGAGACTGGCCTTGTTCGTTCCAGGGTTGGCCGCCCGGTGCGGGTGGTGGGTTATGGCCCTGACCATTCCACGGCGGGACGCCCGGACCGTGCGCAGGCTGGCCTTGTCCGTTCCAGGGTTGGCCGTTCTGGCCGGGCGGATGCGCCCCTGGACCGTTCCAGCCTTGAGGCGGTCGCCCTTGGCCGTTCGGCCCGCGCCAGGGCTGCCCCGCAGGGCCGCCGCCCGGCCCACTGCCGGCGAGCGCCTGAGCCTGACGGGCTGCATCGAGGGCCCGCTGCTCGGCCTGGCCGTCGTGGACTTGGCGCGCGAACCGAGCGGCTTCGGATTCGCGGCGATACCGTTCGGCGGCCCAATAGGCCTCATCCTGTTGCTGGTGCGCGTCGTAGTACGCGCGCCAGTCGGCGTTGTTCTGCCGCGACTGCGCCCCCTGAGCGCGTTCCCGGGCGAGCGCGTCGCGGCGGGCGGCCCAGTTGGCTTCGGCGACAGCTACGCGCTGATTGCGCGCGGCGGCGGCCCACACGGCGGCCGCCCGGGCCAGGTAGCGCCCGGCGAGGTCGGCGCGGCCGTTGACATAGTCGGGCGGCATGAGGCGACCGTCCGAGCCGTAGACGACCACAAGGATCCCGTTGTCGTAGCCGTAGCTGTAGCCCGAATCCCGAACCAGGTAGGGCGTCTGCGCACCCGATTCGTAGTAATAGTAGCGATAGCCGCCGCCCGGCACCGCTTCGGCGATCCGGGTCGACTGGTCGTTGGCGCGCCAGACCCAGGGCCGCTGGCCGCCGCCGTTGTCGAAGGTGTAGTCCGGCGGCGCGTCACCGAAACCGCTGTTCATCGCCGCGGCGCGGTCGGCGAAGGCGTAGGCCTGACGCGGGTCGGCGACGTGGGCGACGCCGGCGGGCGGGGCGGGCGGCAAGGCCGTTGCAGCCGGCGCCGGGGCGATCGTCGGGGCCGCGTCGGTGGCCAGCGGAATGGCCGCGAGGGGCGCCGGCGCCATCGCGGCGCCGGCCGCATTGCTCGCATCGGGCGCCGCCGCATTCTGCTTGCAGGCCGCGAGCGCAAGGCTGGTGGTCGCGGCGACGAGGGCGAGGCGCGAGGCCTTACCGAGCAGGTTCGGACCAAACATGGGCTGACTTTCTGTGTTGCAATTTAGAAACAAAAGACACCGAGAACCATCGATCGGCACCGGCGGCGCCTCCAAGTCGCTGATAGAACGAGCAAGAGGCGCGGTTGTTCAGATCAGTTGATCACTTCTAACCTGAAACATTCCTGAACACACGGTTCGCACCTCGCATAGGCGAAATCGTGGCGCTTCCTGCTGATCGGTGGATTTGACGGCGTTGTTTTGAAGCTCAGGCGGCCGCGAGACGGCGGAGCAGCGGTTCCAGCAAGGCGGCGACCTCGGTCTGACCGGCGGCGTCCGCGAGCAGGTCCTGGCGGACCTCCAGCTCCAGGTAGTCGAGGCCGTTCGAAATGGCATGATGCGGAACGGTGTAGTCGCTCCCGTCCATGCTGTAGGGCTCGTTGTCGCCGATCAACCTCGAGCCGAGCGCCTCGCGCAAGGCGTCCAGCGTCGCGTCGCTGAATCGCGAGCCGCCCAGATGCAGCACGCCGAAGCGCCAGGGCCGCGCCCTGCCAGCCATTACCGGCGTGAACGAATGCAGCGACACCAGGACGGTCCGTCTGCCGGCTTGACCCCGCGCCGCGACCTCCTCGGCGATCCGCGCATGGTAGGGCCCGAAAATCTCGGCGACGCGGCAGGCGCCGGCTGAACCGGTGAGAGCGCGATTGCCCGGCACAACGACGCCGTCGCTGACTTCGGCGATGGAGTCGGGCCGCGTCGGGTCTCGATTGCAGTCGATCACCAGCCGCGAATAGCGCTGGGCGATGAAGGTCGCGCCGAGCGCGTCCGAGAGCCAGGCGCCCAGGGCGGCGACGCCGAAATCGCAGGCGATGTGCAGCGCCATCGCCGCCGCGGAAAGCCCAAGTCTATCCAGCTGACGCGGAATTTCGCGGCCGGCGTGATCACCCACCAGCAGAATCGGGGACAAGCCGCCCGGATTTCGCACAGAGAAAGGCGGCGTCTCATCTGCGCCAAGCAGCCGCGTGGACGGGACGGCGGAATCGGCTGAGCTATTTGGCATGCCGATCGTCTCCATCCGCCACCGGACGAGCTACCGGTACCGCAACCCGGTCGCTTTTGGCGAGCACCGGATGATGCTGCGTCCCCAGGAAGGGTTCGACCAGCGGCTGCTCTCCTATGAGCTGGACGTCTCGCCGGAGCCGGCGCTGCTGCGCCACCTGCACGACCTGACCGACACCGGCGTCTCGGTCGCCAGGTTCGAGGCCCGCGCCGAAGCCCTGGTGGTCGAGAGCCGCGCGCTGATCGACCATCAGCCGCACGCCGCATTGGAGCTTGAGGCGGAAACCTCGATCGACGAGGGCGCCTTCACCTATGACGATGACGAGGCGCCGGCGCTTGCCGGATCCATGCTGGTGCGGCATCCGGACGATGGCGAACTCGAAGCCTGGGCGCGTCGTTTCCTGCGGCCGGTCGGGCGGACCCGACTCTCGACCGTATTTTCCGACATGACGCACGAGATACGCGCCAGCTTCGGCTACCAGATCCGCGAAGTCGGCCCCCCGCAGACGCCGGGCGTCACGCTGAGCCGCCGCCGCGGCAGCTGCCGCGATTTCGCGGTGCTGATGATCGAAGCCGCGCGCCGGCTCGGTCTCGCCGCGCGGTTCGCCACCGGCTACGTTTACGGCGGCTCGCCGAAGGCGGGGGGCGGCAGCCATGGTCACACCCATGCCTGGGCTCGGATCTATCTGCCGGGCTGCGGCTGGGCTGATTTCGACCCGACCAACGGCATCGTCGGCACGGCCGGATTGATCCGTGTGGGCGCCGCCGCCGATCCGCGGCTGCTCTCGCCGCTGCACGGTTCTTGGCGCGGCATGCGCTCGGATTTCCTCGGTATGGACGTCGAGGTCGATATCGACCTCGAGGACGAAGCGGCGACGCAACCGGCCGCGCGCTTGAGAGTTGCTGGAGCTGGTTAGCCGCGAAGGGTCATAAATGCGCATCAGAGCCGGGTATAAAATCGTCTACGACACACCCGGCCCGACCCCGATGCTGATGATGCTCAGCGTCCGTCCCGAGCGAGCCCGCGATCTCGAAAAGCCTGACTGGATGCAGACGGAGCCCTACGTTCCGATCCGCACCTATGTCGATGCGTTTGGCAACATCTGCACCCGCCTGGTCGCGCCCGCCGGACGCACCACCTTCCACACCGACTTCGTGATCCGCGACTCCGGCGAACCCGAGCGACCGCCCTTGGGCGCGCGCCAGGAGCCGATCGACGAACTGCCGGACCACGTGGTCGAATACCTGCTGCCCTCCCGTTATTGCGATGTGGAGCACCTCAGCGACATGGCCTGGAGGCAATTCGGCTCGACCGATCTCGGCTGGCCCAGGGTTCAGGCGATCCTGGACTATGCGCATGATCGCATCCGGTTCGGCTACGAGCACGCCAGGGCCACCAAGACCGCCTTTGATGCGCACGAGGAGCGGGCGGGGGTGTGCCGCGACTATGCGCATCTCGCCATCACCCTCTGCCGCGCGCTCAACATCCCGGCCCGATATTGCACCGGCTACCTAGGCGACATCCGCGTGCCGGCGCTGCCGGGGCCGATGGACTTCAGCGCCTGGTTCGAGGTGTGGCTGAGCGGCGCCTGGCATTCGGCCGACGCCCGCCACAACCACCCCCGCATCGGCCGCACCCTGATGGCGGTCGGCCGCGACGCCGCCGACGTCGCCATCACCACCACCTTCGGCCTGGCGATCCTGGCGGAGTTCACCGTGTTTACGGACGAGGTCGTTTAAGCGCCTCGCCGCCGGCCCGCGACCTCAGGACGTGGTGCTGACGGTCCAGGTCGCGCTTTCCACGTTCGGGTGGCGACTGAGGTGCTCGGTGATCGCGTCGAGGTCCTTGGGGCTGGCGGTCGTAGGGACGAGCAGCGCGGCGAGTTCGACCAGTTCGTCGCCTTCGGACAGCGTCTCGATTTCACGCACCGGATAATGGTGGCGTTCAAGCTCCTCGTAGAGCAAATCACGCGCCTCGGAGACGTCCCCCGGTGCGCACAGCACGTGTACCCGATACAGCGCTTCGGTCTCTTCCGGATTGATCGGGCGGCGGTTGACGTAGTCCACCAGCGGTCGCAGCAGCGTGTTGCCCGCCAACACGAACGCCGCCACCGCGGCGGACTCTGCCAGGAGCCCGCCGCCGGCGAAGGCGCCAACCGCCGCCGCGCCCCAGAGCGTCGCGGCGGTATTCAGCCCGCGCACCTGCGCGCCTTCCTGCATGATCACCCCAGCGCCCAGGAAGCCGATCCCTGACACGACGTAGGCGACGATCTGGGTTTGACCCTGCGCGCCCAGCAACCGGCCGCCGAGGTGCACGAACGCAGCCGCCCCGACCGATACGAGCACGACGGTGCGCAAGCCCGCGTTCCGCTGCCTGATCTGCCGCTCAAGCCCGATAAGACCGCCGAGTACGAAGGCTGTGGCGAGGCAGATGGCGGTCGCGACGAAGGCCGCGGGATCGACGTCGAAGACTGGCGGCATGGTCGCTCCCGGTCCTTGGTCCGGCGCTCAGAACTGAGCGTGCAGGCGGGCGGCCAGGATCGAGACCGGGCCGCGGTCACGGTTGTAGGCCGGGTTTGCGACGAACTGGTAGTCGACGCTGACGTGGGCCGGGCCGTAGGCGGCCAGATCGTAGTAAGTCTCAAGGATCTGCTCGGAACCCGGGTGCGGCAACTGCCCGTCGCCCACCAGGATGCCGGTCCCGCCCAGAGCCAGGTACAGCTCGTGTTCCTTGGAGATGCCGTTGACGACGCCGGCCACGCCGATGGTGTCGTTTGGCCGGCCCCACCGCTTGCCGTTCAGCGACACGCCCGCGGCGAAGGTGCGGTCGATGTCGGCGAACTCGTAGGGCTCGACGCCGCCATCGGCGATTCCGGCGCGGGCAAAGACGCCGAAACCGTCGGCCACCTCCTGCTCAAGGTTGAAGCTGACTCCGCCGCGACCCTGGTAGCGCCGCACGGCGGCGATGTCGGCCGGCTGGCCCGTCGCCTCGGCCACTCGCACGGCGTCGGCGAAGGACCCCATGCGACCGCGGCTTAGGAAACCGGTGATCCGAAGCTTGCCCGCTTGGCCGAACAGCTTGTGCCGCTCTTCCAACTCCCCGATCAGCTGGAACTGGCTGAAGTTGGGGTCCAGCGTTTCGCTATTGGGGACGACGGACAGATCGAACGCGCCGCCCCGCAGGGTCCAGCGGCCGACGTACCATTCGGCAGCGGCGCCGTAGGTGTAGCCCCAGGCGTCGGCGGCGTAGTCGAACGTCCCGGTGTCGATCAGCGACCAATTCAGGAAGTCGCCCCGTGGGTCGTGGGCGTAGGCGTTGTTGTCGAAAATATCCGGCACGCTCAGCTTCCCGGCCGTGATCACCATCCGGTTGGCGCTCTGCGTTCCGCCCAACTGATTCAGATCCGGATCGACAGTCTCGCGATCACCGCCCAGGTCGATGGTCTGGCGGACGAACAGGCGCTGCAGCCTGAAATAAGGCGCCGCGCGGCCGACCTTGTAGGCTTCCCCGCTCGGAAAGCCGGCGACGCCCAGTGTGTTGCTGAGTCCGAAGCCCTGGTCGATTTCAGGATCGATCCAGAGTTCGGCGCCGGACCAGAGGCGCAGGCCTGCATAAAGCGTCGCGTCCGTCGTTTCCCGGGCCTGCGACGGAGCCAGGCTGTTGGGGCCGCTATAGGGCGACCGGAACGCCGGGTCGCCTTGCTCGACGAACGTGACCTGGCCGTGGACGGCATAGGACTGGGGCTGCGTCGGCTGGTTGGCGGGCGCTGGGGCCGTCGCGTCAGCCGGCGCTGTCGTCTGCGCCAGGGCCGGCCCGGCGGACGCCGCGATCGAACCGCAAACGACGCAAGCAAGCAGCGTATCCAGCGTCCCGGCCATCACGTCCCCCCGGGGATATCCGAAGGGAGTTTCCGACCGGCGCAATCGCGCATATACCCTAGGGGACTATATTATCAAGAGGCGTCGCGAGATGGGCCATGTCGCCAACGAGAAGGTGAAGTTGCTCAACCGGCTCAAGCGGCTGCGCGGGCAGATCGAGGCGATCGAGCGCGCGGTTGAGGCGGATGCGGAGTGCGCGCGCGTGCTCCAGCAGGCCACATCCTGCCGGGGGGCGATGGACGGCTTCATCGCCGAGGTGATCGAGGATCATATCCGCGAGCACATGGTCGACCCGGCCGCCGGCCGCGACGACCCGCGCCGGCTGGCGGCCGAGGAATTGGTCGGCATCGTGCACGCCTACCTCACGTAGGCCGACCTCAGAGCAGCACTTCCCACGGCGCGATGCGACCGCCGTTAATTCGCCGGCGGCGTAGCGATGAGTCCTGGCCCGTTATAGGCGGAGATGGACTCTGGCGGCGGTTCGATCCCAGGTCGCTCCAGCAGCCCGTTGACTTTCCGCCTCCTTCGCGCGTATCAACCCGCCTCCTTTTTGGGGCAGGCCTCGCGCCCGCTCCGATAGACGTAGCGTCTCATCGTGAGAGCCGCTGACGCGCCGTGACGCAGGCCAAATGCGTTTCGGCGCCGTTTCGTGTTTATCGGAACCTGCGATCCCGCGCCCTGGAAGCCAACGTTTGGAAGCCGAAGAGTACGAATGCCGACGGTCAACCAGTTGATCCGCAAGCCACGCGCCAACAAAATCGCGCGCAACAAGGTGCCGGCCCTGAAGGGCTCGCCGCAACGCCGGGGCGTCTGCACCCGCGTCTATACGGTGACGCCGAAGAAGCCGAACTCGGCGCTGCGGAAGGTCGCCAAGGTGCGCCTGACCTCGGGCATCGAGGCGGTGTGCTACATCCCCGGTGAAGGCCACAACCTTCAGGAACACTCGGTGGTGCTGATCCGCGGCGGGCGCGTGAAGGACCTTCCCGGCGTCCGCTACCACATTCTCCGCGGCGTCCTCGACACCCAAGGGGTGAAGGACCGCAGACAGCGCCGTTCGCTTTACGGCGCGAAACGACCGAAATAGGCCCAGACCAGCATGTCCCGTCGCCGTAGAGCAGAAACCCGTAAAGTCTTGCCGGACCCGAAGTTCGGGGACCTCGTCGTCACCAAGTTCATGAACTACGTGATGTACGAAGGTAAGAAGGCCGTCGCCGAGAGCATCATGTACGGCGCCTTCGACATCATCGAAGCCAAGCGCCGCGACATCGGCCCGCTCGAAGCCTTCCACGCCGCGCTCGACAATGTCGCGCCGTCGGTGGAAGTGCGCTCGCGCCGGGTCGGCGGGGCCACCTATCAGGTGCCGGTCGAAGTGCGGCCGGAACGCCGGCGCGCCCTGGCGATTCGCTGGCTGGTGGGCGCCGCCCGCTCGCGCGGCGAGAACACCATGACCGAAAAGCTGGCCGGCGAGCTGCTCGACGCGTCGAACAATCGCGGTGCGGCGGTCAAGAAGCGCGAAGACACCCACAAGATGGCCGAAGCCAACCGCGCCTTCTCGCATTATCGCTGGTGAGCCCCATATAGGGTCCTTCCCCAGCCTTACCCTTTCACGCGCGGGCGGTTTGCGCTAAATCGCCCGCGCCGCTCGTTATCCACCCAATTTGACCGTTCCGGCAGAGCCACCCCATGCCCCGCACCACCAAGATCGAGGACTACCGAAACTTCGGCATCATGGCCCACATCGATGCCGGGAAGACCACGACCACGGAGCGGATCCTCTACTACACCGGCAAGAGCCATAAGATCGGCGAAGTCCATGACGGCGCGGCCACCATGGACTGGATGGAGCAGGAGCAGGAGCGGGGGATCACCATCACCTCCGCCGCCACCACCGCCATGTGGAACGGCAAGCGCCTCAACATCATCGACACCCCCGGACACGTCGACTTCACCATCGAAGTTGAGCGCAGCTTGCGCGTGCTCGACGGCGCCGTCGCGGTGCTGGACGGCAACCAGGGCGTCGAGCCGCAGACCGAGACCGTCTGGCGCCAGGCCGACCGCTACGACGTGCCGCGCATCGTGTTCGTCAACAAGATGGACAAGATCGGCGCGAGCTTCGACGACTGCGTCGAGTCGATCCGCGACCGCCTTGGCGTGAAGGCGGTGCCGATCCAGCTGCCGATCGGGTCGGAGTCGACCTTCAAGGGCCTCATCGACCTGGTGCGCATGAAGGCGGTGATCTGGGACAACGAGGCTCTCGGCGCGAACTATCACGACGAAGAAATCCCCGCCGACATGAAAGCCGCTGCCGAAGAGGCGCGCCACTTCATGGTCGAGAATTCCGTCGAGCTCGATGACGAGGCGATGGAAAGCTATCTCAACGGCGATGAGGTCACCGAAGAGACGCTGAAGAAGTGCCTGCGCAAGGCGGTTCTGAACGGCGCCTTTTATCCGATCCTTTGCGGCTCGGCGTTCAAGAACAAGGGCGTCCAGCCGCTGCTCGACGCGGTGGTCGACTACCTGCCGTCGCCGGTGGACATCCCGCCGACGCCGGGCTTCGATTTCCGCACTGAAGAGCCGGTCACGCGTCAGGCCTCCGACGAGGAAGCTCTGTCCGTGCTCGCGTTCAAGATCATGGACGATCCCTTCGTGGGCTCGCTCACCTTCTGCCGCATCTATTCCGGCAAGCTGGAAAGCGGCATGGGCCTGCTCAACTCCTCGCGCGATCGCCGCGAGCGGGTAGGCCGCATGCTGCTGATGCACTCGAACAACCGCGAGGACATCAAGGAAGCCTTCGCCGGCGACATCGTCGCGCTGGCCGGCCTCAAGGACACCCGCACGGGCGACACCCTGTGCGATCCGAACAAGAGCCCGGTGATCCTCCAGAAGATGGATTTCCCAGATCCGGTCATCGAGATCGCGATCGAGCCGAAGTCGAAGGCCGACCAGGAGAAGCTGGGCGTCGCCTTGCAGAAGCTGGCTGCCGAGGACCCGACCTTCCGCGTCTCCACCGATCCCGAATCCGGCCAGACCCGGCTGAAGGGGATGGGCGAGCTGCACCTCGACATCAAGGTCGACATCCTGAGGCGCACCTACAAGGTGGAAGCCAATATCGGCGCGCCGCAGGTGGCCTATCGCGAGACGCTCGGTCGCAAGACCGACATCGACTACACCCACAAGAAGCAGACCGGTGGGTCCGGCCAGTTCGCGCGGGTGAAGATCACCTTCGAACCGGTCGAGCCGGGCGTGGGCTACTCGTTCGAGAGCAAGGTCGTCGGCGGCAACGTGCCGAAGGAGTTCATCCCCGGCGTCGAAAAGGGCCTGGCCTCGGTCAAGGAAAACGGCCTGCTGGCCGGCTTCCCGGTGATCGACTTCAAGGCGACCCTTACCGACGGCGCCTACCACGACGTCGACTCCAGCGTGCTGGCGTTCGAAATCGCGGCGCGCGCGGCTTTCCGCGAGCTTCGCGACAAAGGCGCGCCGAAGCTGCTCGAGCCGATCATGAAGGTGGAAGTGACGACGCCCGAAGATTGGGTCGGCGACGTGATCGGCGATCTGAACTCCCGTCGCGGCCAGATTCAGGGGCAGGACCAGCGCGGCAACGCTCAGGTCGTGATCGCCATGGTTCCTCTGGCCAATATGTTCGGCTACGTGAACACCCTGCGGTCGATGACTCAGGGCCGCGCGGCCTTCCACATGGAATACGACCACTATGAAGCGGTGCCGCAGGCGGTGGCCGATGAAGTGGTCAAGAAGTACGCTTGATAATCGACCTAGACGTCCCCAAAAGACCTAGACAACCCGAAGAGATAGCCCGTCGAAGGGCTGGAGCTTGAGAGAATGGCCAAGGAAAAATTCGCGCGGAACAAGCCGCACTGTAATATCGGCACGATCGGCCACGTCGACCATGGCAAGACCACGCTGACGGCGGCGATCACCATTGTGCTGGCCAAGGCTGGCGGCGCGACGGCGAGGTCCTATGCATCGATCGACGCGGCGCCGGAAGAAAAGGCGCGCGGCATCACGATCAACACCGCTCACGTGGAATATGAGACGAAGAACCGTCACTACGCCCACGTCGACTGCCCCGGGCACGCCGACTATGTGAAGAACATGATCACCGGCGCGGCGCAGATGGACGGCGCAATCCTGGTGGTCTCCGCCGCCGACGGCCCGATGCCGCAGACCCGCGAGCACATCGTGCTGGCCCGTCAGGTCGGCGTGCCGGCGCTGGTGGTGTTCCTCAACAAGGTCGACATGGTTGACGACGAAGAACTGCTCGAGCTGGTCGAGATGGAAGTGCGCGAGCTGCTTTCCGTCTACGAGTTCCCCGGCGACGACATCCCGATCGTCAAGGGCTCGGCCCTGGCGGCGGTCGAAGGCCGCGACGCCGCCATCGGCGAGGACGCGATCAACGAGCTGATGACAGCGGTCGACACCTACATCCCGCAACCCGCCCGGGCCAAGGATCAGCCGTTCATGATGGCGGTGGAAGACGTGTTCTCGATCTCGGGCCGCGGCACCGTGGTCACCGGCCGGATCGACCGCGGCGTGATCAAGGTGGGCGAGGAAGTCGAAATCGTCGGCCTGCGCCCGACGCAGAAGACCACCTGCACCGGCGTCGAAATGTTCCGCAAGCTGCTCGACCAAGGGGAAGCGGGCGACAACGTCGGCGTCCTGCTGCGCGGCACCAAGCGTGAAGATGTCGAACGCGGCCAGGTGCTCTGCAAGCCGGGTTCGATCACCCCGCACACCAAGTTCACCGCCGAGGCCTACATCCTCACCAAGGAAGAGGGC
>Ga0302314_10002261_pt1 | contig 35833 bp, 36 predicted proteins | sample III_Palsa_N2_3_FD_200533 | JGI IMG/M metagenome (GOLD analysis project Ga0302314, IMG submission 200533) | Peat permafrost microbial communities from Stordalen Mire near Abisko, Sweden - III_Palsa_N2_3 | ecosystem: Environmental > Terrestrial > Soil > Palsa > Peat permafrost | place: Sweden...
CGTGCGCGGATCTGCGACCGAGGAGCAACGCGAGCGCGTTCGTGAATGGCTTCAAGGGCGCTCGGAGTTTCGCAGTGTAACGGTTGGGCCATTGGTGGACGCCTGGCACGAAGTTCACTGACGTCCGATGGACACCCTTTCGATACTGATGGCGCAGTACGAGGGTAAAGCCGTCGTGCCGCTCGATGTTGTGTGTCGCGCCTACTTTGCCCCGCTCACGGTGCCGACACTCGTGCGGAAGATATCGGCCGGCGAAATCCAGTTGATCCTCGTACGCGTCGATCATTCATCGAAGAGCGCAAAGGGCGTTCGCATCCAGGATCTGGCGCACTATATCGACACTAGGGAGACTATCGGCGCCGAGGCGACCAAAGCGGTTTCTGCACTCGCCGAGACTCCTAAATCCCCGGAATCCGGGGATTTGATTCGGACGCAATCGGTTGCCCCTCCCGTTCCGCGTCCCGAGGGGGAGGGTGCGGCAGAGCCGACATTGGAAAAGGCACTGACATTGAAGATGGCCGCGGAGCTGCTAGGGGTGAGCTACTCCACTGTGTACGCCTACAAGGAAGAAATTGGCTTTTTTCAGGTCGGGTCCGTGTGGCGCGTGTGGCCCGCTACTCTGAAAGAGCGGCTAGAGAAAAGGCAGAAAGAAAATGCAAGCCCGAAAGAGAAGGCCTCGACGTCGTCGTCCAAGGCTCGTGCGCCCTCCTATGCCTGGATAGATGACGCTCGCAAAGCCGAGAAGGAATTTGCAGAGCGGGTGGCGAACCGGCTGGCACGTCGTGGCCGCAAGGCCACCGCGAAGTGAGAAGATAAGGATTTACACCTGAAATTAGTTTCTGTCGTTCTTTGTGGGGGCATAAAGAGGGGCATATTCAGAAATCACATATGCTAAGACCGTTATCAGGAAAGCGATATCGGCGTAAATGTGTGTCCCATCAGCACCCCAGTTTCCCTCAAGCACTTCTGCGGTAACTCCCCCCACTCTGTATTTGCGCATTTGAAGCTTGCGGCTTCGCTATCGCTTTACGCTCAGCACCATGCTCATCATCGCGCCGCTGCGTATGCCGCAGCTAGCTTTGATCGCATTTTTCAAGACGATCGCTAAAGTGGGGACGGCGATCTCCGCCGTCCCCACCGTCAGCCACTCACTCTAGTTGTGCTGCTCGTGATTGTCGTGGCCGCCGCCTCCACCGTGTTCTTGCGGCGCGCCACCGTGCTGCTGTGGCGGACCGCCATGTTCCTGCTGTGTTGGTCCACCGCGCTGCTGTGTTGGTCCACCGCGCTGCTGCGGAGGGCCACCATGTTCTTGCGGCGGTGGACCACCACGCTGCTGCGGAGGACCGCCATGCTCCTGTTGCGGTGGACCCCCATGCTGCTGCGGAGGAGCACCACGCTCTTGCGGTGCAGCTCCACGTCCAGGCGGCGGACCGCCGCGCCCTGGGGGCTGGGCAACTTGCTCCGGCGGAGGATGGCCTCCCCCGGGCGGAGGACCGCCACGTCCCGGAGGCGGACCACCCTGCCCCGGAGGCGGACCACCCTGCCCCGGAGGTGGACCTCCGTGTTCGGGCGGCGGACCACCACGTCCGGGCGGCGGCGGCGGATGATGAGCCCAACGCTCCTGCTCGTTGTACCAAGGCCGGCCACGATAGTAGCTGCCCCAGTACGCGCCGATTGAGAAACTTACGATAGGCAGTCCGATCACCGTTCCGTAGTCCAGGATCGGCACGTTACTTCCCTGGTACGGATAGCTCAGACTGCCTGCGTAGACCCAGCCACGCAAATCCGGCACCGCCACATCGCACCACGTGTAGCCACTGACGCAGCCCATCACCGTGACCGGCACACCACCTGGCAACTGGGACACAGCGGGGTAATCATCCGCCGGACCCGCGTACAGATTCACCGGGCTATTCGTGTATGCCTGGGTCTGTGCGAACGCCGCATCCGATAATGTCGACAGACCGGCAGCGCCGACAAGCAAGCCACTGATGATGCGTTTTCGCATCGTTCCTCCCGTGTGATTCATTTGCCTTCACGTCCTGCATGCTGCGAACGCTCTCGTGGTTCGGCCCTATCTACCGGGCAGCAAATACCGTTCCCGGCGTGGACGGTTCCGGCGTAGAAACGTTCAGCCCCTCGTGCCGTCCCAACCCTCCCTAGCCAGGCACGAGGCGAGCGCGCTTCGGATCGTCTGGCTGCGGGTAAAAGACCGACGACATGCCACACGCTAAAAACACACATCATTCAATCAGGATTCCTGTTTAAATGATCGCGGCTCATGTCACCCCCCCCGACTTCATCGACCACACATCAGGGCGCAATCTTGCACATTATCGCCACCATGCATCGCGAAGGCGGCGCAGAAAAGAGCCGCCATGCTGCAATCTGGCACGCGGTTAGATGCCGTAAGGCATGTAAGAGGCGTTGAAACCTGCTTCGACGCCAACCGCTCTACACTCGGAACTCCTCTTCCCTGAGAGGTGTTTGTCTCTCCTCACTCTTGCGGCCCACTTCCCCTGGTGGGCCTTTTTTTATCTCCGCTGGCTTCGGACGACGAATCCGCTCGCGATCCGCCGCCTGCCCTACAATAGCCGGTTAAACGACACGGTATGAGGATGCAAGAATGCAGTTAAGAATACGAACGCTCGCGCTGACTTTGTTTACAGCGTGTTTCACGCTCACTGCGCACGCCGAGATGACGGCCGAGCAATACAAGCAATGGGCGCACGTCGACAACAACTCGGTCTACGCGGCCTACATCACTGGCGCGCTCAATGAGCTGGGATGGGCGAACGGCGACCTGATATCGAAGAAGCGCGCTCCGCTCTTCTGTCCGCCCGAGAAGCTGCCTATCGGCCCCCAGACGGTGTACCCGCTGCTTGACGAGTTTTTCACCAACCACCCTGGCCTTTCCGACGATTTTCCGGTCGGCCTTGCGATCCTGCGCTCGATGCAGGCAGCGTTTCCGTGTCCGAATAGCAAGTGAAGCCCAGGCCGGCGCGGGCGGGCTCGGATCATGTGGGGCGAGCGGCCCCGCGCGTTGCGCAATACTTTGAGCGCGCATCGTCAGGACGCGCGTAGCAAGCCCGCGGAACATCGAAGAAAAGCGAATTTTCCGCTCCGGTCGCGGTCTACGAGAGAACGGACCGCTTAACCGTGGCCCAAGGTGGCCAAAGTCGGTCGAGGGCCGCCAGCCGAGACCAGGGAGAATCGGATGAAACAGAGCAAACCCGCATCGCTCGCGGCGCTTTGCGCGCTCGCGGCATTCACGCTCACGGCAGGGCCGGTGCTCGCGCAGACAGCGCCCGGCGATAGCGGCGCCTCAATGGTGAAGCCGCCTGAGGCGTCCGGCACAACCAATCCGGCGAATCCGGACCACATGCCGGTCAAGCGTCCGCCCGAGGCGACGCACGACAAGATGACCCATACGCCGCCTGCCAGCGCAGCCGAGGCGAAATAACGCGGCGGCGCTGGCAGTCTGAGGCAAACAAGGGTTCACGCGCTCAGAGGCGCGCGATCGACACCTCCGTTGACTTCACCAGAGCGACCACTTCCGAGCCGACCTTGAGATCGAGTTCGTCGACCGACCGCGTCGTGATCACCGACGTGACGATACCGAACGGCGTATCGACGTCGACTTCGGACACCACCGGTCCGCGGATGATTTCCTTGACCTTGCCTTTGAACTGATTACGTACGTTGATTGCGGAAATGCTCATATCGAGTGACTCCAGTGAATCGATAAAAAACGGTCAGGCAAGGAATGTCAGACAGCCCAACGGACTTCGGTAGGCCGCACGAGGCGGCCGTCGTGATGCGTGTCGGTCACGCGATATGGCAGGACGTCGTCGTTCGGCGAGGTCTTCAGCACGCGCTGCAACACATGTTCTTCCAGAGCGGCAAAGCCTGCCGACGCCCGCGCGCGAGGCCGGTCGAGCGGCACCGGCTGATCGAGCGCGATGCGTCCTTCTTCGATCAACAGGATCCGATCGCCGAGAGCAACGGCTTCATGCACGTCATGCGTGACGAGCAGCGCGGTGAAGCGATGTTCGCGCCACAGGCGTTCGATCAGCGCGTGCATTTCGATGCGCGTCAGTGCGTCGAGCGCACCGAGCGGCTCGTCGAGCAGCAGCAATTGCGGCCGGTGCACCAGCGCACGCGCCAGCGCCACCCGCTGACGCTGACCTCCCGACAATTGCGCCGGCCAGTCATTGGCGCGTTCGAGCAGGCCGACCTCAGCGAGCACCGCGCGCGCATCCTCACGGGCGCCGCGCCCAAGTCCCAGCATCACGTTCTGCAACACGCTCTTCCAGGGCAAGAGTCGTGCGTCCTGAAACATGATGCGCGTATCGAGCGGCTGACCGTTCCCGGCACGCTTTTCGAGCACGCCGGCAGTGGGTTTCTCGAGCCCGGCGACGAGCCGCAGCAAGGTGGATTTGCCGCAGCCGCTACGGCCGACAATCGCCACAAAACTACCGCGCTCGATCGACAGATCGAAATCCGTCAGCACCTTGCGCTCGCCATACTGCTTGCCGACGCCACGCAATTGGACCGCGGGGTCCGCGCCGCGCGACGCGTCGCGCGCCAGCGGACCGGCCGCAGCGGCCTCAGCGGCGCGGGAAAAATCAACGGCGCCGGACAGGTGATCGTCTCGCTCCAGTCCGGCGGCCTCGTCGGCATCGTGATCGAGGATGCGTGGTTGAGCGAGCTCCGCTTCGAGATCGACGCCGGCGACGCCACCAAAGTTCGTCGAGAATGTCGTCGCACTCATGCTTTTGCTCCTCGTTGATAGGCCGGATGCCAGCGCAGCGTGACCCGCTCCAGCGTTTTCGCCAACACGTCCGCAAGCTTGCCGAGTCCGGCATACAGCAGGATGCCCACCACCACCACATCGGTTTGCAGGAACTCGCGCGCATTCATCGTCATGTAGCCAATGCCCGATTGCGCGGAGATCGTTTCCGCGACAATCAGCGTGACCCACATCAGGCCGAACGCAAACCGCACGCCGACCAGAATCGACGGCAGCGCGCCCGGCAGGATCACATCCCAATACAGCCGGAAGCCCTTGACGCCATAGCTGCGTGCCATCTCAATGAGATTCGCATCGACCGAGCGGATGCCGTGGAACGTGTTCACGTAGATGGGGAAGAACACCCCGAGCGCGACGAGAAACACCTTCGCTTCTTCTTCGATCCCGAACCACAGGATCACAAGCGGGATCATCGCCAGTGCGGGAATATTGCGGACCATCTGCACGGTCGAGTCGAGCGCGACTTCGACGGGCTTGAAGAGTCCCGTCGCCAGCCCGAGGACGAGGCCGATACCACCGCCGACCGCGAAACCCGACACCGCGCGCCACGTACTGACCTTGACGTCGGCCCACATTTCGCCCGACTGGATCAGCGACCACGCCGCCTTCACCACGGCGATGGGCTCCGGCAACACGCGCGTCGAGAGGATGCCGCTGCGCGCGGCAAACTCCCACGCGAGCAGGATCACAAGCGGCGCAATCCACGGCGCAACATGTCCGCCGAGACGCCGTACTACACCTTCAGTTGCACTGGATCGAGCCATGATCGCTTACCCTACTCCTTGTCCATACAGGTGCCGCAACCGCTTCCGCGAGCGACAACCCCGTGCCACGCCAGCCGCGCTCAGCTCTGGCTGACCTTCGGCAAATAGTTGTTACCGACGATCTCGCCGAACGGTCCCGACAGCGGCCCGCTCGCGCTCGTGCGCTTACGGTTCGGCAGCAGCGGGAACACCAGTTCGGCAAAACGGTACGACTCTTCCAGATGCGGATAGCCCGACAGGATGAACGTGTCGATACCGATATCCGAGTATTCCTTCATGCGCGCGGCGACCTGCTCAGGATTGCCGACCAGTGCGGTGCCCGCACCGCCACGCACGAGGCCCACGCCCGCCCAGACATTCGGATACACCTCGAGATCCTCGCGGCTGCCGCGCTTGCCGCCGTGCAACGCGGCCATGCGGCGCTGCCCTTCCGAATCCATCTTGGCGAACGATGCCTGCGCACGAGCGATGGTCTCGTCGTCGAGCTTGCTGATCAGCTTGTCGGCGGCGGCCCAGGCTTCCTCTTCCGTCTCGCGGACGATGACGTGAAAGCGAATCCCGAACTTGATCTTGCGGCCATGCTTTTCGGCACGGGCGCGGATGTCTGCGACTTTCTTCGCAACCGCTTCAGGCGGCTCGCCCCAGGTCAGGTACGTGTCGATGTGCTCGCCGGCCATCTCATGCGCAGCCGGCGACGAACCGCCGAACCACAGCGGCGGATGCGGGTCCTGCACCGGCGGATACAGCACCTTGCCGCCCTTCGAAGTCAGATGCTTGCCGGTGAAGTCGATCGCGTCATTGGTGTGCGCGGCCGTAAGCAACTGGCGCCAGATGTGCAGGAATTCGTCGGTGATCTCGTAACGCGTGTCGTGACTGACGAACACGCCGTCACCTTCCAGTTCGGCCGCGTCGCCGCCTGTCACCACGTTGATCAACAGACGCCCGCCCGACAGGCGGTCGAAGGTCGACGCCATGCGTGCCGCGAGACCCGGCGACGTAATGCCCGGACGGATGGCAACGAGGAACTTCAGACGCCGGGTTGCCGCAATCAGGCTCGAGGCGACCACCCATGCGTCTTCGCAAGAGCGGCCCGTCGGCAGCAGCACGCCCTCGTAGCCGAGCGTATCGGCAGCGACGGCGATCTGCTGGAAATAGTCGTAATCGGCTGCGCGTGCGCCTTGGGACGTACCGAGGTACCGGCTGTCGCCGTGAGTCGGGATGAACCAGAACACATTCATTTGCTGCTCCTGCTTGTTCGAGACTGGATTAATGAAGGGCGACCCGGCCGGCGCGCGCACATCGGCGGCGCGGCAGCGCGAGGCCGGCAACGCGGCTCAGTCAATTGCCACAGCCTCGTCGCAAAACAGATCGGAAAAACGCTCATTCAGGGCGCCCGGCCTCGCAAAACCGCGGGGCGACCTGGCGGCGGAGCGCTGCGCTGCCCCTTGGGCCGACAGCCAGCAGCCGGCCGGCGAGCCAGGCAGCGCGACTAACGGCAGGGCCGACAGCGCTGCGGCGCTATAGCGGAGAGGGCGAAGATCGGCTTCAGACAGGACATCGCGACGGCTTCCCTTGACGAAACGTGCGCCTTCCCGGCGCGCGGTAAGTGGGCGACGGCAGCAATGCCGTCTACATGGAGAAACAGTCTATGGATCGGACCCAGGCTTTTGAACGATTTTTTTTAGCTTAGGTTTTCCACTTTCGTGATTAGCCCGACGCTTAAGCATACAGACGGGCCCCTGAAACCCCGCGCGGCGTCTATATAATGACGCGACTTTCGATAATCCGGCCCGGGTCGCGCCGTAGCCGCCACCCGGACCCTTGGCGCTGCACCGCATGCAAAAAATTATCCTGCCGTTCGTGTCCGGCTTTCTGGCTTCACTGTTTTTCCATGAATCGACACTTGGGCTGCTGCACGCCGCGGGGCTCATCGACGCGGCAGGATTCTCGACCGCGCCGTTCCTGCCACTGGGGCTGCCGGAGTTCATCGCGAACGCAGTCTGGAGCGCCGTGTGGGCGGTGTTGATGGCGTGGCTGTTGCGGGTGGCGCCCGAGCGCCGTGCGCCGTGGATTGAGGCCTTTGTGTTCGGCGGCATCGCGCTGACGGCGGCGAGCGTGTTCGTGGTCGATCCGCTGCGCGGCATCTGGCCGAGCGGCAACATGCTGCCGCGCCTCGCCGAGGGTTTCGCGGCAAACGCCATGTGGGGCTGGGGCGCGCTCGTGTTCATGCGCGCCTTTATGGTGTTTGACGATGAAGAATGAGGGACGGTTGCGCGTTGTTCGTTCGCTGAGTCCCCGGGTTTGATCCCTGCGTTTAGCGCTCTACCCCTGCAGATCGGCTAGCGGGTGCTCCGCCGCCGGCCACGGGCTCTCGAACATCTGTGCGACGTCGGCGGCGCGGACGTCTTCAATACGCGCGAAGCGCCAGCGCGGCGCGTTGTCCTTGTCGATGATGCGGGCGCGAATGCCTTCCACCACGTCGCCGTGCGCAAAGCTCGTGCGGGTCAGGTCCAGATCGCGGCGGAGAACCTCCGCCATCGCCCCTTCCGCGCGCGTCACCACCTCTAGCGAAACCGCCATCGACAGCGGCGAACGTTCACGCATCACACCGACAATCTGCTCAGCCCATTCGGCCGCCTCGCAACCGCTCTCCGCTTCGAGCGAAGCCAGAATCTGCGTCACGTCCGGCAGCGCAAAATGCCGGTCGATAAACGCCCGCGTGTCCGCCAGCGGCGAGGTGTCGGGCGTCGGCACCACCTTGTGCGCGGCCGTTTCGTGCTCGACGCACGCCACCGCGTCCGCGCCGCGCTCAAATACCTCACTACGCAAAGTGTCGACGAGCGCAGGCAACGCCGCGTCGTCGATGTAGGCGTCAGCCAGCCCGGCGTACAGCGCGTCTGCCGCGGCGATCGTCTCGCCAGTCACGGCCAGATAGCGGCCGAGCGCGCCCGGCGTACGGGCCAGAAACCAGCCGGCGCCGACATCGGGAAAGAGTCCGATGCGCGTTTCCGGCATGGCCAGTCGAGTCGAGTTGGTCACCACCCGCAAGCCGCCCGTGCGATGCGCGCCTTGCGAAATACCCATGCCGCCGCCCATTACTACGCCGTTCATCAAGGCAATGTAGGGCTTCGGATAAGTGAAGATGGCGTGATTGAGGCGGTATTCCTCGATAAAGAAGGTGTCGCGCGCCGCCTCGTCACCGCGCTGAAAAGTCTCGTACAGGAAGCGGATATCGCCGCCCGCGCAGAACGCGCGCGGATGCTGGCTGCACACCACCACCGCCAGCACGCCCGGGTCCTCGCGCCAGGTGTCGAGCGCGGCATGCATCGCGCGGATCATGCCCGTCGAGAGCGCATTCAGCGCCTTCGGGCGCTCCAGTTCGATAAAGCCGATGTGGTTGGCAATGTAGGTCGAGACTTCGCCGCTCGAGGCGAGTGTTTCAGCAGTGGACATGGCGTAGCAGGTGAAGAGGCGTGGTCGGGTGGAAGGCTGAACGTTATCACGCGTCCACGGCTTTCGGCTTCGCAGCCGGACGGCGCCCGCGTGCGGATCTGGCCGCGGCAGCCGGCTCGGCCGTAGCCACGGCTCGTTGCCGCCGCGCACCGAACCAGGCGTCCAGCGCGGCGTCGAGAACCGTGTCGAGCGGCACAGTCGGAAAGACCGGACAGGTCAGATTGAGCGCCACAATGCCGTGCATGGTGGCCCACAACGCCTGGGCCAGCACCGCGCCATCCGCCGATGCCGGGAGGCGCCCCGCCGCTCTCAGCTCATCGAGCGCGTCCACCATCAGACGCATCGAAGCGTCGCCGGAATCGTGGCCCGCTGCGGGGTTGATCACCTGAGTGTCCCGCTCGCTGCCTGCTGGCTTGTCCCCTTGGTGGCCCGCCTGACGATCCACCCTGTCATCTACCGGGCTATTCGCCTGATGATTCGCCTCACCACCTGACGCCTTTTCCGCTTCGCTGGCGCCGCCAAGCGCCGCACCCAGATAGGTCGGATCTTCCATGAAGATCAGCCGGTACGTCTGCGGATGCGCGACGCCAAAGGCCACGTACGCACGGGCCAGCCCCCTGAGCCGCTCGGCCGGATCGGCGATCTGTGCGAGCGGCTCGAAGCTGGCAAGAAGCTGCGCATAGCCCTGCGCGCATAGCGCCCGCGCAATCTCGTCGCGGCTTGCAAAGTACAGGTACAGCGTGGCCGGCGAGTATTCGATGGCGTCGGCGATCTTGCGCATCGACAGCGCCGCGAATCCTTCGCGTATCACGATGCGCTGCGCCGCCTCGAGGATGCGCTCGCGCAGCGCCTGTTTCTCGCGTGTCTTTCGTTCATTGATTCCCATGCCACGCATTTTCCGATTGACAAACTGAAAAGTCAAATTAAACTGAACACCGTTCACTGAACGATGTTCATAAAAAGTCATATCATCAATCTGCGGCATTCTGGTTAATCACGCAGTCAAATCACCTGTTCAAGGAGTGGTCATGGAAAACGCAGGAAAAGTCGGGCTGTTCGGCGCCGCTGGCGCGATCGGGCAAAGCATTGCTCACGCGCTCGGCGCTGCCGGCCGGGACTACCGGGTGATCGGGCGCTCCCGTGGCTCGCTCGAAGCGGCTTTCGGCCGGGATCCTCATGCGGAGATCGCCACGTGGAATCCGGACGAGCCGGCATCGATCGCCGCGGCGGCCCAAGGCTTGCAAACGGCCATTTATCTGGTCGGCGTGCCCTACCACCAGTTCGAAATGCACCCGCCGCTCATGGAAAAGACGCTGGCCGGCCTGAGCGCCGCAGGCGTCGAGCGACTGATCCTGATCGGCACGGTCTATCCGTACGGCCGCGCGCGCAGTCAACCGGTGACGGAAAACCATCCGCGTGAACCGCATACGTTCAAAGGCCAGATGCGGCTCGCCCAGGAGAATCTGGTGCTCGAAGCGCACGGCCGTCACGGACTCTCGACGCTCGTGCTGAGGCTGCCTGACTTCTACGGTCCAGGCGTCGAACGCAGCTTTCTGAATGGTGTGTTTGAAAGCGCGGCGCGCGGCACGCGTGCGCAGATGATCGGCCCTATCGATGTGCCGCACGAGTTCGTGTTCGTACCGGATGTGGGACCCGTCGTCGAGACGCTCACGCGCACCCCCGAGGCCTACGGTCGCTGGTGGCACCTCGCAGGCGCCGGCACGATCACCCAGCGCGAAGTCGCCGCCAAAGCGTATGCGCTGGCCGGACGCGAACCCAGGCTGATGGTCGTCGGCAAGCCGATGCTGCGTGTGCTAGGCCTGTTCAATCCGATACTGCGGGAAATGGTGGAGATGAATTATCTGATGAGCGAGCCGCTCGTGCTCGACGACCGCGCCTTGCAAGCGCTGATCGGGCCGATCAAAAAGACCTCGTACGACGAGGGTATCCGCCTTGCGTTTGCGGCTGCGCAAGACACGCAGAAGGTCGCGGCCTAAGGTGGCGCCTCAGTGGCACGTGATGGGGCGTACCACGGTACGCGCCGACATTAGCCGCACAGCCCCTTATTGACCAACCGGCCGCATCACAAGCCGGCCACGTTGCCTGGCGGAAAATGTCCGCTCTTCAGCAACACCGGGGTGCCGTTGCTGATCTGCAGATGCTCGCGTGCTACCTCTTCGATACGCCCACGCCCCGCGTCGAACGCACGCATCCAGCCTTCGCGGTCTTCGGTGCACGCGCCGAAATGGTCCTCGAGCGCTTCGACCGAGATCGCGCACGGCACGGCCTCGCCGTCCACCAGCGCGCGGAACACGACTGTCAGATTGGAATCGCGGTAAGCGGGCGCATCCGCGGGAAACCGAATTTCCATGGTCGCCTCATCAGAAGAATCCGTCGGGAAATCCGACGCCGGATCAAGAGGCCCGGCGAAATCGGACATCGCGCTTATGGTACTCGCCGGACTGCACCGCGGTCCACCCTCGGACACGCTCGACGAGAAGCCAGGGTGCAATCGGACCACCGCACGGCCAGCACGCGGCCACCCTGCATCGACCACGGGCGGCCGCTCGGCCATGGCCTGCAAACATCGCAAAGCGCTTCCTTCAATCACGCTCGACCAACCGGTCGATGTACGCTCTCGCGGCCTGTTCGACATGTTCGAGGGCCTGCGTTTCGGTGGCGAAGCGATGCTCGCCCCCAAGGTCAAGCAAGCTTTCGAAGCGGTGCGGATCGTCCGGACCGCCTTGCGAGAGGCTAACCGAGCCGACATAAATGCCGTCGGACGCGCCTGCCTGCGGCGCCGTGTCATGCGTGGCAACAAGGCGCGCGGCGGCACTGATGTAATACCCGCGGTACGGACCGCTCACACGTTCTGCCATATCCCTTCTCCTCTTTGGATTGCACAAGCCGCCGCCGGTCTGGGGCGGCCGGTCACGCGAATTGATGCCGATCGCGCGTGCCCGATAGGTATAAGGCGTGTCCGGAGGCGATAAGTTCTCAGCGAAAAATGCATTCCGTCGCACTTGCACGGCGCGACGCTGTCGAACGAGGTGACCGGCACGATCTGTGCGTGCGCCTAATTCGATCCAGGAGTCCGCAGTATGGGAAAATATTTTCTAGAGCAAGCTGAAATCGCCGAGCCCGACGCGGCCAACACATGGTTTGCATACGCCGGCAACCATGGCATCGAGATTCCGAAAGCCATCAGCATCTGGGAAGATGCGGCCACTGAGAGCGGTGCCGAGAGCCGCCGCATCGTTGGGAGCGCGGGCATCACGATCGATCCGTGTCTCGACTGAGCCGCGTCATACCGGCTTCAGTTGCCCGCGCTACTGCCGCGAAGCGGTCACAGCAACGTCATTTTCGCAATCCGTCTAAAGAGGACACACCATGAAGCAACTTACGCGGCGCTTTCGCCCGTCCGGCCGACGCCCTGTCCCCATGGCAGCTCACGGCCTGAGCCGTAGTGCGTTGGCGCGCATCGGCGCCCTGCCCGCAGCGGTGCTGGTCGCCATGGCCTTGAGCGCGTGTGCGTCGTCGAATACGACTTCGCTGATCAACCTGCCGAACGGCCAGACCGGCTTTGCTGTGAACTGCAGCGGCGCGGACGCCGCCTCGAGTTGGGCATCCTGCTATGTCCAGGCAGGGCAAGCCTGCGGCGCCACGGGCTACGACATCATTTCAAAAGACAACGATGAAGGCGGCGCTGCCGGCGGCAGCGTCACCAACGTCGTTTCAGCGAACGTGAAAAACCGTTCGATGATCGTGCGCTGCAAGTAAGCGCAACGGATCAGTGCGCCTGCATCTTCGAGAACAGGTTGAGCACGACGACACCTGAGATGATCAACCCCTGCCCGACGATGGCCGGCAAATCGGGCACCTGCCGGTACAGCACGACAGCGACGAGACTGATCAGGACGATGCCGGCTCCCGACCAGATCGCATAGACGATGCCGACCGGAATGCTCCTGAGCGTCAAGGAAAGGCAGTAGAACGCCACGCCATAGCCGAGCACCACGACGACGGTAGGCAACCAGCGCGAGAAGCCCTCCGACGCGCGTAGCGCGGAGGTGGCAATCACTTCGGCAACGATGGCGATGGCCAGGAGCGCATAAGGCGGCACGCGCATGGGCTCAGGCCTTTGCAAGCGCGAGCTTGCTGTAGTCCTGACCGAGGTGCGCACACAGCGCCTCGACGACCAGCTCGTGGTCGGCTCGTTGCGGCAAACCAGACACCGTCACTGAGCCGATCACACCGGCGCCTGTGACCGTCAACGGAAACGCGCCGCCGTGCGATGCGTATTCGCTGAGCGGCAAGCCGTGCTTGTCGGCGAGCGTGCTGTCCGCCTGCTGCATGCGCAAACCGAGCGCATAGGAACTGCGCCGGAAATGCGCAACCGTGTTGCCCTTGCGGCGCGCCCAGTCGACGTTGTCCGGCGTCGCGCCCGCAAGCAAGCTGAAGAACAACGGCTGGCCGAAGGTGCGGATGTCGATGGCGAGTGCAAGCCCGCGCGCCTTGGCAATCTCGTGCAGATAGGCGCCGAGCTGCCACGCGCGGTCGGCATCGAAGTGGGGGAACACCAGGGCGTTTTCCTGAGCAACAATCGACTGCAGATCGTGAGCGATGTCCATGGGCGGAAGTAGAACGAGAGAGAGGGATACGACGCCGCAACTCACCGGATACCGACGCCCTATCCTCGGATAGAAGCGGAGTAACGACGCAGATGGAAAGCGGATTCTAGCGCAGCGCCTCTGATAACTCGTTCCGATATCCGCGCAACATCAGTAGCAATACGACATCGAGACCCTTCGCCGTCCTGGCTGCAAACAACGCGGCGAGCGCGTACCGGCACCACCCTCACGACCACGTTGAAGTCTGTTCTTAAAAAGGTATTGCGGTGGTATGCCGTTTGTCCTATAATCTTTTCTTCGACGGACGCGGGGTGGAGCAGTCTGGCAGCTCGTCGGGCTCATAACCCGAAGGTCGTAGGTTCAAATCCTACCCCCGCAACCAAGTAGCTAATCGCATCAAATAGCTAACGTCGAAAAACATCAAGGGCTTGCCTAACCGGCAGGCCTTTTTTGTTTCTGCTTCCCTCTTCCTGTTCATTCCTTCGGCCCCCACAGCTATTTTTTTCGCGGCCTTGCTAAAAATTCTCAGCATCGAATACAGCGCGATGACCCCGGCCGCACTCAGAACCAAACGGTTTCCCGATTACAGCGCGTGCAGCAACGGATCCGAGAACAGCGATACGGCCAGTACGCACAACGGTAAATGACTGAGACCGCTGAAAAAATCCGCCGCAGTGGTCGTGCAGAAAAACGCCCGCATTGGATGCACTCGCCTTGCCGAGCGCCGCACCGGCATACGCAGGCGTTTAACACAGAGGGCCCACGCCCAAGCAACCGCCATGAAGTAGGAAAAGTCATCAACCCAACTTCCATCAATCTGTAGTCCGAAGAGATTCATGCCGACTTGAAGCGATTCAAACGCGAGCAAATTCTGTAAGCGTTGCCGCGCCTGCGCCGATCACAATGCCTATGGTCTGCATGTCAACTGACCGGTCGATCCAGCCGAAGAACATGCTGGCCGTGACCCCGCCAATCACCCCGCAACCGTAGATAAACCGAAGCCAATCGAAGAATTTTTTCTTAAACATAATGCCCTTCTCCTACCGCATTGCAAATGCCCTTATCGGGCCGCCAAATAGAGTAGCAATCCTAACTCAATCGCCAACCGCTTGCTAAGCGATTCGTCCGCATTAGCCATCCGGCCAGGGCCGCTGACGCCGCACTCCGCTCCGGCTTCGTTCCCTCGCAACGGCCGCCATCTTCAAAGCTCGCCCTGGTGATAAACTCCTATCACCATTCTTCGTCCCCTTCCTATGAAATTCTGTTCTGTCTGCGGTCACCCGGTCAGCCTGAGCATTCCGCCGGGCGACAATCGCGAGCGCTTCGTCTGCGCCAGTTGCGGTACCGTGCACTATCAGAATCCGCGCAACGTGGTCGGCACCGTCCCGGTGTGGGACGACAAGGTGCTGCTATGCCGCCGCGCCATCGAACCGCGCTACGGGTACTGGACGCTGCCCGCAGGCTTCATGGAAATGGGCGAGACCACGGCCGAAGGTGCCTCCCGCGAAACCCTCGAGGAAGCCGGCGCGCGCGTCGAAGTGCAGAGCCTGTTCTCGCTGCTCAACGTGCCGCATGTGCATCAGGTGCATCTGTTCTACCTCGCGCGGCTGCTCGATCTCGACCTCGACGCCGGCGAGGAAAGCCTGGAAGTGAGGCTTTTCGAGGAACACGAGATTCCGTGGGACGACATCGCGTTTCCGACCGTCGGTCAGACCCTGCGCTTCTTCTTTGCTGACCGCAAGTCCGGCAGCTACGGCCTGCATACCGGCGACATCTTCCGCTCGCTGCGCGAAGGCTGAGCGGCGCACGCATGGTTCCCTGGCTCGGACCCGACGATCCGTTCCCCGCCGTGGAACGCGCGCTCGGCGCGTCGAGCGGCGCGCCGGGGCTGCTCGCCGCCAGCGCCGACCTGCTGCCGTCGCGCCTCATCGACGCCTACCGGCGCGGCATCTTCCCCTGGTATTCCGACGGCCAGCCGGTGCTCTGGTGGACTCCCGATCCCCGCATGATCCTGCGTCCGGCTGAGTTCAAGGTCTCGCCCTCCCTGCGCAAGACGCTCAAGCGCGTGCTGCGCGACGAGGCATGGGAAATCCGCGTCGACCACGATTTCGCCGCCGTGATGCGCGCCTGCGCGCAGGCGCCGCGCCATGGGCAGCGCGGCACCTGGATCACCGCCGACGTCGTGGAAGCCTATTCGTCGCTGCATCGCGCGGGCGAAGCGCACAGCATCGAGACCTGGTTCGAAGGCGAGCGCGTGGGCGGCCTGTACGGCGTGTCGTTCGGCCGGATGTTCTTTGGCGAATCGATGTTCGCCGAGGTGACCGACGCGTCGAAAATGGCGCTCGCCGCGCTTGTCGGTCACTTGCGACGTCACAAAATAGAAATGATAGACTGCCAGCAGAACACGTCGCATCTGGCGTCGCTGGGCGGTCGCGAGATAGCGCGCAAGGCGTTCATCGCGCATGTCCGCGCGTCTGTCGATGCCGCGCCCATCCCCTGGCGCTTCGACAAGACGGTCCTGCTCGATGTCGTCGCGCCCGCGGCGTAACGAGCAAAGCCGGGCCCGCTGACACTGCGGCGGGTGTGAAATACCAGAGACGCTTCGAGAGCTGCCAACGTGACGCACCCCAACGAGCTGCCGCTTTCACCCCTTTCCGCGCTGCAATTCTATGCAACGGCGCCGTACCCCTGCAGCTATCTGGAGGGGCGTGTGGCACGCTCGCAGGTTGCCACGCCAAGCCATCTGATCAACTCCGATGTCTACACCGACCTTGTCAAGGCGGGCTTCCGGCGCTCGGGCGTGTTCACTTACCGCCCCTATTGCGACGGCTGCCGCGCGTGCGTGCCGGTGCGAGTGCCGGTAGACCGGTTCGAGCCGAACCGCACCCAGCGCAAGGTGTGGAAAAAGCACGGCGGCCTTATCGCCACGGTCGCCCCGCTGCACTACGACGAAGAACACTATGCGCTTTACATGCGCTATCAGTCGGCGCGGCACGCCGGCGGCGGCATGGATCGCGACAGCCGCGACCAGTACGAACAGTTCCTGCTGCAAAGCCGGATCAACTCGCGGCTTGTCGAATTCCGCGAGCCGCTTGCCGGCTATCCGGATGCGCCAGGCATCCTGCGCATGATCAGCATGATCGACATCCTCGGCGACGGGCTGTCGTCGGTCTATACCTTCTTCGAGCCGGATCTGCCGCACAGCAGCTTCGGCACCTACAACATCTACTGGCAGATCGAACAGGCGCGCAGCCTGCGCCTGCCCTACGTTTATCTGGGCTACTGGATCCGCGAGAGCCAGAAGATGGCGTACAAAGCGAATTTCCGGCCGCTCGAAGGCCTTGTCGACAGCACCTGGAAAACGCTCGATCCGCACAGCCTCGAGCTCGCGCCCGTCGACGCCGCAAGCCAGGGCCGGCGCGGCCCCGTGCGGCTCTGACATTGACGGCGCCGCCACGCGCCAGCCTACGCCCCCTGTCGTCTCGTTAAAGCCGGTAAAATGCTGGGTTCCCATTTTTAGCCGCCCGGCTCTACCCCGTGTTCAGTTCCCTCTACCCGCTCGTACGCGCCCAACTCTTTCGCATGGACGCGGAAGACGCTCACCATCTGACCTTGCGCCTGCTCGGCGCGGCCGGCCGCACCGGCATCGCACGCACGCTCGCGCCGCACGTGCCCGATGCGCCGCGCACCGTGATGGGGCTCACCTTCCGCAACCCGGTGGGGCTCGCCGCCGGGCTGGACAAGGACGGCGCATGCATCGACGGGCTGGCAGCCCTCGGCTTCGGCTTTATCGAAGTGGGCACCGTCACGCCGCGGCCGCAGCCGGGCAATCCGCGGCCGCGTATGTTCCGGCTGCCAGAGGCGAACGCCGTGATCAACCGGATGGGCTTTAACAACGCCGGGGTCGACCAGTTCGTGAAGAACGTGCAGGCCGCGCGCTATCGCGGCACGCTCGGCCTGAACATCGGCAAGAACGCCGACACGCCGATCGAGCGCGCGGCCGAAGACTATCTGTACTGCCTCGAACGCGTGTATCCGTTTGCGAGCTATGTGACGGTCAACATCTCCTCGCCGAACACGAAGAATCTGCGCCAGTTGCAAGGCGCGGGCGAACTCGATGCCCTGCTCGCCGCGCTCAAGGACAAGCAGCAGCGCCTCGCCGACCTGCACGGCAAGCTGGTGCCGCTCGCCCTGAAGATTGCCCCGGACCTCGACGACGAGCAGATCAAATCGATCGCCGATACGCTGCTGCGCCACCGCTTCGAAGGCGTGATCGCCACCAATACGACGCTCTCGCGCGCCGCCGTTACCGGCCTCCCGCACGCCGACGAAACCGGCGGTCTGTCGGGCAAGCCGGTGTTCGATGCGTCCAACGATGTGATCCGCAAGCTGCGCGCCGAAGTCGGCGACACGGTGCCGATCATCGGCGTGGGCGGCATCTTCTCCGGCGAGGATGCACGCGCCAAGCTTGCTGCGGGCGCGGCCCTAGTGCAGCTCTACACGGGCTTCATCTACCGCGGTCCTGCGCTGGTGGCAGAATGCGCGCAGGCGCTCGTTTGAACTGAGGCGGTGACAAGCCGCGAGGCGAGTCAGGGTCCGATCAGGTTATATAGGCATAAACAAACAGTATTTAAGTGCTGATAGTCTGCTTTGTTATCCTTTCCGCTGTTCAAACCGCCCCCACGGGCAACAAGCACGAATAAAAGGAACACGATGAAGTTTGGCTTGCTGAAAAACATTCTGGTGGCCGGCCTGATTGGCGCCTCGTTTACTGCCGCGGCGGCTCACGCGGACGATCTGCTCGACCAGGTCAAGCAACGCGGCACGCTACGCATCGGCCTCGAAGGCACGTTCCCGCCGTTCGACTCGAAGACGCCGTCGGGTGAGCTGGTCGGCTTCGACGTGGATATCGCCAAGGCTGTCGCCGCGAAGCTCGGCGTGAAGCCCGAGTTCGTCACGACGGAATGGAGCGGCATCATCGCGGGCCTGCAGGCCGGCAAGTTCGATGTGATCGTCAACCAGGTCGGCATCACCGACGCCCGCAAGCAGGTGCTCGACTTCTCGCCCGGCTACACCTTCTCGGCTGCGCAACTGATCCAGCGTAAAGACGATACGCGCCAGTTCAAGTCGCTGGATGACCTGAAGGGCAAGAAGCTCGGCGTCGGTCTGGGCACGAACTATATGGACATGGCGAAGTCGGTGCCGGGCATCGACGTCAAGACCTATCCGGGCGCGCCTGAGTATCTGGCCGATCTGGCCGCCGGGCGTCTCGATGCAGCACTCAACGACCGCCTGATGCTCGCCTACCTGCTGAAGACCTCGCCGCTGCCGCTGCGCACCGGCTCGCTGGTCGGTACCGCCACGCCGTCGGGCATTCCGTTCAAGAAGGGCAATCCGAAGTTCGCCAAGGCGATCGACGACGCGATGACCCAGCTCGAAGCGGACGGCACCTTCGCGAAGATCTCCGACAAGTGGTTCGGCATCGACGTGACCAAGCCCATCGCGAACTGATCGCGCCGGTTGCAAGACCGAACGCGGGACAAGAGGCGGCATCCTGGCGATGCCGCCTTTTTCTTTGTCAGGACGCCGACGCACCCCGCCTCGGTACGTACGCGTATACATCCCCGCGCCACGACCCGTTTATGATGTGCGCTTTGCTGCACACAACACTCACCGCCCATGTCCACCACTTCCCTGCTCGTCCAATCCCTTCCGGTGCTCGCCCAGGGCGCCGTCCTGACGGTCAAGTTCGCGGTCCTGTCGATGATCTTCGGGCTGCTGGCCGCCAGCGTGCTCGCCGTGATGGGAATCAGCCACAACCGGGCGTTGAACTGGATCGCGCGTGTCTATGTGAGCCTGATGCGCGGCACGCCACTGCTAGTGCAGATCTTCGTGATCTATTACGGCTTGCCGAGCCTCGGCATCTCGCTCGATCCGACGCCCGCCGGCGTGATCGCGCTGTCTGCCAATGTGGCCGCCTACCTGTCCGAGAGCATGCGCGGCGCAATCCTCGGCATTCCGAGCGGCCAGTGGCTGGCGGCATATAGCCTCGGCCTGTCGCGGCGCCAGACCCTGCGTTATGTGATTGCCCCGCAGGCGCTGCGCATCGCCGTGCCAAGCCTGTCGAACAGTCTCATCAGCCTGATCAAGGACACGTCGCTGGTCTCGGTGATCACGGTGACCGAGCTGCTGCGGAGCGCCCAGGAAGTCATCGCGTCGACCTATCAGCCGCTGCCGCTGTACCTCGCGGCCGCCGCGATCTACTGGATCCTGTGCCAGGTGCTCGAGTGGGTGCAGCGCTGGTACGAGCAGCGCCTCGCGCTGCCCACTCGGCACTGAAGCGGGCAGACCGCCCGGCGCACACAAGCCACTTAAGTCACTTAAGCCGCCCGCGTCACCTAGGCCACCCGGCTGCCTGCTCAGCGTGAAGCGAGCGCCGGCGCATCCAGCCGCGCACCGAAGCGGCTAAAGCGCGGCTCATAGTAATGGTCGGGGTCGAGCGAGAACGCCACGCGGCGCGTGCGGCCCATCAACTCCCCACGCGGGAAAAAGCCGAAGTAACGCGAATCCGCGCTGTTGTCGCGATTGTCGCCAAGCATCAGATATTGGCCCGGGGGCACGATCACCGGCCCAAACGAATTGCGCGGGCTCGGCGACTCGGGCGAGAGCCGCACCGTATGCGTCACGCCGTCAAAACGCTCAGTCAGATAGTCACCCGGCGAAGCCACGTCGCCCGGTAGCGGACCGAACTTCAGCGGCTGATAGGCGGCACGCGCGCCGTTCACATACAGCACGTTGTCGCGCATCGCCACGCTGTCGCCCGGCAGGCCGATCAGGCGCTTGACGATCAGTTCGTGCGCCGCCGACGAATCGATCGTCACAATGTCGCCGCGCTGCGGGTCGTGCAAATGCGCGATCGCGATATGCGTGAGCGGCACGCGCAGATCGTAGGCCATCTTGTCGACGAGGATGCGGTCGCCTTCGCGGATGGTTGGCAGCATCGAGCCGCTCGGCACCACGTTCCAGTCGGCAATCGCGCTGCGGAACAGCACCATCAGAACGAGAAAGGCGACGAGACTCTTGTTGTCGCGCCACAATTTTCCAAGCATGCGCATCGAGGACAGCTCCTGCGGAAGGTAATCGAAAGCTTTTGGCGGCACCCCAGCACCGCGCCGACGCAAATCGTACCACCGCGGGCTTCGGCCAACGTAGCAGCGGGTTGAGGCGTTCTCTGCCCATCACTGCGCTCACCACGCGGTCCTGCTGCCTCGCTTACTCCCCAGTGAATCGAAGCCCGAGCGCGGCGCGCGCCGCATCGGCCATTGCAATCATCTGCAACGATTTGGCATGCGGCATCAGCGGGCTCTCCAGCTGGCCCGCGCGGATCAGCTCGCAGAAATGCGCGGTCTCATAGTTGAGGCCGCCGCCTTCGAACGGCACATCCAGTTCGACGACGCGGCCGTCGCCATAACGGATCGTCGCGCGCGCCGGGTTCCACCAGTTCTCGTGAATCGTCACGTGGCCACCGGGCGCGAGCAGCAGCGCGTCACCCTTGCCGTATAGATCGAGTCCGCAAAACAGCTGCGCGATACCGCGCTCGTGCTGGCTATTGAGACTCGCGAAGGTATCAACGCCGGTTGGCCCGAGCCGCCCCAGCGTCTGCACTTCGAGTGGCGCGCCGAGCCAGTCGACGGCCAGAAACATCTCGTAGATGCCGATGTCGAGCAGCGCTCCGCCGGCGTGCTCGAAGGAAAACGAAGGATGGTCGGGCGGCACGTTCGCGGCCGAACAGCCGGCCCGCACGAGACCGATGGCGCCGATCGGGTCGACGGCCAGATGGGCGCGCAGCGCCACATAGAGCGGATAGAACGGCGGCTTCATCGCTTCCATGAAAAGCCGTCGTGCTTTGCGGGCCGCCGCGAGCACGCGCTCGAGTTGTGGCGCGTTGATGGTAGCGGGCTTTTCGCACAGCACATGGAGGCCCGCTTCGAGCGCGGCGATCGCGTAGTCCACGTGGCTGTCCTGCAGCGTGGCAATGTAGAGCGAGTCGATGCCGCTTGCGAGCAACGCGTCGAAACTGGCGCAAACGGTGCCGCCATGCTCCTCGGCGAAGGCTGCGGCGGGTTCCGGACGGCGCGACCACAGCGCCCTGAGTTGTGCCGCCGGCACATGCGCGAGACCTTGCGCGAAGCGGCGGGCGATGCGGCCCGTGCCGACGATGCCCCAGCGAATCACGGCAGTGTCGCGGGAGAGGATGTCGTTCAGCGGAGTCGTTGCAGGTGCAACGTTCTTGGCGCCCGTTGTGGGGGCGGCGTCCAGCGCGTCCCCCGCGGGGACGGCCTCCAGAGCATTCTTCATTGAGCGTTCGAGTTCCGGTGCAGTTGAGACCAGACATCATTGTCGCTCAGGTCGACCCACCCGTCGCGTGCCCTGCCGCTACGATGCCTGCCTCACCCGCCCAGCCGCCGGCCCCCGCAGAGCAAGGCGCGGCGCCAACCCCATCACCCATGAACGGGCGGTTCGACCGAAAACATGTTGCCCATCTCCTCCGCCGTGTAGTCGATCAACGCCAGCGAAGCCGCTTCTGCCGCCTTCGGATCGCGCCGCTCGATGGCCTCGACCACGCGTCCATGGTTCGCCACCACGGCCTCCCAGGCGCCTTCCTTGCTCAACACGATCGGATTGACGGCCGCCAGCGCGCCGCGGATGATCGCCGCCATCTGCTGGAAGAACTGATTGCCGCTCGCCACCACGACGCGCGTATGCAGCAGCTCGTCGGCGGCCTGATAGCCGGGCTCGCTCGGCCGGGTCGTGCGGAACGCGTCGTAGGCCTCCCGAATCCCCGCGATATCCGCCGCAGTGCCCCGCGCCGCCGCCTGAGCACACGCGCGCGGCTCGATCAGAATGCGGAATTCGATCACGTCGCGCAGGAACATCGGATCGGGCTTCGCACGAAAGCGCCAGTTCACGACATCCTCATCGATCATCCGCCAGTCGCGCATCGGCCTGATGCGCGTGCCTATCTTCGGCCGCACATCGAGCATATCGCGCGCGAGCAGCATCGACAGCGCTTCACGCATCACCGTTCGACTGACGTCGAAATCTTTTGACAGCACATCCTGCGGTGGCAGCACAGCGCCATATTTCTCTTCGACGATGCCCGTGACGAGCCCGTCCATGACCTTGCTGACCAACGAACGATCCTTGTTTCCCTGTTCCATGACACTCTCCCCGAAGCGGGTGATCCCCCCCGCGTAGCCTGTTAATCAAGCGGCCCTCGTGTGTCTTTTTGTGTTGTTTGTTGTTGTATTAACCGATACGTTGCTAGCTTCAATACAGATGCGCCAGTTGGGAAACGTCCTGACAGGGTTATCCCTCTGAAGAATTGTTTCGTTCATGTAACGCGCAGCCCGGTCACGGGCTGCAAGCTTGCGTCATAAGCGTGCGTGAGCCCCGCTAATTGCATCGTGCGACGACGCACGCAACGGAATCGATTGGCGTATCTGCAACAGGTTTTGTCCGCCATCCTGCGATCCGATGCGGCGTTCGCGGCGCGACCCGCTCTCGCGCGAGGGTGCAACGCTCCGGCTCACCGTTTGGAAGCCCCTTCGGGAGCACCCTCGCCTTCATTGCCACTCGCCTCCGCTCGGCCGTATTGATCGTCGAAGCGCACGATGTCGTCCTCGCCGAGATAGCCCCCCGATTGCACCTCGATGATTTCGAGCGGCGTCTTGCCTGGATTCTCGAGCCGGTGCGTCACACCGAGCGGAATGTAGGTCGACTGGTTCTCCGACAGCAGGAAGCTTTCTTCACCCCGCGTGACGCGCGCCGTGCCCCGCACCACGACCCAATGTTCGGCGCGATGGTGGTGCATCTGCAACGACAGGCGGCCGCCCGGCTGCACGACGATGCGTTTGACCTGGAAGCGCTCGCCGCGGTCGATCGAATCGTAGAAACCCCACGGCCGCTGCACCTTGCGATGCTCATGGACTTCCGCGCCACGTTCCGCTTTCAGACGACTGACAATCGAACGCACCTCCTGCACGCGGTCCTTGGCAGCCACCAGCACCGCATCGGCGGTCTCGATCACCACCACGCCGTCCACGCCGACGCAGGCGACCAGCCGGCCATCGGAATGCGCAAAACTGTCGGTGGAGCCCTCGAACAGCACCCGGCCGCGTGCGACGTTGCCGTCGGCGTCCTTCCCCGATACGTCCCACACCGCGTCCCACGCGCCGACGTCGGACCAGCCGGCGACGAGCGGCACGACGACACCCGTCAGCCACGGGTCCGAACCGACATGTTCCATGACTGCGTAGTCGATCGAATCGGAGGGACAGGCAGCGAAGGCAGCACAATCAAGATGCAGTGCGCCGGCGCTGTCACGCGACGCCCGCGCAAACGACTCCGCGCACGTTGAGGCAATCAGGGGACGATAACGCGCGATCGCAGCGAGCCACACCGATGCGCGCACCACGAAAATGCCGCTGTTCCACCAAAACTCGCCGCTAGCGACATATTGCTCCGCCAGTTCCCGATCCGGCTTCTCGACGAAACCATCGATTGCGCGTTCGCCCTGCTGCCCGACCGGCACGCCGGTGCGGATATAGCCGTAACCGGTTTCCGGCCGCACGGGCGGCACACCGAGTGTCACAATCGCGCCCCGCGCTGCATGTAACACCGCTTGCGCCAACGCAGCGACGAACGCGGCGTTGTCGGCAATCAGGTGATCGGCAGGCATGACGATGAGCACGGGATCCCCGCCATCCGGCGCTTCGGCCCGAGCGGCGAGCGCGGCGAGGGTCAGCGCGGGCGCGGTGTTACGCGGCGCGGGTTCCAGCAGGACGCGGGGCACACCCTCGCACCGCTCGAGGCGGGCGACGGTGGCGAGGCGTAGCTCATCGCCGCATACGACGATGGGAGCGGCCCGTTCGAAACAGGGTGTGGACTGGGTGTTGCGCTCGCCGGCAAACAGGCGGTCAAGGCGATGCACCGTCGCTTCGAGAAGCGACTCGTCACCGAACAGACTGATCAGTTGTTTTGGGCTTTGCTCGCGCGAAAGCGGCCATAGCCGCGTGCCCGAACCGCCTGCGAGAACCACCGGCTGGACGGTGCCGCATGCCAGCGCCTCGCATGCCAGCGCGTGCTGCGTGACCGGCAATGCAAAATCGTTCATTCGAGTCTCCCCAAAAGCACAACACTCCGAGCCCCCGTGACCCGGATTGAATTCGACACGTCAGGCGTCATAGATTGATTGGAGCACGCACAAGTCGGCGCATCTGTTCGCACAACCACACTGGCACACCCTGCAGGCGCTTCTCGACGCAACTGTCACGCACGCGTGCGTGACCATTAGAATTCCGAAATAATCAGGCATCCTGTCTGAGCGGATAACCCGTCGATATATGAGAGCCCGGCGCAGTCAAAGACACTCGAAGGTCAAGCCGCCCGGCGCGAGGCTGCGCTCGCGCCTCCCATGGGCCAGCGGCGCGCGGCCGTTACGCGCCCGGCATTTCAAACCGATGGATAACGCGCCGTGATCGAGGAACGGCCCTGCTTCCTTGCGAAAGCCGAACTGTTCGTAGAAAGCGCTCAGGCCCACCGGTGCGGTCACCCGCACAACCGTGCCAGGCCAGCGCTCCCCGGCCGTCAGCAAAACCCGCTCGATCAATGCCTCTGCCGTGCCATCTCTGCGCCTTGCCGGGCTCGTCAGCACCTTGTCGAGCACCACTTGCGGATCTGCCTGATCGCCAGGACGAACCCGTGCATAAGCGACGATGGGCATGGCACGGGACATGTCCTCGGCCGCGAAAATATGCAGCGCACATTCGTCGTGGCCATCGGCATCGAGACATAGGTGGGACTGTTCGACGACGAACACCGCACTGCGCGCGCGCATGATCAGGTACAACTCACGCACCGTGCACTGTTCGAATTCGAGCGTTTTCCAGTTCATCAGTATTCCCCAGCGATGCACTCGACCGAAGCTGGCCGTTGCCATACACCGAAGGTAAGCCGGCCGACGTTTCCGACTCCGTTCGGAAGCGCACCGACGCCAGGACGTCGCGATCGGTTAAATGCGAACTACCGGATCACATGGCCACACGCACACTTTTTTCGAGCATCGATTCGCTGACCGTGGCGGTCAGCGAATTGCAGCAGGCGATGACGGCAGCATCGGGCGACACCAAGGCCCGCGTTGCTCAAGGCTTGGCCGAAAGCGCCGCATGACGGCGCCCCTGACCAGCGATCGCTCGGGTATACCGGTCAACGCCGCCCCGCCGCAGACCATGCGAACACTCGCGTCGCACGTCCTGCATCAGGGCGACCCTGTCTGGCAAGAGACCCACTGCTCGTTCAATCTGATGCGGCCGCTGGGTGCCAACTTCGAGTTCCGGTCGAAGTACCTGGCATGGCTCGCCGCGCGCGCCTTGACGCGGACAGCCGCCTCGGCCTACACCCGATTGATGACACCCGTGAGTCGTTGCGCGCGCAACTGGAACTTGTCTGCTCGAGCAACGGCAGTGTGAAGGTTGCATCGGCAACTAGTACAGTCAACTTCGCGAACCGAACAGATCGGGTCGCGAGCGTTCCACCTGACCGAACGATTCGATCCCGCTCGAGCCGTTTAACGCGGACGATACAGAAGCCGCACCCGAAGGCGAGGTATGCGGAATCAATGCGGACACGCCGGCTTTCTATCGCTGGCACCACGCGCTACACCGCCTGACTACCCCGCGACGCGCATAGAACCTCACTCTACGCGAATCTTTCGGGCCGTCCCGCGAAGCCCGCTTCGAGGTCGAACAGGTCGAAAAAACTGGCTTCCGTGCGTCAGCCCACGCAACAGGTGGAACACATCTGAATCAATTCTGAGTCATCCCGGACGGCCTGGCTTAATGCCTGTATAGCTCGCATTTCGGCGTTGTCTCACGCACCTCCAGCGCCGGCTTTACATACGTTAATTCAACACGATCAACCACTTGCACATAACAATTTGCGCTCTTCCTCAAGATTTCGACTCTGACGGCCGGTGTGCAGAATTGAAACAAAAACGCATATTCTGCGGCGTAATGCACCATCGTCCGCTTCGCTGCGCCGCACCAGTGCTCACTTTCGACCTCGCTGGCACAGTCCTCGCTAAATGAGAAGCGCAACACTGACGTCAGCGCACACAAGCCAAAACAGCGCCGGCGCGAAGGCCATACGGGGCCCGCACTGTTATCCATAGCCGCTCGCCAGGCGGCAACACAAACCGGATGCAGTGACGGCTAAAAAATCAAGGAGCTGCCTCACGCAGCTCCGCGCGAGGACCGATCATGCTTACTCTTCAATCCGACCTGCACGGCAATCATTTGCTCGGCGCACTGCCCTCCCACGAGTGGCAAGCCATGGCTCCGCATCTCGAGCTCGTACATCTGCGCACTGAACAACTTCTGTGCGATTCAGGGCAACGTATCCATCACGTTTATTTTCCGACCACCGCGATCATCTCGATGTTGTCGACCATGGAAGACGGCAGCTCGGTCGAGATTGCCGCAGTTGGACGGGAAGGCATGACGGGCGTTCCGGTATTGACGGGCGGCGAAACCATGCCGAACCGCGTACAGGTTCAAAGCGCGGGTTTCGCGTACCGCATGACAGCGCACGCGCTCAGCCAGCAGTTCATGCGCTCCGATCTGCTGCGCCGCCTGATGATGCTCTATATGCATGCGCTGCTGACGCAGGTGGCACAGACCGCTGCCTGCAACCGCCACCATTCGCTTAACAAGCAGTTGTGCCGCTGGCTGCTGATCGAGATCGATCGCGTCGCCACGAACGAGCTGACCGTCACGCAGCAACTGATCGCGGATATGCTCGGCGTACGTCGCGAGGGCATCACGGAAGCCGCGGGCAAGCTGCATGACGAAGGCCTGATTCATCACAGCCGTGGCCATATCAAGGTGCTCGACCGCAAGGCGCTGGAAGCGCGTGCATGCGAATGTTACGGGCTCGTGAAGCGCGAGTTCGACCGGCTGCTGCCGCGCCTGCATCAAGCCGAGGCGGTGAGCTAGGCGGTAACCTCCCGAGTTCGACACTTTTTCGCATAAGCCATTGGTTTTGCTACTGGCGGGGTAGCAGTTTTGTCACTACAAAGCGTCCGGGGACGGGATTGGCAAGGTCAGTGTGACCGAGCGCACGAACGGTAGGCATGCATCGCTCTAGACTTTGAATGCATAGCGCATGCCGGTCAAACGCTTTGGTTTGCGGCAAATCCTGAACGGACATACCGCTGGGGCAAGCCGCAAAGAACGCTTGCGATGAAATCGTTACGCCAGTCGGACAACCGCGGCATCTTCGCGAGGTAACCATGGACTATGTCGGCCGCCCTCACTTTCTGGTTCCGGAAACGCTTCTGAGGGAAGCGCTAACCTTGCCGGCAGGGGCGCGTGATTCTACTGCCCGGTCCAATCCTCTGCTAGCAGAGGCTCCCGGGGTTGGCACACCTTGCCTCCTGTCGCTCGTCGTGCCGTTCTATAACGAAGAGGAGATGATCGGGGAATTTTTCAGCGCGGTTATTCCTGTACTCGAAGCGATCGACGGAACCCAGTTCGAAATTGTCTGCGTCAACGACGGCAGCCGCGATGGCACGCTTCGCATGCTGATTGGCATGGCGAATGAAGATAGTCGCATCCGCGTAATCGATCTGACGCGCAATTTTGGCAAAGAGGCAGCGCTGTCGGCAGGACTCGACGAAGCTCGCGGCGCAATTGTGATCCCTTTCGATGCCGATCTGCAGGACCCGCCCAGAATAATTCCGTTATTGGTAGAGAAATGGCGGGAAGGCTACGATGTCGTCGTCGCCAAACGCGTCAGCCGACTCACGGACTCCTTCCTGAAGCGCCAGACCGCAGCGATTTTTTACCGGCTACACAATTCCGTGTGCGATACGAAGATTCCGGAAAACGTGGGTGACTTCCGTTTGATTACAAGGGAGGTCGTGGACGCGCTCAAACGGCTCCCCGAAACGCGCCGCTTCATGAAGGGTCTGTTCGCCTGGGTGGGTTACCAGACTGCAGTCGTTGAATACGTGCGCGAGCCTCGCCTCGCCGGCACGTCGAAGTTTTCCGGCTGGAAGCTGTGGAACTTCGCTCTGGAGGGCTTCACGAGTTTCACCACGCTACCGCTTCGCGTATGGACTTACGTCGGGAGCTTCGTGGCGCTTGGCGCAATTCTGTATGCCTCGTTCCTCATTGTGCGGACCCTGATTCAAGGCGTCGCCGTACCGGGCTACGCGTCACTGATCTCGGCCGTCCTCCTGCTCGGAGGGGTTCAATTGATCGGAATAGGCGTACTGGGCGAATACATCGGCCGCATCTACTACGAGTCGAAGAACCGGCCGGTTTACCTGGTCCGCAGCCGCTATCAATCTGCAGGCGCCAACGATGCCTGATCTGCGCGTGGCACGAAGGTTTGCGGTCTATGCAGGCGTCGGTGCAATCGGTACCGGCACGCAGTATGCGATTCTGATCGCGATGGTTCGCTCCGGCTGGGCCTCCCCGACCCTCAGCTCGATGGCCGGGGCGAGCATCGGCGCAATCGTCAACTACAGTCTCAACCGCCGGATCACGTTCCAAAGCAACAGCAGCGCCCTGTCAACCGCTCCGAAGTTTGCCGTTATCGCCTTGCTTGGCGTGCTGACGAACGGCGTGTGCATGAAGTTCTTCGCGACAAGTCTTGGGTTGAACTATCTGATTGCGCAACTGGTTACGACCGTCCTCGTTCTCGGCTTGACCTATCTGCTCAACTCGACGTGGACGTTCAATGAGCGGGGGCGCCTCTCCGAGGCGGCCTCCCATGCGTCTATACCCACCTCGCTCAATGAGGTCCCCTCGCCAGGCGATGCATCGTCGTCCTGAACACTGCGGGACCATCGCAGCGCGAACCAAATGCCTGAGTTGGGAAGTCTGCTTTAATTCCTCATGCGTCCAGGCTGACAACAGTGGCCGCTCATGGCTGCAACCTCAACGGTCACGCACACTGGGTCAGCACGCGGCCTGACAGGTCAAAGCGATGGAAGGACGTTGTCCAACGCACAGTAAGGTTAGCTCTCACCGGCTACATTCGTCACGTGACTTGCCGACACGGACGTAGGCGAGGCGTCCGGACGTCTCACGTGACAGCCGGGACGACGTCGAACGAAGAAACAGGCATGCAGAAACACGTTACAGCTCCCCGTTTTGAATGAAACGAACATTCCGCCACCGTGCAAGGCATGACGCGAATCGCACGGTAGCGGCCGCTCTATGTGCTGAAGAACTGAAGGCCACCGGTGCAGCGGGAAATCGGCGCAGACAATGGTGGAATTAACTCCCTTATCTATCGATCTTCTGGCTGCGAACGTAGAGGTGCTACATGACAATAAAATGGCCGACTGAGAACGTACATCTCTTCCTTTCCTGGATCGTCGTCGGCATACTCGGTGTGGTCGAAGGCATTTACGGTCGGACGCAATATTACGCCGACTGGATATCCTATCTGAATGTCAGTTGGGCCGTCGCGCACATCGATTGGCGTGAAATTTTCAATCCCTTTTGGAATCCTGGATATCCCGCATTAGTTGCCGCGGCGCGAGCGCTGGCCGCTCCTACTCCGGAGGGTGAATGGCATGCGATAACGGCATTGAACTGGCTGATATATTTGGTCGCTTATGCCTCCTGGCGCGGTCTGATCCGGAATGCCCTCGCGCTGTATTGGCCTGATTCGCTTGCGTTGAGCCGGCATCCATTTACGATCTGGATTGGGGTTTGCGTTTTTCTTGGTTGCTGCCTGGGGCTCGACACTGTTTCGGCCGTGTGTCCGGACTTGCTCGTGACCACGTGCTTCCTTCTGGGTTCGAGTCAACTTCTAGCCCTGATCCGGCGGCGGGATCTGTTAACAGCGGCCTTGCTTGGTCTGATCCTTGGTCTCGGTGTCTGGGTAAAAGGGGTATTCACTCCATTTTCTTGCCTGTTTATTCTCACCCTTTTCATCTATTCCTGCGCGAGGGGCGGCTTGTGGCGACCATTCGGTGTGCTGGCAGGCGTCTTCGGTTTTCTGTTTGCCATCTATGTCGCCGGGATCTCCTGGTCCTATGGCGGATTGACGCCTGGTGCTTCTGGCGCCTTGAATTTCGCCTGGCACGTGAACGAGCTACCTCATCTCACCAATTGGCAAGGTGGACCGGCGCAGTTCGGCCGGCCAACCCATCCGACCAGTCAGCTTGTAGCGGGCTTGCCAGTTTTCGGCTTTGGCACACCTTTCCGTACGACTTACCCTCCCTATAACGACATCGCCTATTGGTATAAAGGCTTTCGGCAAGTCTTCAGTTTAAAACTCGAAGTAATAGCAATGGGCCGGTCGCTGTGGAGCTTGCTGCAGATACTCAAGTCGCACCCGTTCGTGCAGGCGATCGCCGCAGCTTTCCTGTTATCCCTTGTCACGCGGCCATGGCGCGCGGCGCTCAATAAGATAATCATCCGAACCTGGCCATTGCTGTTGCCGACCGTCGCAGGCTTTGGCACATATTTTCTCGTTCACGTCGAAGATCGCTATCTCAGTGCGTTCATTATGATCATTGCGCTTCTGCCCTGGGCGCCATTGATCGACGTGACGCTGCATTCCCGTCGCCTGCTCACCTCCGCTCTCGTCATCATCTATAGCGCAGGTGCCCTCGGCGAAGTTGTGGTGACCGATGCGGCTTCGTTCGAGGGGGCGTTTACCCACGCGGACTTTCACGACGACCGGCAATGGCGGATCGCTAACGCTCTTACTGCCTCAGGGTTACAGCCGGGCGACCCGGTGGCCGTTATCCGGGACACCGAACCTACTGTCAGGGTCAACTGGGCCTATGTGTCACGCTTGCGCATCGTCGCCGAGTTCGGCGGTCTCCCGTACCGTATTGAGCCGCAGGATCGCACCCGCTTTGATCCTAAAGACGAAACCATCTATCCGGATTACAGCGAGATGTTCTGGACGCAGCTTACGCCGCAACGGCGTGAACAGGTCATGAAGGCGTTCTCTCAAAGCGGAGCGCGAGCAGTCGTGTCGCTATCGATGCCGAACGTTCTGCCCGGTCCTGGCTGGGTACCGCTGAACGGAACGCCTGCCTGGCTTTACACATTTACCGACGCGGCCAAATAGACGCATTCATGCGTGATACACACGGGAAATATTTGGCACGAACGCCGAATAGAAATCGAACAGGAGTATCCAGAAACAGGGGCTCGCGTCAAAGTTTGCTGACTATGACGTGATGCCCTGAAATCACGCCACGCAGACAGGAAGCTCACCTCGATCAATCAAGATCGACTTGGCGTGCACCCGTTGCAGCAACGAACATGTCGTCGCCTGCTGGCCGTCACCGTCTTCGGTCACGGCCTCAGAAACTGGAATTTCCGCCTCACCTGTTTTATCAAGTTCACACCGCCCCTTCCGATAACCAACCGCACGAACAGCAGCGCCCCTCCCTTCCTCGGAATCTTTATCTCCCTCAAGATTATCCTTCCAACAATATTAAACCTTAGGATAATGTTCAGGTTCTTGTAAATCAAAACGTTGAACACAAGTGAAGAAACATGCCCTCTTGACATGAATTTATTATATTTCTCGAAGAACACCAGGCTTGGCTCACTGCTGGTCGCTCCAGATATTCTACCGGCACCTCCACCCAGAGAATATTCCACCAGAGGATCGTGCAAATAGATGAAGGCGCAGCCAGCCATTTCAGCGTTGATGGCGAAATCCCAATCCTGATGACGGCGCAAAGATCCATCGAAGCGAATTAGCGGATACTGATGGCGCCACATCATGATAGAAGAACTTTGAATATATCCGCCCTCCAGCAAAATGAAGTCAAGCATCGATTGACCATCATAGGGAGAGCGGTTGCCCGGGATGCGTCGGCTTTGGTCGGTTAGCATCACGTTACTGAACAACACCTTCGCTTCATGCTCAGGAGGCTTGGGGCCGAACGCTGCGATGCATCGTTCTAGCTTGTTCGGGAGCCAGCGGTCATCTGCGTCCAGGAAAGCAATCAGATCACCGGTAGCCTCCTCAATGCCCCTGTTTCGACACCACGCCGCCCCACGATTCACTGTCTCGCGAATCAGGCGCAATGCAATCGCATTTCCGCAATGACTCGGCAATTCGAACTGCAACCCCGATGCGTCATCTATAACAATAATTTCCCGCGGAACAATTGTCTGGCTAGATATCGATTCTATAGCCACCCAAAGCAAATCAGGGCTATTGTAGTGTGGAATTATCACACTAACACCATAGACATCGTCAAAATCACGCCTCATCCCACACCTCAGATGTGAATTTTGAAAAAATCCTCACGCAAAGAAAAAAATTATCCGGTTTCATCTGGCAGCCAGTTTAATTACACTTGCCATTCTAATAATTTACGAATAACATAATAAATACTGTCAAATCGCTTTCCATTATCGAGTTACGAACCAGTTTCTCTCGAACGTCATGCTGCTGACATAGTTCAATCAATGTCGGATTAAGCCCTCATGTGCGGGTGCATCGACCAGCCAGCACCTGCCGGTTGAACAGGTCGATGGCGACGGCCAGGTACGTCAAGAAGGAAGTGCCCTTAGGGGAAAGCCAGACTTCGACCGTCGCCACGTAGGTGATGTCGCCTGTCTGCCGCGGTGAAGTTGCGCGCCAGCAGATTCGGCGCGACCGGCAAGCCATGCTTCGAATTCGTCGTCGCAACGTACTTGCGCTCGTTCGGACAACGCAAGCCGTGCAGCGCCATCGCATCAACAGGCGGCGCGATACGCTGTGACGGATCGTATGTCGGGTTCCCGGCACCGTTCCGTGGGTTGCCCAACAATTCCGCGCGAATTGCGACGGGAAGATGGCGGGTAAAGGCTGATCGACGGAGCGCAGGGGTGCATGCCGCCCCGTGATGTTGATCCTGTAAAATCAAGAAGCCCCACCGCCAGTCAAATCCAGGCTCTCAATGTCCTCTTCTCTCCTTACACCGCCCTCTCCGCAAGAAGTGCATGTCTGGCAGTGGGATCTCGATGTCTACAGTGGCGATTTTGATCAGTACTGGGAAATGCTATCGACGCAAGAGCGCGAGCGCGCCGGCAAATTCCGCTTCGAACTGCATCGCCGCCGGTTCGTGACAGGACGAGGCGAACTCAGGCGGCTCCTTAGCCGCTATCTCGGGTTATCACCGTCGGAAGTCGCCATCGGCTATGGTTCGGACGGCAAACCTTCCTGCGCGATCCAGCCTCCTGAGTGGAGGATCTGCTTCAACCTCAGCCACAGCGAGAATGCAGCGGCGCTCGCAATCTCGAGCGGATTCGAGGTCGGCATCGACGTAGAACAGGTTCGTCCGATCGAGGAGAGTGTGCCGATCGAAGTATTCTCCACCCGGGAGCGCGCGCAATTCACCGCGTTGCCGGATGCAGAACGGCAAAAGGTCTTCTTTGAAAGCTGGGCGCGCAAAGAAGCCTGTCTGAAAGCGCTCGGTACCGGCTTTATCCTGCCGCCGACCCATTTTGAGTTCGATCTTTCCATCCGCGGCGACACGACACCCCGCTTCGTCGGCGGCGAAGCGGAGGAAGCGACGCATTGGCGCATTGGCGCCCTGTCATCCAGTCCGACCTTTGCGGGTGCGGTGGCGGCCCGACACACGGACTGGTCGATTGTCAAGATGAATTGACGCTGGGCGTCCGCATCAGAGACACGGCCCGCCTGCGAAGGCGCCTCAATAACCCGCACTGGCGGCCATAGTTAGAGCCGTATGCGCCGCGACGCACCTGCTTGCGTCATAGGGAGCGGCTTAGCTCCACTCCCCTTCCGAAACGTCGCGCGGGTATCGCGCGCGCTCCCTCCTCCCACCACGTTCCAGGTTCAGGCAAAAGTGCCTGACAAGCTCTGGACGCGCGAGAACCTCGCGCGATGTGTTGTTGCATCGCCCGTGTGTGCGACGGCGTACGGATAGGTCAGCCGCGGAAGTTTAACTTTCACTTACACGAAATTTCGCGTTTTGAGACGCGGGTCAGGCGCGGCTAGCCTCGTGTTGCTTGCGCCTCCCTTGACCGGCCGCCGTTATGTGCACTCGCTACGCGCTTATCGCGAGGCGTCGCTCAGTACAAGGCCTTCATCTAAATTTTTGGAGATCGGCAAATGTCACACAGAGATGGATATTTAGGCGACTTGCCGAGCGGGCCAGGTCATGTACCTGGCGTGGCAGAGCGCTTCGATGCCGTATGTGCGGCGTTTGGCAATCATCTTGCTGCGATCGACACAAGGGGTGAAGAAAGTTACGCCGCCCTCGGCGAACGTTCGGCCCGTCTTGCAACCATCCTGCACCGCATGGGACTGGAGCGAGGCGAGCGCTGCGCGATCATGGTTCCGCGCAGCCGGGACACGCTGGCTTTGATCCTGGCGATCCTGCGTCTGGGCGCCGTCTATGTGCCGCTGGATCCGGCCTACCCCCGGACGCAGCTCGATTTCATCGTGGCCGATTGCTCGCCCAAGCTCATCATCGCAGAAGGGGCTGCTCTCGCCAGCGTGGGCGACCTGAATGGAGTATGGGTAGATCTGGCCGATATCGTGGCATCGTCGGCGGCTGCCGATCCCGCTCCGCTCCAGGGTTCCGGTGGCGACGACCCTGCCTACATCATGTACACCTCCGGCTCGACCGGCAAACCCAAGGGCGTAATCGTGCCGCACCGCGCGATTCTGCGCCTGGTGCATGGCCAGAGCTTCGCCGACCTGTCGTCGCAAACGCGGTTCCTCAACCTGGCGCCGCTCGCCTTCGATGCAAGTACGCTGGAGATCTGGGGTCCGCTCCTGAACGGTGGCTGCGCGGCTATCATCAACGAGGTTCAGCCTTCGCTCGACACCATCGCCTCTGAGATTGCGCGACTCGGCGTCACGAATGCCTGGTTCACGGCCGGCCTCTTCAATGCGCTCGCCGACTATCGGCTGGAAGCCTTTCTTCCGTTCAAGGAGGTGCTGACGGGCGGAGACGTGCTGTCGCCCGCCCATGTACGCAAGGTCATGGAGGCCCATGCCGGGCTACAGATCGTCAACGGCTACGGCCCGACCGAGAATACGACCTTCTCCTGCTGCTACCGCATTCCACGCGGTGGCGAGGCCCTGGCAAATGGCGATGCCAT